>RRZU013217599.1_pt1 | contig 27326 bp, 22 predicted proteins | sample 2165561 | NCBI WGS metagenome assembly RRZU01 (sample SAMN10456909, study PRJNA506462) | wastewater metagenome | isolation source: wastewater sludge | place: USA: Moscow, Idaho | reverse complement strand
TCGCAAGCGCAATTGCGCCTGCATCCGCATCCGGTGGGCGTGCTCAATGTGGCCGGTTTTTTTGATCCGCTGTTGGCGCTGTTGCGCGACACCGTACGCCACGGCTTTATGCCCGCGGCCAATTTAAGCCTGCTGTGCGTGGCCGATAGCGCCCCGGCCTTGTTGGCCAAAATGGCCGCGTGGCAGGCACAAGATGCGGTGAAATGGGTGCAACCCAGCTGGAAACAAACATGAACCCGCCGCCGGGCGTGGCCATTTTGGGGCTGGGCTATTTAGGCTTGCCGCTGGCCGAAGCTTTGCATCGGCGCGGCCATCCGCTGCTGGCGGCGCGGCGCAGTGTGCCACCGCAAGCGCTGCCGTTTGCGCTGCAAACGGTGGACATCGGCCACGCCGCCGCCCACGATTGGTCGGCTTGGGCGGCCTATCCGATATGGGTGTGCCTGCTGCCGCCTTCAGGCAGCCCCGATTATGTGGCCGGGCTTAGCCACTGGCTGCAACAGGCGCGTGCGTTGGGTGTGCAGCAAGTGATTTACAGCAGCAGTATTTCGGTTTATGGCAACGCACAAGGGCATTGCGATGAACACTTGCCGGTGCAGCCGCAAACCGACAGCGCCCGCAAAGTGGCGGCCGCAGAAACGGCTTTTTTAGCCAGCGGCGTGGCCAATGTGGACGTGTTGCGTTTGGGCGGGCTGTATTCGGATGGCCGCCATCCGTTGTTTAGCCTGCAAAAAAAGCCGCTTAATGGCGGCGGTGCCCAGCCGGTGAATATGCTGTCGCAACAGCAGGCAGTGGCGGCATTATTACAGGCCATTGCGCAGCCCGGCGGCGTGCGCGTGCGCAATCTGGTGGCACCGCAACACCCGCCCAAACGGCAATTTTATCGCGCCGAAGCCGAGCGCTTGGGCGTGGCGGCGCCCTTATTCGACCCGCAAGACCACACATGCAACGGCAAAATCGTGCGCAGCGCCTACCGCGATTTTGACGCTGTGTTTACGGAGAACTAACCATGCCCGCACTGGCCGTGCTAAACCATTTATTGCAACAAAACCCCGAAATCCGCGCCCAGATGCAAGCGCATACTGGCCGTTGCGTGCGCTTGGCTTTGCCGATGCTGGCTTTTACCGCCCGCATCGACGAAGAAGGCTATTGGCGTCACAGCGCAGAGCCGCCGGAAACCACGCTCACTTTCCACAATAGTGCGCTACAAAAACGCCTGCAAGGCGATATGCCCGGCGTGGGCGATGTGGCGGTGGCGGGTGACCAAGCGCTGGGCATGGCCTTGCTGCCGCTGCTGGGCAGCTTGCGCTATTGGGCCAACGACGACATCGCCCGCTTGTTTGGCGATGCCGCTGCGGGCGAATGGCTGCGCGTTTCAGGCAGCCTGAAACACAGCGCCGTCGAGTTGGCGCAAACCGTGGCCGATCACATCAGCGATTACGCGCAAGAGGCCGATGCGGCGGTGGTGCACCGCCAACAATTCACCCACTTTGCCGACGCCGTGGCCGCCCTGCGCGACGACACAGCGCGGCTATCGGCACGTTTGGCGCGCTTGGCACAAAAATAGCGTAGGCGCTGGGCAAAATAAAACGGTGGCACCGAATAATGGGTGCCACCGTTTTTTGGTTCAAAATCATTAAGGATGAGCGATACGGGTTTTCAGGCAGCCTGAGGCCTTTGCAAAACATTTATTCGCTGATAAAAAATGTTCGAACTCGTCATTCCGGCGTAGGCCGGAATACATTGAATTCTGATACCAATTCTAAAAATTAAACGATATTTATACACAGCTTTTATTATTAAGCTTCGTGCATTAAAAGCATCGGAAAACCTTTGGTTTTCTTGCCCTCTCTCCAACCCTCCCCCACGGGGGAGGGGGTACATTGTTGATAATCTGAAGAGTTGGTTATTTCAGTTATCCGCTCCCTCCCCTGTGGGGGAGGGTTGGGGAGAGGGCAATAAGCTGCAAAGCTTATGTAAGGTTATTTTTTAAGATTGGTATGAGAAATCAATTTAAAATCAATTTAATATATTTTAGGAATTGGATTCCGGCCTACGCCGGAATGACGAATCGGAAAGATTTTTGAAGGGCTGAACGGTATTTTGCAAAGGTCTCAACCCTACTGCAAAAACGGCAGCTGGGTAAACAGTTGCAAAATGGCGGCATTGAGCAAGTCCACAAAAAACGCGCCCACCATCGGCACAATCAAAAACGCCTTATATGAAGGGCCGTAGCGGTCGGTAATCGCCTGCATATTGGCAATGGCGGTGGGGGTGGCGCCCAAGCCGAAGCCGCAATGGCCGGCCGCCAACACGGCGGCATCGTAATTGCTGCCCATCACTTTGAACGTTACCCAAGTGGCGTACATCATCATCACCGCCACCTGCACCGCCAGAATCAACATCACCGGCAAGGCCAGGCTGGTGAGCTCCCACAAGCGAAGCGACAGCAGCGCCATGGCCAAAAACAGCGACAAAGAAGCATTGCCGAACACATCAATGGCGCGGTCGAACATATCGAAGTTAAAGAAATGGGTGAGCACATTGCGGATAATCACCCCGCCGGCCAGCGCCCACACAAAGGTGGGCAGCTCAAACACCGAGCCTTTGGCCACGGTGGTCATCACCCCGGCAAAAGCCATACAGCCGGCAAACAAGGCCATGGTTTCAATGGCGGAGGAGGCGGTAATCAGGCGGATTTCATCCGGCTTGTCGAACATGGCATCGTTGCTGCGGTCGTCGGTTTCGGTGTGGCGGGTGCTGTACAACGACTGCGCTGCCGCCACCGATTCCAAATGGGTTTGGCCGCTGACTTGCGGCAGGCGCGGATGGTGGATTTTTTTAATCAGATACTTGGCCACCGGCCCGCCGATTAAACCGCCGGCCACCAAGCCGAAGGTGGCGGTGGCAATGCCCAAGGTGGTGGCGCCCACCACGCCGTATTTGTTTTCCAACACCGGGCCCCATGCTCCGGCGGTACCATGGCCGCCGGTGAGCGTAATCGAGCCGGTTACCAAGCCGATTAAGGGATCCAGCCCCAACATCGCCGCCAAGCTCACGCCCACGGTGTTTTGCACCACAATATAGCCTGCCACCACCACCAAAAACACCAACAAAGGCTTACCGCCGGCTTTTAGACGGCTGAAGTCGGCACTTAAGCCGATGGAGGAGAAAAACATCAGCATAAACGCGGTTTGCAATTGCTGCTGAAACTGAAACGTGAGCCCAAACAGCAGATTGAGCAGATACACCACCACCCCGGCCACCAAGCCGCCCGCCACCGGCTCGGGAATATTGAAATTGGACAAAAATTTGACCTTCACCACCAAAAAGCGCCCCAACAGCAGCACCAGCGTGGCCAAAATCAAGGTGTAATAACCGTTCAGTTCAATCGTCATAACGCATTTGCTCCTTACAAAACCGCTGCCGCTGCCGGAAAAAAGCCCGACAGCGGCGTTTGAAACCCGGCACCATTAAGGTGCCGCTACAGAGCGGATGTTAGCAGTTTCTTAACAGCAGGGAAATGCAAACAGATAGGAAATCCGCTGTAAATAGGCTGCCTGAAAACCTGAATGGCGGCTTAGGCGGTGGGCGGTTCAAACCATGCCAGCTGCTGGCGCAAACGCACCACTTCGCCAATCACCATCAGAGCCGGGGTGGGGGCGTGTTCGGCCAAGGCGGCCAGCTCGTGCAGGCAGCCGCTGCGCACACTTTGGCCGCGGGTGGTGCCGCGCGAAATCACCGCCACCGGCGTATCGGCAGCGCGGCCATGAGCCATCAGCTCGCGGCTGATGTCGGCCGCTTTCACTGTGCCCATGTACACCACCAAGGTTTGGCGTCCGCGTGCCAAGGTTTGCCAGTGCAGTTCGTCGCCGTCGGGGCGGCAGTGGCCGGTAATGAATAGCGCGGTTTGTGCGTGGTCGCGGTGGGTAAGCGGGATGCCGGCATAGGCGGTGGCGCCCAGTGCGGCGGTGACGCCGGGCACGATGCGAAAGGGTATGCCCGCAGCCTGCAAAACTTGGCATTCTTCGCCGCCTCTGCCGAATACAAAGGGGTCGCCGCCTTTGAGCCGCACCACGCGGCGGCCTTGCTTGGCCAAATCCACTAGCAGGCGGTTGGTTTCTTGCTGTGCCACTTGGTGCGCCCCTGCGCGTTTGCCCACGCTGATTTTTTCGGCATCGCGGCGCACCAGTGCCAAAATTTCGGCAGACACCAGGGCATCGTAGAGCACCACATCGGCTGCCTGCATGGCCTGCAAAGCATGCAGGGTGAGTAGACCGGCATCGCCCGGCCCCGCGCCCACCAACACCACCTCGCCTTGGCTTAAGGGTGTGTGTTTATGTAGCTGGCTTTGCAGGCTGGCTTCGGCAGCCGCTTCATTGCCGCAGGCCAGATGGTGGTTGACATCGCTGGCGAACAGGGCTTCCCAAAAGCGCCGCCGCTCGCTCAGGCTGTGCAGGGCATTTTTAACGCGGCCACGCCAGCGCCCGGCCAGTGCGGCCAAGGCGCCGGTATGCGGTGGCAGCAAGGCTTCGATTTGCTGGCGCCATTGCCGCGCCAGCACGGGAGCGGCACCACCGCTGGAGATGGCGATTTGCAAGGGGCTGCGGTCCACCACCGCCGGCACGATAAACGAGCAGTGCGCTACATCGTCGACACAGTTACACAGCTTGGCGGCGGCTTCGGCGGCAGCGAACACGGTGTGGTTTTGTGTGGGGCTATCGGTGGCGGCCACCACCAAAAACACGCCCGCCAGTTGGGCGGCATCAAAATGGCTGCCGATGTGTTCCAGCTTTTGTGCTTGCTGCCAAGCCGCCAACTGCGGCGACAATGCGGGTGCCACCACCCGCAGCCGCGCGCCCGCCTGCAACAGCATTTCGGCCTTGCGCTCGGCCACATGGCCGCCGCCCACCAGCAGCACCGGGCGTTGGTGTAAATCGGCAAACAGGGGATAGTGCTTCATGGCAGGCCACCTTCGGATTAAGTGAAGTGTGGATGGTAGTTTTTTTCAGGCAGCCTGAAAAAGAAGCATTTTTGCTATGGTAAGTATTGGCGGTTATATGGGTTTGTGCCGCAGAAAGAAACGCGATTTTGGTTATATTCAAAGAAAAAACCGTTCTTTCACTGTGGTCATCGGTGCTTGCTAAACTGCCTTATACTCAATCTACACAGCAGGATGCCATCATGCCCAAGCCGATTTTATGGACGCCGCCGGTCAGCGCCGCCGCCGCCGCCGCATTGCCGCACCGCTGCGCCGAGCTGGGCCAACGTTTACAACACATCTGCACCCGCTTCGGCACAGTGCGGCTGGCTTCCAGCTTGGCGGCGGAAGACATGGTGCTCACCGATATGCTGGCGCAGCTGGGTTTGCCGGTGGCGGTGTTTACACTCAATACCGGCCTGCTGGATGCGGAAACCTTGGCCTTATTGCCGCAAATCAAGGCGCGCTATGGCATAGATGTGGCCGAGTGGACGCCCGATTCAGCGGCCGGCACCGCCTTTGTGGCCGATTATGGTGCCGATGCCATGTATCAAAGTGTGGGCTTGCGGCGACGCTGCTGTCATATCCGCAAAATTGAGCCGCTCAACCGCGCCTTGCAAGGCGCCGATGCTTGGCTTACCGGCCAGCGGCGCGGGCAGGCCGCCAGCCGCGGTGCGCTGGTATTGGAAGAGTACGATGCCGAACGCGGTTTGGCCAAATTCAACCCTTTGTTCGACTGGGAAGAAGCCGAAGTGTGGGCTTATGTGCACGCCCGGAATGTGCCGGTGAATGCGCTGTACGCGCAAGGCTACCCCAGCATCGGCTGTGCGCCGTGTACGCGCCCGGTGCGCGCGGGTGAAGACATCCGTGCCGGGCGTTGGTGGTGGGAAAGTGCCGCTGGCAAAGAATGCGGCTTACACAAATAAATGCCACCCGCCAAAACCCCAAAAACAGGCTGCCTGAATATTTTTCAGGCAGCCTGTTTGGCTTGATGGCCTGTTTGGCCGTGCCATATAAAAAAATCATCTTTGATTACAACCAACGATTCTTTCCTTTTTGGCGGCGTGCTGATTACAGTGGTGCCGTTACCGCAAAGAGGGCCGCACCGTGTCGATTCAAAACCAACATCTCAACTGGCTGGAAGCCGAATCCGTTTACATCATCCGCGAAGTGGTGGCCGAGGCCAAAAATCCGGCATTGCTGTTTTCCGGCGGCAAAGATTCGGTGGTGTTGCTGGCACTGACCATCAAGGCCTTCCAAATACCCGGCCGCCGTTTGCAGCTGCCGTTCAAGCTGGTGCATGTGGACACCGGCCACAACTACCCCGAAGTGATGGCTTTTCGTGACGAAACCGTGGCGCGCACCGGTGCGCAGCTGGTGGTGGGGCAGGTGGCCGATTCTTTGCGCAAAGGCACCGTGGTGCTGCGGCGCGAAACCGACTCACGCAATGCCGCCCAAGCGGTCACCCTGCTCGAAACCATTGCCGAATACGGTTTTGATGCGCTGATGGGCGGTGCCCGGCGCGACGAAGAAAAAGCGCGTGCCAAAGAGCGTATTTTTTCGTTTCGCGACGAATTCGGCCAATGGAACCCGCAACACCAGCGCCCCGAGCCGTGGCACCTCTACAACACCCGCCTGCATCCGGGCGAACACATGCGCGTGTTCCCCATTTCCAATTGGACCGAGCTGGACATCTGGCAATACATTGCCCGCGAAGGGCTGGCGCTGCCGCCGATTTACTACGCCCATCAACGCGAAGTGGTAGCACGCGGCGGCCTGTTGGTGCCGGTAACGCCGCTCACCCCCAAGCAAGACGGCGAACACAGCGAAATCCGCAGCGTGCGTTTCCGCACCGTGGGCGATATTTCCTGCACCTGCCCCGTGGCCAGCACTGCCGCCACCGCCGCAGAAATTATTGCCGAAACCGCCCAAACCACCGTATCCGAGCGCAGCGCCACCCGCTTGGACGACCAAGTATCCGAAGCGGCGATGGAAGAGCGCAAAAAGGCCGGTTATTTTTAGCACTGGCTGAATAAATGTTCAGGCTGCCTGAATCCTATCCGCCATCAAGTCACATTTGTTTAAAGGAACAACATGAGCCAACGGCTGTTTATCGTTCACGGTTTTGAAGGCGATCCGCACGGCAACTGGTTTGACTGGCTGGCACAGCAAGCCCGCGCCGCTGGCCTGGCCGCCACTCAGCTGCGCATGCCCAATCCGGCTCGGCCGGTGGCGGCTCATTGGCAGCAAGCGCTCGATACCGCCGTGGGCACACCCGATGCCGACACCTTTTTGGTGGGGCACAGCCTGGGCTGCATCAGCCTGCTGCATTTCCTCAGCCGCCGCACTCCGGCGCAGCTGGGCGGTTTGGTGCTGGCGGCCGGATTTGCCCGGGTTTTACCGCGCCTGCCGCAGTTGGATGCGTATATCCAACACAGCCGCCCCGATTACACCGCATTGGCGCAAATTGCCATGCCGGTGCATTGCGTGATTTCGCGCAACGACACCCATGTGCCGCCCGCGCTGAGCGAGCAGATGGCGCAAGCTTTGCATGGCCGCATCAGCTGGCTCAACAACGGCGGCCACTTAATGGCCGAAGACGGCTTTACCGAGCTGCCCGTTGTGTGGGCGGCGCTACAGGCCATGTGGCCCACCCAATCCTAAATCCATTGCCGGAGCAACACCATGACCACACCATCCTCCGTACTTCGTTTTATCACCGCCGGCAGCGTAGACGACGGCAAGTCCACCTTAATCGGCCGCCTGCTCTACGACAGCCAAACCCTCTTGGCCGACCAAGTGGCCGCGCTTTATCATGGCAAATACAAGCGCACCGCCGAAGGCGTGCCCGACTTTGCCCAGCTCACCGATGGCTTGGCTGCCGAACGCGAGCAAGGCATCACCATCGACGTGGCCTACCGCTATTTCAGCACCGGCAAGCGCAAATTTATCATTGCCGACACCCCTGGCCACGAGCAATACACCCGCAATATGGTTACCGGTGCTTCCACCGCGGATGCAGCCATTGTGCTGATAGACGCCACCCGCATCAGCAGCGACAATGTGCAATTGCTGGCGCAAACCCGCCGCCACAGCGCCCTACTCAAGCTTTTGGGCACGCGCCACATTATTGTGGCGGTGAACAAGCTGGATTTGCTTGATTACAGCGAAACCCATTTCAACGCCATTGTGGCCGCCTACCGCGATTTGGCCGACACACTTAAGTTGCACAATGTACGCTATGTGCCGATTTCGGCGCTCAATGGCGACAACATCGTGCACCCCAGTACGCACATGCCTTGGTATCGCGGCGAGCCCTTATTGCCCTTGTTGGAAAGCCTCGATACCGCCGACGCCGCCGCAGAGACATCCACTCAGGCGCAGCAGGATTGGCTGCTGCCGGTGCAGCGGGTGGCGCGGCAAGACGGCAGCGCCGCCGATGCCTTTCGCGGCTATCAAGGGCGGCTGGCGCAAGGCACGCTGGCCGTGGGCGATGCCGTGCGCATCGAGCCGTCTGGCGACACCAGCACCGTGGCGGCATTGTTCGGCCTGAACGGCAGCATCGCGCAGGCGCAAGTGGGCGAGATGCTTACCGTGACCTTGGCCGATGACGTAGCCGTAGCGCGCGGCAACAGTCTGGTGGCCGCCGCCAGCCCTATCACCCCCAGCACCGCCATCAGCGCCGCATTGTGCTGGTTTGACGACCAGCCGCTCAATCCGGCACGGCGCTACTGGCTCAAGCACGGCAGCCAAACCGTTTACGCCAAAATCAAACACATCGACTACCTGTGGGATGTGCATACCCTCAGCCACACCGGCCATGCGGACACTGTGCAGCGCAACGACATCGGCCGCGTACAATTAAGCCTGCAACAGCCCATTGTGGCCACCGCCTACGCCCACAACCGGGCCGGCGGTGCCTTTATCCTGATTGATGAAGCCAGCCACCACACCGTGGCCGCCGGCATGATTACCGATAACGGCGAACCGGGCGAATGGGTGATTTGAGCCGAGGTTGAGGCTGTTGATTCGGCGGTGTTTTGGCTATACTGTGGCGGCAAGTCAACTCACCCACCACAGGAGCCGCAAACATGAAACGACTCAGCCAAACCGCCGCCGCCATCGCATGCTGCTTGCTGTGGCAAACCGCTGCCGCACAAAGCATCGAGCAGATAATAAAGCAGCACTATCCGCGCCAGCACACGCCAAATCAATGCCTGCTGGGCAAAAGTTTTCGTTATTACAGTGACGACACCCCAGTGCGCGGCGATTATTGCTTTACCATTGATGCCCAGCAAACCGTGAATACCGCGCAGGGCAAAATGCACTATATCTTGCTTACCGGCAACGGCATCGACTTGAAAACCGGTGAATGGCAAACCGCCCATGTGGATTCGGGTGCGGTGGGCATGCTGGTGCTCAAAGCGCGTGCCGATGGCGGCTGGCAAACCGTGGCTGCCAACACCGGCATGCCGGTGGGTGCTTTTGGCAGTGCGCCGCAAAACTGGGCGCTGCACCAATTCGGCCCCGAGACCTGGGGCTTTATCAACCAAAGCGGCGATATACACCAAGGCTACGCCGAAAGCCAGCATGTGATTTTATTGCCGCTGGGCAATAAAATCAGCATGAGCCAGATTAGCGCCGAAGTCGATAATGGTGGCGCATTGGGGGATTGCGGCGCCGACATGGGCTTTAAAAGCGCCGCCGAGCGGCGAGAATGCCGCAGCCGCTTGCAAACCATCACCAGTCGCCTAAACATAGACCACGGCGGCACGCTTGTGGCGGGGCTCTACCCCTTGCAGCTCACCGTCAACGGCTTTTCCGGCAATAAGAAATACCGCAACCAAATAGTGCGCATCCCCTTTGACCGCGCCGCCGGGCAATACCGTGAGCCGAAATCCAGCCCGCTGAGCGGCGCAGATTTCTAACCGCATTACCCGTTTGATACCGCATCAAAATAAGGCTGCCTGAAAACAAAACAACCCGTTTTCAGGCAGCCTTAACACTATAGCGCCATATATTGCCGTCACTTCTAAACAAATAAATTCATCTTCTTTCTCAAACCGGCGGGCCGTTGCTACCATCGTTGGCAACGGCTTTCACTGTTTCAGGCTGCCTGAAAATCCCTTTATTGAGAAAATCCCATGACCCTACCCATCCCCACTGAGCTGGCACAGCAACTGGCCGCCCTGTCTTCCACCCAATTGGCCTGGCTTTCCGGCTATGCTTGGGCGCAAAGCCAAGAGGGTGCCAGCGGCCATCCTGCCGTGTCTGCAATCGAAACGGCGCGCCAAGTTACCGTATTATCGGCTTCGCAAACCGGCAATGCCCGCCAAGTGGCCGCCGACTTGCGGGTGCAATTGCAGCAGGCCGGGGTATCGGCACGGCTGGTGGCGGCGGCCGATTTCAAAAGCAAAGCCTTGGCCGATGAAGACATTGTGCTGTTGGTAACCTCAACTCAGGGAGATGGCGAGCCGCCGGAGGAAGCGGTGCCCTTATGGCGGTTTTTGCAGGGTAAAAAAGCCCCCGATTTGAGCCGCCTCAGCTTTGCCGTGCTGGGCTTGGGCGACAGCAGCTATCCGTATTTTTGCCAAGCGGGCAAAGATGTGGATGCGCAATTGGCCGCATTGGGCGCGCAACGCCTGCTGGCACGGGGCGACTGCGATGTGGACTACCAAGCTGCCGCCGCACAATGGCAGCAAGCCGCCGTGGCGGCGGTAGTGGCATTGGCGGGCAGTGCGCATGGCGGCACCTCGGCGGCCATCACCGTAGCCAGTGTGGAGCAAACCCCGGCCTCGGTTTACCATAAAACACAGCCCTTTACCGCCACGGTGAACCTATGCCAAAAAATCACCGCTCAGGGTGCCGGCAAAGATGTGCGCCATCTGGAAATCGATCTGGCCGGCTCCGGCATCCGCTATTTGCCCGGTGATGCCCTGGGTGTGTACCACCACAACAGCGATGCCGTGGTGGCCGAAATCTTGCATCACAGCCAAGTAGACGCCGCTGCCGAAGTGCGTCTGCACAATGGCCAAAATTGCACCATTCAGGCAGCCTTGCGCGAACATCTGGACATCACCCAAAACACTCCCGCACTGGTGGCCGCTTATGCCGCACTGGCAGACAACGTCGAATTGGCGGCACTGGCTGCCGACAAAGCGGCGCTGGCCGATTATCTGGCCGCCACCCCGCCGGTGGGTGTGCTGGCCGCTTATCCGCAGCCGCTGGCAGCACAGGCGCTGCATGATTTATTCCGCCCGCTCAGCCCACGCCTGTATTCGATTGCTTCGGCGCAAGACGAAGCCGGTGACGAGGTGCACATCACCGTGGGCGTGCTCAGCTACCAACATCACGGCAGGCAGTATTGCGGCGGTGCGTCCGGCTTTTTGGCCGCGGCTCAAGCCGATAGCGCAGTGCGCGTGTTTGTGGAGCCCAACCCCAATTTCAGGCTGCCTGAAAACGGCGACACACCGATTATTATGATTGGTGCGGGCACTGGCATTGCGCCTTTCCGCGCCTTTATGCAGCAACGCGAGGCCGATGAAGCCGCGGGCGACAACTGGCTGCTGTTCGGCAATCATAAATTCACCGATGATTTTCTATACCAAGCCGAATGGCTGCAATACCGCAAAAACGGTTTGCTCACCCGTGCTGATTTGGCTTGGAGCCGCCAAGGCGAGCAGAAGGTGTATGTGCAGCACAAAGTGCAGCAAAACGCCGCTTTGTTATGGGCATGGCTGCAACGCGGCGCCCATCTGTATGTGTGCGGCAACGCCGCCGGCATGGCGCGTGATGTGGAGGCCGCACTGCTGGACGTTATCGCCGGGGAAGGACAGCTCAGCCTAGATGATGCCCGTGAATACTTGGATGAATTGCGTGAACACAAGCGCTACCAGCGGGATGTGTATTAGGGTCTGAAGTTGCGCAGTTGAATATCAAGGCTGCCTGAAATGTAAAACCGTCATTGCCGAACTTGATTCGGCAATCCATCGGCAGGAAAGTGCAGCATAAATCATCTGTTTTAAAATCAATCATATTGATGCTGTTTCTGTATTGTTGCTGTATCGGTTTATGCTCACCATGGATTGCCGAATCAAGTTCGGCAATGACGCATCCGATGGTTTCAGGCAGCCTCTTGATAGGCACCGCCATACCTTATTGCCGTGGCGCACGCGGTCTCTGCTATGATGGCGGCACATCATTCAAACGGGGAGCCGCACATGCGCTTGATACCGCGCGTTGGGCTAATGCTGCTGGGCTTGCTGCTGTCGCCATGGCTGTGGGCGGCCTGCGAAAAGCCGATTAAATTTGGCGCGCTCACGTGGGAAAGCGGCCAGTTTACCAGTGCGGTATTGCGCACCTTGGTGGAAGAAGGCTATGGCTGCGCCACCGAAGAAGTGCCCGGTGCCAATCCGGCACTGGAAGCGGCGTTGGCGCAAGACGATATCCAAGTGATTGGCGAGCAATGGGTGGGGCGCTCGCCCGCTTTGCAGCAAGCGGTGGATGCGGGCAAGGTGGCGGTGATTGGCGACACCTTGCAAGGCGGTGCCGAGCAGGGCTGGTATGTGCCTGCTTATGTGCTGGCGCAAAACCCTGATTTACAGAGCTACCGTGATTTGCCGCGTTTTGCACACTTGTTTGCCGATCCGGAAAACCCCGGCCGCGCCCGTTTTGTGAATTGCCCCAGCGGCTGGATTTGCGAGGTGTTCAACACCCGCCTGCTGCACAACAGCGGGCTGGATGCCCAGTTTAATAATGTTCACCCCGGCACCGGCGCGGCGCTGGACGCCACCATTGCCGCCGCCTATGCGCAACAAAAACCGCTGCTGTTTTACTACTGGCAGCCCACCGGCCTGATGGCCAAATACGACCTCAAACCAATCCCGCTGCCCGCTTATAACGATGCCTGTTGGCAGGATTTATTGCGTGCCGACGGCCGCAGCAGCTGTGTTTCCGGTATGCCCACTTCACAATTGGCGATTGCGGTTTCCACCCCGTTTGTGCAGCAACATGGCGATTTGGCCGCGCTGTTTGCGCGGGTGCAATTCACCCCGCAGCAGTTGAATAGCGCTATTTTGGCCATGAGCGAGCACCAGCGCAGCGGCCACGCGCAGGCGCAGATTTTTTTGCGCGAACAGCCTGAAGTGTGGCGCCCTTGGCTCAGCCCGGAAGCGGCGTTGCGCATGGAGGCGTTTTTAAACCGGGATGCACAGGCATCAAGCGGTTTTTTCCCGCAATGGTCGGTGGCGGGCGGATTTAACCACTGGCTCAATTTGCTGGTGCGCGACTACGGCGACTATTTCCGCCACATCAGCCAGTTCACCCTTCACGGCTTGCTGTTGCCGATTGAGCGCCTGCTGGCGGCGATGCCGCCGTGGCTGCTGCTGGGGCTGGTGGCGGTGTTGGCCTGGCATGCCACCCGCCGTTGGCTGTTTGTGGCGGGCTGCACGGTAGGGCTGTTTTTAATTGGCGCGTTTGGTTTGTGGCCGTCGTTATTGCAAACCATGGCCTTGCTGGTGGTGGCGGTGGGCATCACTGTGGTGCTGGGGATTCCATTGGGGATTGTGATGGCGCGCAGCCGCCGCGTACACCAAATCGTGTCGCCGGTGTTGGATGTGATGCAAACCATGCCCAGCTTTGTGTATCTGATTCCGGTGTTGATGTTGTTTGGTTTGGGCAAAGTGCCGGCGCTGTTTGCCACCGTGGTGTATGCGTTGGCACCCTTGGTGCGGCTCACGGCCTTGGGCATTCGTCAAGTCAGCCCGCAGCTCACCGAGGCGGCGCAATCGTTTGGCAGCAGCCGCTGGCAAATGTTGCTGTGGGTGGTGTTGCCCTTGGCCAAGCCCAGCATTATGGCCGGGGTAAACCAAGCGGTGATGATGTCGCTGTCGATGGTGGTGCTGGCATCGATGATTGGCGCGCCGGGCTTGGGCGAGCCGGTATTGCAGGCGATTCAAACCCTCAATATCGGCCAAGGGCTGGAAGCGGGCGCGGCCATTGTGGTGGTGGCGATTGTGATCGACCGCATCACCCAAGCCTACGGGCGCTCCAAACGGCAAAAACAAACAGGCGAACACCCATGAGCGATATTCATCTGGCCGGCATCAGCAAAATCTACGGCAAAAACGGCCTGCGCGTGTTGCCGCTGCTGGCGCAAGGCATGAGCAGCCGCGAAGTGCTGGCCGCCACCGGCTGCCAAGTGGGGCTGTACGACATCAATCTGCACATCCCGGCGGGCGAGGTGTTTTGCATTATGGGCTTGTCCGGCTCCGGCAAGTCTACCTTGGTGCGCCACATCAACCGCTTAATCGACCCCAGCTGCGGCAGCGTGCATGTGGGCGATTTGAACGTGACTGCGCTGGATGCCGCCGGTTTGCGCGAATACCGCCGCCGCCGTGTGAGCATGGTGTTCCAGCATTTCGGCCTATTGCCGCACCTCACCGTGCAGCAAAACGCCGAATACGCCTTGCGCGTGCGCGGTGTACCGCTGCCGGAGCAGGCCGAGCAGGCCGTTTATTGGCTGGGTGAAGTGGGCTTGGGCGGCTACGAGCAGCATTATCCCGACCAGCTCTCCGGCGGTATGCGCCAGCGCGTGGGCTTGGCGCGCGCCTTGGCCGCCGATACTGATATTTTGCTGATGGACGAGCCGTTTTCCGCCCTCGATCCCTTAATCCGCCAAAAGCTGCAACAGCAAGTGTTGGACTTGCAAGCACGGCTCAACAAAACCATTGTGTTTATCACCCACGACATCGAAGAAGCCATGCTGATGGGCAGCCGCATTGCCATGCTCAACGCCGGGCGGCTGGCGCAGGTGGGCACCCCGACAGAATTGCGCCACCATCCGGCCGATGACTATGTGGCCGAATTTATGCAAAGTGCGCGCTGATATAAGCAAAACCGCTTTGCTTAAAAGCAAACATTCTTTCCTTTTTTCAGGCAGCCCTTTTACAGTAAAGCATTCTCAAATTTTGCCCAAAAAGGAATGTTCATGAGCACCGCAGACCCGCGCGCCCGGCTGCCTGATGCGCCCTTGTCCGACAACGAACGCCTCAAAACCGGCAGTGATTACCTGCATGGCACCATTACCGCCGATTTGCACGACGGCCTCACCGGCGGCTTTAACGGCGACAACTTCCAGCTTATCCGCTTTCACGGCATGTATGAGCAAGACGATCGCGACATTCGCGCCGAGCGCATTGCCCAAAAGCTGGAGCCCTTAAAAAACGTGATGCTGCGCTGCCGCTTGCCCGGCGGCATTATTTCGCCGCAACAATGGCTGGGCATCGACACCTTTGCCAGCGAACACACCCACTACGGCTCCATCCGCCTTACCAACCGGCAAACCTTCCAGTTTCACGGCGTACTCAAAGACAACATCAAGCCCATGCACCAATGGCTGCACCGGCTGGGTTTGGATTCGATTGCCACCGCCGGCGATGTAAACCGCAATGTGCTGTGCACCAGCAATCCGGTAGAAAGCACACTGCACCGCGAGGCCTACGAATGGGCCAAGAAAATTTCCGAACATTTGCTGCCCAAAACCAGCGCCTATGCCGATATTTGGCTGGATGGCGAAAAAGTGTTTTCCAGCGAAGCCACGCTGCCCGAAACCCAAGAAACCACCGATAAAGTGGAGCCGGTGCTGGGGCAAAGCTACTTGCCGCGCAAATTCAAAACCACGGTGGTGATTCCGCCGCACAACGATGTGGATTTGCACGCCAATGATTTGAATTTTGTCGCCATCGGTGAAAACGGCCATTTGGTGGGTTTTAATGTATTGGTGGGCGGCGGGTTGTCGATGGAGCACGGCAATGTGCAAACCTATCCCGACACCGCATGCGAATTCGGTTTTGTGCCGTTGCCGCATGTGCTTAAGGCCGCCGAAGCGGTGGTGACCACCCAGCGCGACTGGGGCAACCGCAGCAACCGCAAAGCCGCCAAAACCCGCTATACCTTGGCGCGGGTGGGCGTTGATGTGTTTATTGCCGAAGTAGAGCGGCGCATGGGCGTGAAATTCGAGCCGCTGCGGCCCTATACTTTTAGCGAGCGCGGCGACCGCATCGGCTGGGTGGAAGGCGAAGACGGCCGCTGGCACCTCACTTTGTTTATCGAAAACGGCCGTCTGCTCGACTACCCGGGTAAAACCCTGAAAACCGGCATGCGTGAAATCGCCAAAATCCATCAAGGCGATTTTCGCCTCACCGCCAATCAAAACCTGATTGTGGCCGGCGTGGCCGCTGCCGATAAAGCGCCAATCGAAGCCATTGCCCGCGCCCACGGCTTAATCAGCGACAGCGTGAGCCGCCAGCGCCAGCACAGCATGGCCTGCGTGTCTTTGCCTACCTGCCCTTTGGCGATGGCGGAAGCCGAGCGTTTTTTGCCGTCGTTTATTGATGAAATCGATGCCTTGCTGGCCAAACACGGCTTGGCAGAAGAGCACATTGTGCTGCGCGTTACCGGCTGCCCCAACGGCTGCGGCCGCGCCTTGCTGGCCGAAATCGGCCTGGTGGGCAAAGCCCCCGGCCGCTACAACCTCTACACCGGCGGCAACCGCGCCGGCACCCGCATCCCGCGTCTGTTTCGGGAAAACATCACCGTGGCCGAAATCCTCAGCATTATCGACGGCTGGATTGGTGCGTGGGCAGACACAAGGCTGCCTGAAGAAGGCTTCGGCGATTTTGCCGTGCGCAGCGGCGTGGTGAAGCCGGTAATCCATCCGGCGCAAGATTTTTGGGATTAAGCATTGAAAGGAAACGCGGCGTAAATCGGATTCTTGCATCCGACATTTGGCCGCGAGGCCGAAAATGTTTTGCGAACCAATGCCGGATTCAAATTAATGCCGATTTAAAGCCCGCCGTTTTGATACCAAACCCCTGCTGTTTAGGCTGCCTGAACAGCAGGGGTTTGCGTGTTGGGGCTTTCAGGCAGCCTGTGCTTGGTGCCTTTACGCTGTTCAATCCGTTATATCCATAGCATTTTATATTCTTTTTCTTGCTGCTGCGGTGTGATTAAGATGGGCATCTGTTTTATTGATACGGAGACTTGCCCATGAAATCCGCCATTTTTTTTACCGCCTTGCGCGGCGTACTGGTTGCTTTTTCAATGGCCGCTGTATTGGCCGGCTGCGCGCCCGACGATAAGCCCGGCCAAGCAAGACAACATACATTGCTGAATGTGTCATACGATGTCAGCCGCGATTTTTATGAGCACATCAATCCTTTGTTTGCTGCTGACTATGCGCAACAACACCCGGGCAGCAGCGTGCGTATCCAGCAATCGCACGGCGGCGCCAGCAAGCAGGCCTTGGCGGTGGCCAACGGCTTGCAAGCCGATGTGGTTACGCTGAACCAAACGCCGGATATGGTCATGCTGGTGCAAAAGGGGCTGGTGCGTGCCGATTGGCCCGAAGCCCTGCCCAACCACGCTTCGCCCTACAGCAGTGTGATGGTGCTGCTGGTGCGCCGGGGCAATCCGAAAGGCATTCACGATTGGGCTGATTTAACCCGTCCGGGCGTACAAAGCATTATCGCCAACCCCAAAACCAGCGGCACTGCGCGCTATGGCGTGCTGGCGGCCTATCAGGCAGCCTTGCAGCAGGCCAATGGCAATGCCGATGCGGCCAAAGCATGGTTGGCGCAATGGTTTAAGCAGATTCCCGTGCTCGATTCCGGTGCGCGTGCCGCCAGCAATACCTTTATCCAGCGCCAAATCGGCGATGTGCTGATTACCACCGAAAACGAAGCCGCGCTGGCGGCACATAAATTCAGCGCCGATGGCTTTAGCGTGGTGTACCCCAAAACCAGTGTGGTGATTGACAATCCCGTGGCGGTGGTGGCGCCGGTGGCCGAGAAAAAGGGCAACACCGAGTTGGCGCAAGCTTATCTGCGGTTTTTATGGAGCGATGCGGCGCAACAAGCTGCGGCAGAGGCCTATTTGCGCCCCGCCAATGCCGCCATCCGCCAGCAATACGCCAGTCGCTTTCCGGCAGTGGATGCGTGGTCGGTAACGCAGGAATACGGCAGCTGGGATCAGGTGATGCACACCTTTTTTGCCGATGGCGCTTTGCTCGACCAAGTGCTGGCGCCGTAAGACAATGCGGTGCGGTTGAAAGGGTCGCGTATGGATTACGGGTTTCTTCAGGCAGCTTTAACTTGATAGTGCGTCGCACCTGCCTGCACAGGTGCGACGGACGCTGTAGCGCAAAGACTTTCAAGCAGCCCATACACAGCTGCGTAACTTCAGTGATTAACTAGGCTGACGCAGTCAATTATTAAAAACAAAGGCTTTTACCCAGGTTCTAGGCTGCCTGAAAGATTATGGCGGCCTTATTCTTTCAGGTAGCCTTGGCAAGCCGCTGATTCATTTCCGTGGTTAAGATTAAAGGTTGTCTTGCTGGGGCGGGAATGTTACATTGCGTTCGTTTTATTTTATTGGATTGATTGCTCTAAAGGATTTAGGTGCTGCAAAGTCTTGCGGTTTATGGTTTTTTTAGAGCAGCCTTTGCATTAATTTCGAGGTTTGACATCATCTTCCGGATGACGGCTTGTTACCTCGCGTGGCTCAAAACCACCAGATAAAGGATGCCCGGCTATGCTGACCGCCATTGGTTTGTCGATTATTGTGATTATCGTGGTGGTGCTGCTCACCGAAAAAGTATCGCCCATTATCGCCATGATTTTGGTGCCGTTTATCGGTGCGCTCTTGGCCGGATTTTCTTTTGAGGAAATCAAGCAGTTTTATCAAGACGGCACCCGCTCGGTATTGCAAATCGTCATCATGTTTGTGTTTGCCATTCTGTTTTTCGGCATCATGAGCGATGCAGGTTTGTTCAAACCTTTAATCGACGGGCTGGTGAAGCTCACCCGCGGCAATGTGGTGGCGGTGGCGGTGGGCACGGTGCTGATTTCGATTGTGGCGCAATTAGACGGTGCCGGTGCCACCACCTTCTTGCTGGTGGTGCCGCCGTTATTGCCACTGTATAAACGCCTGCGCATGAACCCGTATTTGCTGTTTTTGCTGCTGGCGGCCAGCGCCGGCTTGGTCAATATGCTGCCGTGGGGCGGCCCCACCGGGCGGGTGGCGACCGTATTGGAAATGGATGTGGGTGAGCTTTACCGCCCCTTGTTTGCGGTGCAAATCATCGGTTTGGTGCTCACCTTGGCTTTGGCGGCGTTTCTGGGCCTGCGCGAAAAGCGCCGTATTTTGCGTGAACACGGCACCTTGCAGTTTGACGATGCGCCATCGGCAGATGAGATTATTGATCGCGCCAGTGCCGAAGCCTTGGCGCGGCCACAGTATTTCTGGGCCAATGTGGTGCTGTTTTTGCTCACCATGACGGTGCTGTTTGCCGGGTTGTTGCCGGCGGGTTATGTGTTTATGCTGGCCACCACGTTGGCCTTGATACTGAACTACCGCAAGCCGCACCTGCAAATGGAACGCATCAACGCCCATGCCGGCGGTGCGATTATGATGGCCACCATTATTTTGGCTGCCGGTACCTTCTTGGGGATTTTGAAAAATTCCGGCATGCTGGATGCGATTGCCAAAAACTTGGTGTATCTGCTGCCCGATGCTTTGCTGCCTTATCTGCACATTATCATCGGCATTTTGGGGGTGCCGCTGGAGCTGGTGTTGAGCACGGATGCTTATTACTTCGGCTTGCTGCCGGTGGTGGAGCAAATCACCTCGCAAGTGGGTGTGGCGCCGCAATCGGCGGGCTATGCCATGCTGATCGGCAGCATCGTGGGCACCTTTGTAACGCCCTTGTCGCCGGCCTTGTGGATGGGTTTGGGCTTGGCGCGCCTGTCGATGGGCGCACATATCCGCTATTCGTTTTTCTGGATTTGGGGCTTGTCGCTGCTCACCTTGCTGGGGGCGATGCTGATTGGGGTGGTGGTGTAATACCCGTTGGCTGAAGTGATACGCTTGCTGATTAAGGCTACCTGAAAGATAAAACCAATATTGTTTTTTGAACCAACACAGCCGCCATGACATATCATGGCGGCTGTGTTGGTTTTGGGTATCAGACTACCGGAAGCTCGGCTTCATCATCTGCCGGTGCAAAATCGGCAAACCAACCGGCCACCACGGTTTCCACCTCGGCCATGCCTTGTTTTTTGAGGCTGGAAAACAACTGCACGCTCACTTGTTGGCGCTCGGTAAACGGTTTTAGGGCTTGTTTGACCGCCGACAAGGATTTGATTTGGTCGTTCTTGGATAATTTATCGGCTTTGGATAGCAAAATATGCACCGGCCGGCCGGTAAGCGCAAAAAAGTCCAGCATTTGCACATCCAGCGCTTTTAACGGATGACGGATGTCCATAATCATCACCAGGCCGATAAGCTGGGCGCGGTGTTGCAGATAATCGCCCAGCAGCCGTACCCAATGGGTGCGAATGGCTTCGGGCACCTGCGCATAGCCGTAGCCGGGCAAGTCCACCATAAAAGCGCCGTTGGCCAGCTCGAAAAAATTGATGTGCTGGCTACGCCCGGGCGTTTTGGAGACATAAGCCAGGCGGGTGTGGTTGGTGAGCGTGTTGATGGCGCTGGATTTACCGGCATTGCTGCGCCCCACAAAGGCAATTTCCGCTGGGGTGGCGGGCAAATCCTTTAAATGGTTGACGGTGGTGTAAAATTTTGCGTTCTGAAAAAGGTTCATGTCTGGAATCTTGGCTGTATTTTGGTATAGAATACCATGTTTATGAAAATATCGGTTTGGGCAGGTTAATCGTGACATCATTTAAACCAGTATCGCGTTGTCTCGCTTTGCCGTACTACTTGTACTGTCTTCAGCTCGACGCCTTGTCCTGATTCAAATGATGCCACTATAAAATCTGCCCGTTGAGTAATACCTGCCTCGGAAAACCCAAGCCTACAAGGCTATTTCTGCGGCGGGTGGTATTGATGATAATAAGGCGGTTGCCGGAACAAAACCGGGCAATGCTGACAACCAGGAGCGCTTGATGAAACGTTTAACCCTACTGAGTTTGGCCGTGGCGGTGTCCGGCTTGGCGGCGGCTCAGCCCAAAGCCGATGTGGCGCGTGGTGAGCAAATTGCCGCTACCGTGTGCGCAGCTTGCCACGCTGCCGACGGCAACAGCGGCATTGCCATGTATCCGCGCTTGGCTGCCCAAAATGCCGACTACATTATTCTGGAAACCCATTTGATTAAAGACGGCAAACGCACCACCGGCGCCGCTGCCGCCATGGCAGTGGATCCGAAAGTGGCTGCGTTAACAGATCAAGATATCCGTGATGTGGCTGCTTTTTTCCAAAAACAACAGCCCAAAGCGGGCGAAGCCAACCCCAAAGAAAATCCCGAGCTGGGCGCACGCATTTTCCGCGGCGGCTTGGCCGATAAAAAGCTGCCTGCCTGTATGTCTTGCCACGGCCCCAACGGTGCCGGTATGCCGGGCGGCTCCACTGCCAAAGACGGCATTGTGGCCTATCCGCGGTTGGGTGGCCAGCACAAGGCTTATGTGGTGGAGCAGCTGAAAGCCTACCAAAACGGCCAGCGCACCAATCCGATTATGGTGGACATTGCCAAACGCATGTCGGCTGATGAAATTGATGCAGTGGGCAACTTTATCCAAGGTTTGCACTAAGTTTTGTCATAAGCATAACCGCACGGCCGCCAAATACGGTGCGTGCGGTTATTTTATGGTTCAGGCAGCCTGATAAATTGAATAATAAACAACGATTAATTTAAACTATAATTATAGGTTAAGCTGTGCAAAAAAGCCCGCCATGCGGGGTGATTTTGTTATGGTGTGCGGTTGTTTGTGTTGTGTATTCTATTGTTTTAAGTTTGTGATTATAAGCGTTCAATGGCTAAATCTTCTCCGGCTAAATCCGCCGCTTCGGTGCCCTTAATCCGCCGCCCGTGGTTTGCTTTTTTAAGCTCCATGCGTTTTGCGGTGGCCTTGCTGTGTTTGCTCGGCATTGCCTCGGTTATCGGCACGGTGCTGAAGCAAAATGAATCGATGAGCGGCTATTTGGCGGAATTCGGCTCGTTTTGGCATCCTATTTTTAATTTCCTCGGCCTCTATGATGTGTATTCTTCATCGTGGTTTGTGGTGATTATGCTGTTTTTGGTGTTGTCTACCGGCTTATGCTTGTGGCGCAATATCCCGCCGTTTGTACGCGAAATGCGCTCTTTCCGCATCAAGGCCACGCGCCAATCCTTGGCCAATATGCAGCACACTGCTTTGTTGGTCACTCCGCCCACAGCAGAGGTGGTGCGCCGCTATTTTGAAGTGTCTGGCTTTGCGGTGAAAACACAGCAGCGCGACAACGGCGAAGTGCTGTTGGCGGCCAAAAAAGGCAGCGCTAGCAAGCTGGGCTATATCTGCGCCCACGTGGCCATTATAGTGATTTGTTTGGGCGGCTTAATCGACAGCAATATGGGCTTGAAGCTGGGTGTGCTCAGCGGGCGCTTGGTGCCGGATGCCGACACCATTATGGCCAAGGATTTTCAGCCGCACAGCAAGTTGGATAGCAATACTTTGTCGTTTCGCGGTGATGTCAACATCAACGAAGGCCAAGGCGCCGATGTGGTGTTTTTGAACACCGGCAACGGTTTTTTGGTACAGGATCTGCCGTTTTCGGTGGAGCTGCGCAAATTCCATGTTGATTATTACGACACCGGTATGCCCAAAAACTTTGCCAGCGACTTAACGGTAATCGACAAAAAAACCGGTGCCAAACAAGAAGCCACCATCAAAGTAAACCATCCGCTCACCGTAGACGGCATCACCATCTATCAAGCCAGCTTTGGCGACGGCGGCTCTGATTTGCGCTTTCAAAGCTGGGATTTGGGCAGCAGCAGCCCGGAATCGGTGGCGCTGAAGGCAGTATCGATGAGCGCCTTTCCGCTGGCCTTGCGTGAGCAGCAGTACCAGCTCGAATTCGACGAATTGCGCCCCATCAATGTGGAAGACACCGAACACAGCACCAAAGCGAGTGGTTGGCAGCAAAAAATGCACGATGTGCGCAGCGTAAAAAAAGAAAAAACCGCCCGCAATGTCGGCCCCACCATCACCTATAAAATCCGCGACAATGCCGGCCAAGCGCACGAATACATGAATTATATGTTTCCGCTGCAACGCGATGGCGACTGGTTTTACGCCACCGGCGAGCGCAGCGGTATCGGTGCCGACTTCCGTTGGCTGATGCTGCCGGCCGATCGCGACGGCAAATTAACCACCTTTATGCATTTGCGCCAAATTCTGCAAAACCCCGATATGCGCAACAAACTGGCCGCCGAAGCGGTGAAAGGTGTGGATCCGCATATGCAGGCAGCCTTTGGCGAGGCGGTGCGCAATGTGTTGCGTCTGTTTAGCGAAGGCGGCTATGTGGCGCTCAACGATTTTGTGCAGGAGAAAATTCCCGCCGCCGAGCAAGACCGCATGCGCGATTTTTTCTATCAGGTGCTTTACGGCGCCACCAGCTTGGCGCTGGATGAAGCGGTGCAGGCACAAGGGCAAGCACCGTGGCCGGCCAGCGATGACGTGCGCAACCGCTTTTTGCTTAACAGCCTGGATGGCTACACCGGCCTTACCCGCTTTTCGGCACCGCTGCTGATGCAATTGGATGCATTTAAAGAAGTGCGCTCTTCCGGCCTGCAAATGACCCGCTCGCCCGGCCAGAGCTTGGTGTATTTGGGCTCGGTGTTGTTGATTTTGGGCTCGATTTTTATGTTTTATGTGCGCGAAAAACGGATTTGGGCACTGTTTGGCCACGACGGCATGCGCCTAGCCATGAGCGCCACCCGCCACCAGCGCGATTTGGACAGCGAATTTCCCCAACATGTGGCAAAATTAACGCAATTGGCCAAGGATTTATCTCATGAACAGCACTAAAACCAACACTTTGCCGCAACACGAACTGCTTACCGAGCGCAGCCTGTGGGCGCGTCTGAATGGGTGGGACTGGCTGTTTGCGGTGGCTGTGGTGGCCATGGGGCTGTATGCCCAATTTGTGTTCAGCGAACACCATATGGACGGCTACGAAGTGGCCATCTTGTGGGGCACAGTCATCGGCACGGTGTGGCTGGGCTGGTTTTTCAAACCCTTGCGCTGGTATGTGCCGCTGGTGGTATTGCTGGCTTTTGTGTCGGTAACGCTCTACGGCGGGCGTTTTGATGCAGGCAGCGAAAAATTCCTGTTGCGCTATTTTCTGGCCAGCCAATCGGCAATTATGTGGCAATGTGCGTTGATTTTTATGGCTTTATTTTGCTATGTGGCAGGCACGCTGAGCGCTTGGCGCCAACACAAGAGCAACAATGCTTTCTTGGACATCGGCACCGGTTTGGCATGGGCGGCGGCGGTAATGGGCTTTGTCGGTTTGCTGGTGCGCTGGCACGAAAGCTATTTGCTGCGCCCGGATGCGGGGCATATTCCGGTATCCAATCTGTATGAAGTATTCATCCTGTTTATGGTGATTACCGGCCTAATGCACTTGTATTACGAAGGCCGCTTCCATATGCAGCGGCTGGGCGCGTTTGTGTATTTCTTTATGGCGGTGCTGGTGGGCTTTGTGCTGTGGTACAGCTTTGCCCGCGATGCGCATCAAATCCAGCCGCTGATTCCGGCGCTGCAATCGTGGTGGATGAAAATCCATGTGCCCACCAACTTTATCGGCTACGGCGCGTTTTGTATGGCTGCCATGTTCGGCGTGGCCGAATTGTGGAAAATCAAACGCCCGCAAGCCACATGGCTGCCTGAAGCCGCCGCCATCGAAGAAGTGATGTACAAAGCCATTGCGGTGGGTTTTCTGTTTTTCACCATTGCCACCGTATTGGGTGCTTTGTGGGCAGCCGATGCGTGGGGACGCTACTGGAGCTGGGATCCAAAAGAAACTTGGGCGTTTATTGTGTGGCTGAACTATGCCGTGTGGCTGCACATGCGCCTGGTGGCGGGTTGGCGCGGCAAGGTATTGGCGTGGTGGGCGATTATCGGCGTGTTTATCACCGCGTTTGCCTTTTTAGGCGTGAATATGTTTTTAAGCGGCCTGCATTCTTACGGCACGCTGTAACAACAGACGCTTGGCAAAGTTGATTTTTTAAAACAAGCTGCTAAACTTGGCGGCATTGAATAATGAAGGATGCACCCACCATGAAAGACGCGGACTCGAGTTGCCACAATAGTGGCAATCCCGTTTTTTGGTGCCGGTGATTTTTCAGGCAGCCTGAGTATATCTCAGGCTGCCTGTTTTCGTTTTGTATAAAGGGATAAACCCATGGATTTCAGCTGGCTGACCGAGCCGACCACATGGATAGGTTTTGCAACCTTGCTGGTGCTGGAGGTGGTGCTGGGCATCGATAATTTGGTGTTCATTGCCATTCTGGCCAATAAAGTCAAACCCAAATACCGCGATCGTGCCCGTTTGGTGGGGCTGAGCTTGGCAGTGGTAATCCGCATTATTATGTTGGGTTTGATGTCTTACATCATCACCCTTACTCAGCCGCTGTTTTTTATCGGTGAATTTTCGGTGTCCGGCAAAGACCTGATTATGCTGTTTGGCGGCCTGTTTTTGCTCTACAAAGCCACCACCGAATTGCACGAGCGGCTGGAAGGCCATGCCCAGTTTGCCGATATGGGGCAGGTAAAGCACTTTGCGCCGTTTTGGGGTGTGGTGCTGCAAATCTTGGTGTTGGATGCGGTGTTCTCAATTGACTCGGTAATCACTGCCGTGGCCATGGTGGAGCATGTGGCCGTGGCGATGGCGGCGGTGGTGGTGGCGATGGCGATTATGATTTGGGCCAGCCGCCCGCTCACCGAATTTGTGGGCAAACACCCCACGGTGGTGATGTTGTGCTTGGGCTTTTTGCTGATGATCGGCTTCAGTCTGATTGCCGAAGGCCTGCATTTCCATATTCCCAAAGGCTATCTGTATGCCGCCATTGCATTCTCGATTTTGATTGAGGTATTCAATCAGATTTCCTCGCGCAACAGCCGCCGCAACGACATGATTGGCCGTACTTGGCGCCACCGCACCGCCGAAAGCGTGCTGGGCATGATGGGGATGCGGGAATCGGTGTTGGCCAGAGCCGGGGACGGCGCGGGCGACGACACCCATTTTGAAGAAAACGAAAAATCGATGATCCGCAGCGTGCTTACCTTGGCCGAACGGCCGATTTTGGGGGTGATGACGCCGCGCAGCGATATTGAACGGCTGGACATCTCACAAAGCCGCGAACAGCAGTTTGCCCAGCTGCAAAGCACGCCGTTTTCACGGCTGATGGTGGTGGGCAAAGCGGGCATCGACGAGCCTTTGGGCTATATCAATAAAAAAGACCTGTTGGCACAGTTGCTAAACAATGGCGAATTGAATATTCAGGCAGCCTTAAAGCAGCCGCTGGTGTTGCCCGATTCCAGCACCGTATTGGATGCGATGGAATTGTTCCGCGCCCGCAGCGCCGATTTGTCGTTGGTGGTGGATGAATTCGGTGCCATTTTAGGCATGGTTACCATGAAAGATTTGATGGAAACCATTGCCGGTGATTTCCCCGAAGAATACGAACGCGAAGAAGCGCCCAGTATTGAAACCAATGAGGCCGATCAAAGCCTTACTGTGGACGGCGGGCTGGAATACACCAATCTGGCGCAAGAAATCGCTCTGCCGCCCTTGCCGGAAGACGCCGACTACCACACCGTAGCCGGTTTGATGATGGAAGAGCTGCAAACCATTCCCAATGAAGGCGATTTTGTCGATTTTTACGGCTACCGCTTTGAGGTGTTGAGCAAAGAAAACCGCCGCATCGAGCGTGTGCGCATTACGCGGGCGCCGCCGGAGGATGAAACCTAATCGCCATAAAGCAAAACGGCCTGCATTGTATGCAGGCCGTTTTGTTGGGCTGGGTTTTCTTATCGAACTTGGCTGCCGATGACGCCGCCCAGAGCGGCGCCGCCCAAGGTAGAGCCGGTGTCGCCGCCAATCAAATTACCGGCCACACCGCCGATAACGGCACCGGTGGCGGTATTTTGCTGTTGGCGCGACATATTGGCGCATGCGCTCAAGGAAGCGGCTACGGTGATTAACAATAAAGTTTTGCTCAGAGTGGTTTTCATCCTCAAATCCTTTCTGTGTAGGGATGGATGGGTGTTAACGCGCATGTAAAACTGCACCAGGAAATCAGGGTATGGGCACTTAAAAGTGCACCACCCTGATTATTTCTAAACTCTCCGTTTTTTGCTGAGCTGTCCTTAGAATGATTAACATGGAAACCATTATTAAGGCGCGCCGTCTTCATCATCAAGGCTTGTCTGTTCGCCAAATTGCCAAGCAACTCAATATCAATCGCAGAACCGTTGCCAAATACATCGAACTTAAGACACTGCAACCACAG
>RRZU010521301.1_pt1 | contig 27357 bp, 19 predicted proteins | sample 2165561 | NCBI WGS metagenome assembly RRZU01 (sample SAMN10456909, study PRJNA506462) | wastewater metagenome | isolation source: wastewater sludge | place: USA: Moscow, Idaho | reverse complement strand
TGCGCAGCCGCAATGTGGCTGCCCCCTTGCCCAATGGCTACCACCAGTTCCACCTCGTGGTGCAGATTGGCCGTAAACGAGGGATACGGCAATTGCGCTGGCCGATCTACTGAACCAGGTAATACCGCATCGGCAGGTTTGAGGAAGAAGAACGGCGCTTCGCGATCAGAACCGCCCATTTCACGCGCATGCTCGGCGTAATTACGCCCAACGCAATAGATGCGGTGCACGGGAAATTGCGCCGCGCTGCCCGCGATAGGCACCACAGGCACAGGCGCGGGGGCAAAAGCCATATTGACCGCTGCATCGACCCAAGCTGACTGCGGCTGGGCGGGGCGGGCAGATGGGAACGTTGGTTCAGTCATGGTTTTTTGTACCCCCTATCTGCTGTTGCGATCTTTCACCGTTGCGTGCATCGGTTTGTGGCCGCTGCTTATTTTTTCTTCTTGGTAGGGGCCGCGGCTTTTTTGCCGGCAGCCTTGGATGGTGCTGCGCTGGCATTGCGCGCCTTGTTGTCGCTTGGCTCTTTGCGGTTTTGAGCCGTGGTTTTGCCTGCACCTTTATTGCTCACTGCGCTGCGGTTTTTGGTTTCCACCGCCTCTTGCTTGCCACCGCGCTTGGTGGTGGTTTTGGCTTCAGTGGTGCGGAGGACGTTTTTGCCGCCCCGCTTGTCAGCCTTTTGCGTAGCCGTTTGTTTGGCCCCACGCTCGGCCTTGTCTGCCTCACGCCGACCTGCGCGCGCAATGGCTTCGGCGTTGTTGCGGCCATTGCGACCAATACGGCTGCCGCCGCCGTTGCCGCCTGTGTTTTGCGGCAAATGCAGCACCACCGATTTGCCCGCTGTCAGCTTCTGGCCGGATTTGACGCCGTTCCAGCGCGCGACGGTTGCAGGCGCCAGTCCGTAGCGTGCCGCAATGCTGGCAATGGTGTCGCCTTTGCGCACGCGCACGCTGCTGCGCTGGAGCGCCACTTTCTGAATCGAACTGGATACTGGTCGCGAAATGCCTTCGGACGCCAGGCGCAAGCCCACACTGCTGTTGGCGATAGAGACAGGAATTTCGGCCTCTTGCCCTTGGGCGCGCGGCACCAGAACGATGGAACCTGCCTTGATTCTGGCCCGAGACGAGATGCGGTTGATGCTGCCCAGTGCGTCAACCGAGGCGCCGGTTTGCTCGGCCACTTGCGCCAGCGTAACGGTTTCAGAAGGCACCCACACCGTCCAGCTGGCCAGCTGACGATCGCTCATGGCATCCAAATTCTGCTCGAATACAGGTGCGCTGTCCCACGGCAGCAGAATGTGCGGCGTAACCGATGCAATGATGAGCGAACGGTTGGTAGCCGGGTTCAAAGCCTTGAAATCTTGCACGCTGATACCCGCCAGTTGCGCGGCGATAGCGACGTCCATATCGCGCTTGATGGCCACTTTCTTGAAATACGGGTGGTTGGCAACGCTGGGCAATGTGGTGTTGAAAGTGGCCGGATTGCGCACGATGTTTTTGATGGCTTGCAACTTGGGCACGTATTCGCGCGTTTCGTTGGGCATGCGCAAATCTTCGTAACGTGTGCCCAGGCCGGCAGCACGGTTACGGGCGATGGCACGCTGCACGCTGCCCTCGCCCCAGTTGTAGGCGGCCAGCGCCAGATGCCAATCGCCAAACATGTTGTAAAGGCGTTGCAAATAGTCAAGCGCCGCACGGGTGGAGTGCTCAATATCGCGTCGCTCGTCACGAAAGATATTTTGCTGCAAAGAAAAATGCCGCCCCGTACTGGGAATGAACTGCCACATGCCCGCAGCTTTGGCGCTGCTGACGGCCTGCGGGTTGAAGGCGCTTTCAATAAATGGCAGCAGCGCCAATTCGGTCGGCATGCGCCGGCGCTCGATCTCTTCCACCACGTGATAAAGGTATTTGTTGGATCGCCCCACCATGCGCTGCATGTATTCGGACTGACGGGTGTAATACGCCTCTTTTTCGCGCACCGTGGCATTCTCCAAATCAGGCATGGCAAAGCCATCGCGCACGCGATCCCATAAATCATCTTGCGAGCTTGAGCTGCGCATGACCGAAACGCTCTGGGAATGGGTGGGCGTGCGCACGCCCACCTGCGAGGACGTTTTTTGCGTGGCACAACCCGCTACAACAGCCAGTGCGATCGATGCGCCCAACCAGCGCAGACAATGTTTGAAAGAAAAAGATAAACGCATAAGAAAAAAGAAGCCGCCTCGCCGCAGCGTGGCTCGGGCAAAAATCGGGTTCAAAAATGATCTTTCCAGGCGCGCAAGGCGGCAAACACCTCGACCGGACCGGAAACGGAAGGATTACGTGCCGCCACGGCTGCCTGCACCGCAGGTTCGTGCACACGCAAAAAGGGGTTAATGGCTTTCTCCTGTTGCAGGCTGGAAGGCAAGGTCGGCTGCTGTTGCTGCTGCAATGCCTCACAATGTTTGGCATGCAGTGTAATCGCTGCATTATCAGGTTCTACCGCCTGCGCAAACCGCAGATTGGACACAGTATATTCGTGCGCGCAGCATATCCGGGTTGAATCGTGCAAGGCCGCTAGTTTTTGCAGCGAAGCATGCATCTGCGCGGGCGTGCCTTCAAACATGCGCCCGCACCCGGCGGAAAACAGACTGTCGCCACACAGCACCAAGGGTTCTGGCAAGCCGGGCTGGGCCGCCGCATAAAAAGCAATATGCCCGGCGGTGTGGCCAGGTACATCCAATACCTCCAGCCGCAAACCCGGCAGCTGCACGCTGTCGCCCTGCCGGCATGGCCGCAAGGCCTGGGGGCTGATGGCTGGGAACGCTTGGGGCGACAACCCATCTGCCGCTGGCAGGTACACTTGCGTGGCTGGCGTACCGCATTGGCGGTACAGTTCGTTCACCCCGCCGATATGATCGTCGTGATGATGGGTAATCAGAATGGCTGCCAACGCCAGTTGCCAACGCTGCAAGGCAGATATGACGACCTCGGCCTCTGCCGGATCGCACACAATGGCTTCGCGGCCATTGTGCAGCACCCAGATGTAGTTGTCTGCCAAAGCTGGCAGAGCACACAGTTGCATAAGGGGTGCATGGGGGCTGGTTGTCACGATTGCATCACATAAATATCAAGGTTCATTATAGATTTGGAAGCATGGCTCACCACCCCCGCAGGGCAACATCTGCAAACCTGGGCACTGGCGCGCTGCGACCAGGCCGTGAGCCGCTGCTTTGGCTACCACGCCTTGCAACTGGGCGCGCCGGAATGGCCCCTGCTGCGCAACAGCCGCATCCACCATTGCTGGGCAGCGGCCACTGCTAACACGTCCAAGCCCCTCTCTGAGCAAACCGCGCTGGTGCTGGATGCCACCGCCCTGCCCTTTGCGCCCGCCAGCCTTGATCTGCTGCTGCTGCCCCACACGCTCGAAACCAGCGCAGACCCTCACGCCACCCTGCGCGAAGCGGCTCGCGTGCTGGTGCCCGAAGGGCGTTTGCTGGTGCTGGGCTTCAATCCGTCCAGCCTGTGGGGGCTGCAACATGGCAGCCGCCGCATGGCACAGCGCATGGGCAGCCAGGCAGCGCCCATCCTTCCGACGGCGCATGCGCTGATTGGCGCGCGCCAATTGCGCGACTGGCTCAGCCTGCTGGGCTTTGAAATCGACGAGGGCTGCTTTGGCTGCTACCGCCCGGCTCTGGCGCGTGCTCCGTGGTTTCAGCGCCTGCAATGGCTGGAGGCAGCCGGCGACCGCTGGTGGCCCTATCTGGGCGGGGTGTATTTTTTGGTGGCAACCAAACGCGTACGCAGCCTGCGCCCCTTGCACCCCCGCTGGCAACTGGCGCAACAAACTGGCAGCGCAGCGCCCGCCATCCGTCGAGACAGCTAGGCTACACTCCAAGCCCGCCCGCGGCAAGCAACAACAAACCAGCGATTGACCATCATCCCCCCACCCATGCAAGCAGTAGATATTTATACCGATGGCGCCTGCAAAGGCAACCCCGGCCCCGGCGGCTGGGGCGTGTGGCTGCAAGCAGGCCCGCACGAAAAAGCCCTGTTCGGCGGCGAGGCCCATACCACCAACAACCGCATGGAACTGCGTGCCGTGATCGAGGGGCTGCAAGCCATCAAGCGCCCCTGCCGGATCACGTTGTATCTGGACAGCCAATACGTGCGCCAAGGCATTACCAGCTGGATTCACAACTGGAAGCGCAAGGGCTGGAAAACCGCCGACAACAAGCCGGTAAAAAATGCCGACCTGTGGCAGCAACTGGATGCGCTGGTGCACAACAGCCCGCACCAGATTCACTGGGAATGGGTCAAAGGGCATGCAGGCAACCCCGGCAACGAAAAGGCCGACGAGCTGGCCAACCGCGGCGTTGAACAGGTGCAGACGCAACCATAGGCACAGGAAGAAGCACAAAGCGCTGGAGAGCACAACGCTGAAAGTCCTCGTCAGCCTAGACCGTGAGGATGGTGAGCAAATCAACATCGTGGCAAATATGTGCGCAAACAAACACGAACCAGCAAAGCACCGCGTTATCTGACACTTTGTGCATAAATCGCCCAACCTGTCCTTGCAAATCGCCCTGCTCTGCCCCACTTGTACCCCAGCCGCACACAGCTTACCCACAAACTTATTCACAACCCCATCGCGCCAATGCCCTACCATGCGGGCTTGCGGCCATCTTGGCCGCCCCACGGCTTACTATCCGCTTCGTGCCATGAACAGTGCCTTGACTTACTCTCCATCCGAATACGACTCTTACGGCCAGGACGAAAGCCGCGACCCGCAACTGGCCCAGTTGCGCGTGCCGCCGCATTCGATCGAATCCGAATCCAGCGTGCTGGGCGGCCTGCTGCTGGACAACAACGCCTGGGACCGCGTGGCCGATCTGCTGTTGGCCAGCGATTTTTACCGCCACGAACACCAATTGGTGTTCGAAGCCATCAGCAAGCTCATCAACAACAGCAAGCCCGCCGATGTCATCACCGTATTCGAGGCGCTGCAAAACATCGGCAAGGCCGAAGACGTAGGCGGGCTGGTGTACCTCAACGCCCTGGCGCAATTCGTGCCCAGCGCCAGCAATATCCGCCGCTATGCCGAAATCGTGCGCGAACGCTCCATTCTGCGCAAACTCATCAGCGCCAGCGACGAAATCGCCACCAAAGCCTTCAACCCGCAAGGCATGGCGATTGAAAAAGTGCTGGACGAGGCCGAACAAAAAATCTTCAAGATCGGCGAAGAAGGCTCACGCATGAAAGAGGGCTTTCAGCCCATGGAATCGCTCGTGGTGCAACTGCTCGACCGCGTGCAGGAAATGGCCGACAACCCCAACGACATCACCGGCGTGCCCACCGGCTTTTACGATCTGGATCGCATGACCAGCGGCTTTCAGGCCGGTGATCTGGTCGTTCTGGCCGCGCGCCCCTCGATGGGTAAAACCGCTTTTGCCATCAATATTGCCGAGCACGTGGCGCTGAAAGAAGGCCTGCCCGTAGCCGTGTTTTCGATGGAGATGGGTGCCGCCCAACTGGCCGTGCGGGTCGTCGGCTCCATCGGCCGCATCGACCAGGGGCGGCTGCGCACCGGCAAGCTGCACGACGACGAATGGCCCCGCCTGACCGAAGCCATCGAAAAGCTGCGCAATCTCTCGATGCACATTGATGAAACGCCGGCCCTGACCACCAGCGAACTGCGCGCCAACGCACGCCGCCGGGCGCGCCAGTGCGGCAAGCTGGGCCTGATCGTGGTGGACTACCTGCAATTGATGAGCGGCTCCAGCAGCGACGGCGAAAACCGCGCCACCGAACTGGGCGAAATCTCACGCGGCCTGAAAATGCTGGCCAAAGAACTGCAATGCCCCGTCATTGCGCTGTCGCAGCTCAACCGCAGCGTGGAAACACGCAACGACAAACGCCCCATGATGAGCGACCTGCGCGAATCGGGCGCCATCGAACAAGACGCCGATGTCATCATGTTCATCTACCGCGACGACTACTACAACAAGGAAAGCAAAGAGCAAGGCGTGGCCGAAATCATCATCGGCAAACAGCGTAACGGCCCCACCGGCACGGTGAAACTGGCCTTCTTCAAACCGCTGACCCGGTTCGAAAGCCTGGCCAACATGGCCGACGACGGTTTCTGATTCAGTCAACCGCCCGAATCAGACCAGCGCGCACCACTGTGCGCCTTTTGTTTGGGCCTCATTGAGCTCCGTTGATTTGACACAAACAGCACCATGATTCAACTCATCGCAGGCTTGGGCAACCCCGGCCCGGAATACCTCGCCACCCGCCACAACGCCGGCTTTTGGTGGCTGGAAAACCTGGCGCAGCAATGGGGCGTACAACTGGCGCATTCGCGCGATTTTCACGGCTTCATAGCTTCATCGCAACAGCAAGGGCGCAAGGTGTGGCTGTTGCAACCCACCCTGTTCATGAACCGATCTGGCCAGTCGGTGGCCGCATTGGCGCGCTTTTACAAAATACTGCCCGAGAACATTCTGGTCGTGCACGATGAACTGGATCTGGAGCCCGGCCAGGCTCGCCTGAAACAAGGCGGCGGGCACGCCGGACACAACGGCCTGCGCGACATCAACGCCCAATTGGGCAGCCCCAACTACTGGCGCCTGCGGCTGGGCATTGGCCACCCCGGCAGCAAGCCCGAAGTGGTGAACTGGGTGCTGAAAAAACCATCGCCCGACCACCGCATCGCCATCGAGCAAGCCATTGACCGCAGCCTGCTGGCCGTGCCCGACATCCTCGCGGGCGAGATGGAAAAGGCCATGCGCGCGATTCACACGGCTGCTTAGTGCAGGTTGCTATAAAGCAGGCTGCACGACCTGCTTTTTTACATGTGAAACGACAAATGCGCATTGCTGGATCATTCATGCAGCAAACATTAAACTATGGTCGTTTCAGATAACTTTTCCAAAACGAAACCGCCTGTTTTTTGTTTCCATTTTCGTCTTCCTCATCCCTCTACCCATCAGGAAGAAAAACCATGACCCAAATAGCCCTCATCGTCGGCAGCCTGAGCTCCCCCTCCATCAACCGTGCCTTCGCCGAGTACATTGCCGAACAAGCACCTTCAGGTGTAGAAATTACTGAAGTGCAAATCGGTGATTTGCCGCTTTACACCCAAGATTTGGATGCGCAAAGCATTCCCGCTTACGACCGCGTGCGCGCCCAACTTCAAGCTGCCGATGCGGTTCTGATCGTCAGCCCCGAACACAACCGCAATATGCCCGCTGCCCTCAAAAATCTGATCGACGTGGCATCGCGCCCGGCCGGTGCCAGCCTGTGGGCAGGCAAAAAAGTGGCCATCGCCACCGCTTCTCCCAGCAGCTACGGCGGCATCAACGCCGGCCTGCACATTCGGCAAAGCTTGCAATCTCTGGATGCTGATGTGCTGATCGCGCCCGAAGTATTCTTGAGCCGCGCCAATGCTGCTCTGGACAACGGCAAAGTGGCAGACGAACGTACAGCAAGCTTTTTGAAAAAATTTGCCGTTGCGTTTTATGCGTGGGCAGGTCAGTAAGCAGCGCTTACGCCTATGTACCCAAATGGCAGCCAGCACCGCTCTTCTTTTTGGTTTTGCGAGTGTTTTGGGGATTACGAAAAAATTTTTGTTTGAAAGGAAGCAACGCCATGCATATCACCCAACAGGATGACGGTAAACATGGCGAATTTACCGTGCACGATGGCAACACCCCCATAGGCGAATTAAGCTATGTCTGGAGAGATGCCGCCACGCTGGCTATTCACCACACCGGCGTGATTGACGCCTACAAAGGACAAGGTATTGCCCGCCAACTGTTGAATGCTGCCGTGGCCTTTGCCCGTGAAAAGAACGTCCAAATCGTGCCCGTTTGCTCTTACGTCAAGGCCGTTTTTGAAAAAGACAAGAGTTTGGGCGATGTGTGGCATATCTGAAAGAAAGCCCATGCAAACTACCAAACTTAACGCGAAGATCAAAGACGTCGGGGGCATTCCCGTTGCCCGCTTATTGCCACAAGGCACTCATCGCACCATCGGTGCCTGGTGCTTTCTCGACCATGCCGGCCCTGCCGAATTTTCCACCGGGTCAAACGGTCTGCAAGTCGGCGCCCACCCGCACACCAATCTGCAAACCTTTACCTCGATGCTTGAGGGCGAAGTATGGCATCAAGACAGTTTGGGCTTTCGCCAGTTAATCCGCCCGAAACAAGTCAACCTGATGACTGCTGGCACAGGCAATGCGCGCGGTATCGCCCACACCGAGCAAAGCCCGGAAGGCATTAAAAGCCTGCATGCGGTGCAGCTATGGATTGCTCTTCCGATGAACCAGCAAATCGAGCCGAACTTCCAGCATTATCCCGACTTGCCCGAATGGCAGCAAAACGGCGTGCGCCATGTGTTAACAACGGGCAGTTTCGGTGGCCATACTGCCCCCACCGCCCAATACAGCCCGCTCTTGGGCATAGATATGCAGTTTAACCAGGCACAAAGCGTGGAGGTTCCCTGCCACACCGATTGGGAATACGGTGTACTGGTACTTGCTGGCCTCGTAAGCGTAGGAGGCAAAACTTTCGGCACCGACGAATTGGCCTTTATCGAGCCCAACGGCGCGGCATCATTTACGTTGCAAGCCGAGGCAGGCAGCCATCTGATGCTGCTGGGAGGTGAACCGCTGCCACACCCAACCTTGGTCTGGTGGAACTTTGTCGCCGACAGTCACGAGGCGCTTCGCACTGCCGTCACCGACTGGAACAGCATGAGTCCACGTTTTGGCAAAGAAATCGATTTGAGCGGCACCCAGCTGAAACGACTGGTAGCACCGGAAGTTCCAGAAAGTCGACGCTAACCCAAAATCAGCTCAAGCGCATTCTCCGAGCCGCCTCGCAAAAAAGAAAAGACTGCTTTTTGACTCGCGCTCCAGCAGCAGGCATTCCATGAGCTTTTCGTACGTACATGCGGTTCTCGGCCTCATCCCACACACAGATTGCGGGCCTTCAAGCACATCTTCGGTCTTCGCTTCGCCCATCGCATCGACCAATCTTCTACTGACTCTGGCCTAGGCTGATCGTACTGAGCATGTTGGCTAAAGCAGAAAGAGACCGGGCCAACCACATCTCAACTTGAAGCAAAAAACCACGCTGAAAAAATTACTTTGCTTTCTCCAAATGAGAAGCGTAGAATCCGCGACAGCTTTGCCATAAACCGTAAAGACAAAGCCAACAAGCAACACGCCAGTTTTTTGGCGCAATTTTTATTGAAAGCATCGAAAAATGCTCCCCCCTATCAATTCAGGCAATACATCGTACCTGCTGTTTTGTGCCGCCATGGTCATGGTCATGACGCCCGCTCTGGCCTTTTTCTACGGCGGCTTGGTACAGAAGAAAAATTTGCTCACCATCATGATGCAATGCTTCGTCTCGGCGGGCGTCAGCACCATCTTGTGGGCGGTCGTCGGTTATTCCATGTGTTTCGGCCCCAGCATCGGCGGCATCATCGGCGATCCGACACATTATGCGTTTTTACGCAATATGGATTTAACGACCCTCTATAACAATGACCCGGTTTTGGGCATTCCGCTCATGGTGCACTTCATCTACCAGATGATGTTTGCCATCATCACCCCCACACTGATCACTGGAGCATTCGCCAACCGGATGTCATTCAAGGCCTGGTTGTGGATCCTGGTGCTGTGGCAACTCTTGATTTACTACCCCTTCGTACACATGATCTGGTCGCCTGAAGGCATGATGGCCAAATGGGGCGTACTGGATTTTGCAGGTGGCGTGGTTGTACACAACACCGCCGGTTTTGCATCCATCGCCGCCGTGCTGTATCTGGGTAAACGCAAAGTGGTGCACAGCCACCCTCACAGTCTGCCCATGGTTGCCATCGGTACCACCTTCCTGTGGTTTGGCTGGTTCTGTTTCAACTCCGGCAGTGAGTTCCGTATGGATCAGGTGGACGTTTCGGCTTTTATCAACACCCACTTGGCCGCCGGTTTTGGTGGTGTGGTCTGGTTGGTTTATGAGTGGATTCACACCGGAAAACCCAAAGTATTGGGCTTCATGACCGGCAGCATTGCCGGTTTGGCAACAGTCACACCAGCCGTTGGCTATATTTCTCCGACTATCGCCTGTGTTATCGGCACACTGGCTGCGCTGGTTTGCTACAGCGCAGTATTGTTCAAAAACAAAATCGGCCTGGACGACGCCTTGGACGTATGGCCTGTACACGGCGTGGGCGGCTTGATGGGCATGCTCTGGTTGGGCCTTTTTGCCGACAAAGCCTGGAATCCCAACCTGTGGTCCAACGGCCTGCTGTTTGGCGGCGACCCCAAATTCTTCGGCGTACAGGTACTTTCTGTTGTCTTCTCCAGCATCTGGGCCTTCTTCGTCACAACGGCCATTTTCTGGGTGGTTGACCGCATTACCAAGGTGCGCGTGCCTGAAGAGTTCGAAGAAGTTGGGTTGGATATCTCTCTGCACGGTGAGTTGGCAGAGGTGAATGACCACTGATTGATATCGATCTTCCAGTAAAAAAAGCCCCTTGCAAGCCGGTTACACGGCGCAAGGGGCTTTTTACTTCTTCAATATTTTTTACCGACGCCGATTTTTCAGATCAACCAACCTCCTGCTACAAGGGCAGCAGTATCGCGAACCGATTTATTTGAAACGCATTCATGGCATTCGCCCCAGCAGCAGGTACTCCATGAGCGCCTTTTGCACGTGCATGCGGTTTTCGGCTTCGTCCCACACCACGGATTGCGGCCCTTCGAGCACGTCTTCGGTCACTTCTTCGCCACGGTGGGCAGGCAGGCAGTGCATGAACAAGGCGTCGGGCTTGGCCTGCGCCATCATGCTGGCATCCACACACCAGTTGGCAAAGGCTTTTCGGCGCGCTTCATTCTCGGCCTCGTAGCCCATGCTGGTCCACACGTCGGTGGTGACCAGGTCTGCGCCTTTGCAGGCTTCGTGCGGGTCTTTGAAGATTTTGACGTGATCGCCCAGCTCCACACCGGCAATGCTGCTGTCAATGCCGTAACCGTTGGGCGTGCTGACGTGCACGGTAAAGCCCAAGATTTTTGCCGCCTGCAACCAGGTTTTGGCCATGTTGTTGCCATCGCCTACCCAGGCAACGACCTTGCCCTGAATGGCTCCGCGGTTTTCGATATAGGTGAAGATGTCCGCCAGAATCTGGCAGGGGTGGTATTCGTTGGTCAGTCCGTTGATAACGGGCACGCGCGAATGGGCGGCAAAGCGCTCGATCTTGCTTTGCTCGAAGGTGCGAATCATCACCACATCCACCATGCGGCTGATGACGCGGGCCGTGTCTTCAATCGGTTCGCTGCGGCCAAGCTGGCTGTCGCCCGTGGTGAGGTGCACCACGCTGCCACCCATTTGGTACATGCCCGCCTCAAAGCTCACACGGGTGCGGGTGCTGGCTTTTTCAAAAATCATGGCCAGCGTGCGGTCGGGATCGGCAAAGGGCTGGTATTTTTCAACCGCCTTGAATTTGGCTTTGATAAACGCCGCGCGCTCCAGCAGATAGGCGTATTCGTCGGCGGTCAGGTCGGAAAATTGCAGGTAATGTTTCATGGCAATGGGCTATACAAATAACAACGGCTCGCGCCCCTGATGCATCAGGGCATCAGGCGGCGAGAAATTCCTTGATCAGCGGCACGAGGATGGAGACGATTTCATCCGCCTCTTGCTGGCTCAAAATCAGCGGCGGCACCAGACGCACGACTTTTTCTGCCGTCACGCTCATCAGCAAGCCGCGCTCCAGCGCCTGGTTCAGCAAAGCGGCGCAAGGCTTGTCCAGCTCGATACCGATCATCAAGCCTTGGCCGCGCACTTCGTTGAAGCCCGCTACCCCCTCCAGCCCGGCACGCAAAGCGTTTTGCAAATAAGCGCCGATCTGTTCAGCGTTGTGCAGCAGCTTGTCTTCTTCCATGATGCGCAGGGTTTCTACCCCAGCGCGCATGGCCAAGGGGTTGCCGCCAAAGGTGGTGCCGTGGTTGCCCGGCTGAAAAATATCTGCCGCTTTGGGGCCAGCGACCACCGCGCCAATCGGCACGCCGGAGCCCAAGCCTTTGGCCAGCGGCATCACATCCGGCACGATGCCGGCCCACTGGTGGGCAAACCATTTGCCGGTGCGGCCCACGCCGCATTGCACTTCATCAATCATCAGCAGCCAATCGCGTTCGTCGCACAGCTGGCGCACCTGGCGCAAATAATCAGCGCGTGCAGGGTTCACGCCGCCTTCGCCCTGGATGGTTTCAAAGAACACGGCCACCACATCAGGGTTGCCCTCTGTGGCTTTTTTCAGGGCCTCGATATCATTCAGCGGCACGCGGATAAAGCCTTCGACCAAAGGGCCAAACCCTTGCTGCACCTTGGGATTGGCCGTGGCGGACAGGGTGGCAATGCTGCGGCCGTGAAAGGCTTTTTCGTACACCACGATTTGCGGCTGATCAATGCCCTTGTCATGACCGAATTTGCGTGCCAGCTTCAGAGCGGCTTCGTTGGCTTCCAGCCCCGAATTGCAGAAGAACACATTGCGCATGCCGGAAAGCGCCACCAGCTTGGCCGCCAACTCTTCTTGCAAAGGCACATGAAAGTAATTGCTGCAATGGATCATTTTGCCGATCTGCTCTTGCAGCGCAGGCACCAGCTTGGGGTGTTTGTGCCCCAAGGTATTGACTGCAATGCCACCCAAGGCATCCAGATAGCGCTTGCCCTGGGTATCCCACACATAGCAGCCCTGCCCGTGCGACAAGGCAATGGGCAAACGGCCATAGGTGTTCATGACATGGGGCGATGCAGGTGCAGGATGAGACATGGCAATGCTTCAGAAAATGGTGCGTAACGGTGCGTGGGACCATAGAGCCTAGGCGCCACGGGCGAAACGATCATTGTAGGCCGCAATCAGCCTGACAAAACACCCCTGCGTGGCGGAGCACGCGGGTCTGCAACAGCGCCATCAACCTTCACCCACGCCGCACTACATGCCATAAGCTGGGATAATTCCACCCCATGAGCATCATCATCAAAGACGAAACCGGCATTGCCGCCATGCGCACCGCCTGCCGCCTGGCGTCCGAAGTGCTGGACGAACTCACCCCCCATATCCGCCCCGGCATTTCCACGCTGGAGATCGATCAGATTTGCGCCGCAGCCATGCAGCGCCAGGGTACCACCTCGGCCACCGTGGGCTATCAGCCCAACGGCTACCCGCCCTACCCCGGTCATGTGTGCACTTCGGTGAACCATGTGGTGTGCCACGGCATTCCCAACGACAAGCCGTTGAAGAAAGGCGATATTGTCAATGTGGATGTCACTGTCATCAAGGACGGCTGGTATGGCGACAACAGCCGCATGTTCGAGATTGGCGAGGTGTCCATTGCTGCGCGTCGCCTCAATACCCTGACCTATGACGCCATGTGGCTGGGCATTCAGCAGGTCAATCCCGGCGCGCACTTCGGCGACATCGGCCACGCGATTCAGCAATTTGCCGAAAAGCACAATCTGGCGGTCGTGCGCGAATTCTGTGGCCACGGCGTGGGGCAGAACTTTCACGAAGACCCGCAGGTGCTGCACTACGGCAAGCCCGGTACGGGCGCAGAGTTGAAGCCCGGCATGATCTTTACCATCGAGCCCATGCTCAACCTGGGTCGCCGCGACATCAAGGAACTGCCCGATGGCTGGACCATCGTGACCAAAGACCGCAGCCTTTCCGCTCAGTGGGAACACACCGTGCTGGTGACCCCTACCGGCTACGACGTGCTCACGCTGTCTGCCGGTTCACCGCCCTTGCCCAGCTTTATCAGCGCAACGGCAACCTGACGCCAGTTGGGGCAAAACGGTTGAGTTTTGAAGCACTGTGCCACCACCTGCACCGCCTGATGTGAACCCCCCTGCCAACCTTGCCCAACTGCGCCAGCGTTACCAGCACGAAAAACAAGCGCTGCTGAATAAGCCCGCGCCCTCTTTGCGGCAGTTGGCGCGCCTCACCGATCGGCTGTTGCAACAACTGTGGCGCGCGCACCGGCTGCACCGCCACCCCATGGCGCTGGTAGCCGTTGGCGGATTGGGTCGCCGCGAGTTGTACCCGTACTCTGACATCGACGTGTTGGTGCTGTTGCCAGACAACGCCGATGACACCCTGACCGAGCACGCCGCCGCTTTTGTGCGCGCCTGCTGGGATGCGGGGCTGGACATTGGCTCCAGCGTGCGCACCGTGGCCCAATGCCAGCAAGCCGCCTGCAGTGACAACACGGTGCAAACCGCCCTGCTGGAACGCCGCCTGCTGACAGGCGATGCCGCCCTTTACCAGCGGCTGGATGCGGCTTGCCAATCTACCCTGCAGCCCTATGCTTTTTACCGCGCCAAATTGCTGGAAATGCACCAGCGCCATGCGCGATTTGGCCACACACCCTACGCGCTGGAGCCCGACTGCAAAGACTCCCCAGGCGGCCTGCGCGATCTGCAAACCGTTGCCTGGGTGGCGCGCGCCGCAGGTTACGGCCACACGTGGCGCGAACTGCAACAGCAGGCGCTGATTACGCCATACGAGCTACGCCGCCTCCTGCAGCACCACGCCTTGCTGCGGCGCATCCGCTGGCAATTGCACCGACTGGCACAGCGGCGTGAAGACCGCCTGCTGTTTGACCTGCAAAACCCGGTGGCAGAACAACTCGGCCAATCTCCCCACCCAAAAGCCGCACAAAGCCCGATGCGCCCGGGCGAGGTGCTGATGCGGCGCTATTACAAAGCGGCCAAAAGCATCACCCAGCTGGTGCAGATTCTGCTGCTCAACATCGCCGAGCGCCTGCGCGACAGCGGCCACAACGTCAAGCACGCCCCCACCCCGGCACAGACCCTGCCCGCACCGGCCAATAACCCGGTGGCCAACAATGCCAGCGCCCAGCCCGACTATCTGGCCGCCATGCGCCCGCGCAGCCTGCGCCCCATCAACCCGCGCTTTGCCGAAAACAACGGCCTGCTTGAAGTGGCAAGCGACGATCTGTACCAGCAACATCCCAGCGCCATTCTCGAAACCTTCGTGCTCTACCAGCAACTGGGGCTGCGCGGGCTATCGGCGCGTACGCTACGCGCCCTGTACCACGCGCGCCAGGTCATGAACCGCTCTTTTCGGGCCGACCCAGCCAACCGGCAGCAGTTCATGCAGATTCTGCAGGCGCCGCACGGCGTAACGCATGCCCTGCGGCTCATGAACCAGACATCGGTGCTGGGGCACTACCTGCCGCCTTTTCGCAAAATCGTGGGCCAGATGCAGCACGATCTGTTCCACGTTTATACGGTCGATCAGCACATCCTCATGGTGCTGCGCAACATCCGCCGTTTTTTCGATGCCGAGCATGTGCACGAATATCCGCTGTGCTCGCAACTGGCCGCCAACTGGCGCGACCCGTGGATTCTGGCGGCGGCGGCCCTGTTTCACGACATTGCCAAAGGCCGGGGCGGCAATCATTCTGTGCTGGGCGAGCAGGAAATACGCCGCTTTGCCAAGCAGCACCGCATCAACCTGGAAGACACCGAACTGCTGGCCTTTTTGGTGCGTGAACATTTGAGCCTGAGCCAATGCGCCCAGAAAGAAGACCTGGCCGAACCCGCCGTGATTGCCCGTTTTGCCCAACTCGTTGGCACCGAACGGCGACTGACCGGCCTGTACCTGCTGACCGTGGCCGACATTCGCGGCACCAGCCCCAAAGTCTGGAGCAACTGGAAAGCCCACCTGCTCGAAGAGCTGTACCGCGCCACCCTGCACGCCCTGGGCGGCCATCTGCCCAGCCAGGAAGAGTTGGTGCAGGCGCGCAGCAGCGGCGCATTGATCGAAATGGCGCGCAACGCCACCCTGCCGCGCACCACGCATTTGCGCTTGTGGCAAACGCTGGATACGGGCTATTTTTTGCGGCACGATGCCAACACCATCGCCTGGCACGCGCAATGTCTGGCGCAGCATGTAGAGCAAGATGCGCAGCACGGCACAACAACGCCAACCATCGTCAAAGCGCGCACGGCACCGCATGGCGACGGGCTGCAAGTGCTGGTTTACACGCGCGACCGCCCCGCCCTGTTCGCCCACATCTGCGGCTACTTCGCCCAAACGGGCTACAGCATTCTGGATGCCCGCATCCACACCAGCCGCGATGCCCATGCTCTGGACACTTTTCAGGTCATCAGCCCCCGGCTGGCCGGGCAATATGACAATGCGCGCGCCCTTGCCTGCCTCGAAACCCATATGCAAGCCGCCTTGCAGCAAGCGCTGGATGCCGACAGCCCCCTGCCCGCCGTGCAGCGGGGGCGACTGTCACGCCGCGCCAAAAGCTTTCCCATGGAGCCACACATCCAGCTTGATGCCGAAGAAAAAAACGCGCGCTGGCGGCTGACCATTCACGCCAGCGACCGCCCAGGCCTGCTCTACCAGATCGCCCGCACACTCACCCAACACGGCATCAGCGTGCAACTGGCCAAAATATCGACCATGGGCGAACGGGTGGAAGACACGTTTTTGATCGAAGGCGAAGCCCTGCAACGGCCACAGCTGCGCGACCAATTGCAGCAAGACCTGTTCGCGGTGATTGCCAGCGCATAAGCACATAAGCCTCTATTCCCACACCTGCGACAAAGCCAAGGTATAGCCAAGTGCGCTCATCAACTCTGTTCAAACGCGCAATAGCGGCAGCGATTGCGGCAGCAGCGGCAACTGCCGCCCCCCATCACCAGGCCTTGCCAAGCGCAGAACCTGCTGCTACCGCATGGGCAAGCGGCGCCATCCTTGCGGTTCAGCGCCGACAACGCCCATACAGAACACGTACCGCTGCTGCTTATTTCAAGCGGCCTTGGGCGTCCACCTCGAACTCGCCCACATCCACCACTTCTTTCTGGCCCGCCAATCGCAACGTGATTGCGCGCGACTGCTGCGCAGGTTTGCCGTAGTTGGTAAACAGCTCCAGCTGCAAGGTGGTCGCGGGCGCCACAATCTGCTGCCGGTGGCCGTAAAACTCTGCCTGCACCCGGTATTTGCCCGGCTTGGCGTGCTTGAGCGAAAACTCTTCCGGCCCATAGCCGCCGGTAAAGTCGCGCGAAATACGCCCGCCCTGATAACTGAGCGCATTGGCATAAAACACCTTTTCCCCATTGGGGTCGGTCACCCACAAGTCAATGTCGGTATTGTCCGCATCCCAGCTCAGCACCACGCGCAAATCCAGCGGCAGGTTTTTGAGCAACCGCGGATCTACCGCGCTGGTGTCCAGCGGCTGCGCACTGCGCGCCACGATGGCATTCAGCTCGGCTAGCGCAATCAGCTCCACATCGGGGAAGCGGTTGTGCCAAGGCCGCCTCACCACTTCGTACAGCGCATCCACCGCCTGCTGGTTTTGCCCGGCCTGCGCCCGCGCCAAGCCGATGTCGCGCCAAGACTGAGGCTCATCCGGCGCCAGATCCAGCACTTTTTCGAGCACCGGGATAGCCAAATCCGCCCGCCCCGCTTGCAGCAGGCGATAGCCCAGAATGCGCAACACATGGCGATTTTCCAGATCCATTTCCGCTAGGTTCGACAGAATACGCAGCGCCAATTCGGGCTGCTTTTTCTCAAAGAAGATGTCGGCGGCATCCAGATAAAACGCCGTACTGTTGCGGTAATTGGGCAACTCGGACAGGTACACGGCATACGCCTCATCGGCCGCGGCCGCACGCAAACGGCGCGCATACGGCGAATCGGGCATCCATTTCTTCAATTGAATATGGGCTGCCGCGGCACCCGATTGGGCCGATTGTTTGCTGGCAAACGATTGGGCACTGCCAACATGCATTGCAGCATCCATGGCAACATCCTCTCGCCGCATCTCCAGCATCTCTGTCGACGGTGCAGCCGCTGCCATCGGCGCAGGCATTGCTGACATGGCCATCTCTGCGCGACTGCGCGCAAGTCCCTGCTCTTTCTCTGGCTGCGGCTTAGGTCTCGGCCCTTTGGGAAAGTCTTTGCGCCACCACGCCTGCTTGTCTTCGAACCGGCGGGCAATGTTATCCAGGTGCCGTTTTTCGTCCTGCTGCAATTGCAGTTTCTGCTGCGCCTTGATGCGCGCATATTCATCCTGCAACGGCTGCGGCGGCTCAATGTCGTGACGCACATAGTCTTGCACGTTGTCCAGAACGATCAGCGAGGTGGTGCGCGTCAGCAGGGTAAACTGCTTGCCCAATTCGGTAATTTTTTGCCGATTGGCCTGGTAGTTGGCCGACAACTCGTCCACCATCAAGCGTGCCCACAGGCTGGCCGCCCACGCATGGGCTGAGGGTTGCCGTGGCAATGCAATGGCTTGCTGCTGCACGCTGCCGTCGGGCAATTGCCAATGCAGGCGCAGCGTATCTCCCGATCCGCCGACCTGTGCCATGCGCTGGCCTGCCACCGCCAACCGGCCTTGGGCATTGACCGGGCTGGCAACCAATTCGCGCAAGCCATTACCCTCAACCTTGAGCAGGCGCAAGGGTTGCATCTGCAACAGGCGCGCGCCCTGCCTGGCATCCAGCTGCATCAAATCGACATAAGCACCGCCACTGCTGCGTGCCACCTGCTGCAACCGCGGCACATCGCCGCTGGTAGAAGCGTGCACCACAAGCATGGGCGTGGTTGCATTTGCATTTGCGGGCGATTGCACCCCATAGTTCAGCATGCCATCGGTAAACAGCAGCGCCACATCGGCGCGGGCAGCTGGCTGCAAGGCAGCGACTGAAGTGGCACCGTCATAAGCCACGGCTTGCAGCGCCTGGCGCAGGGCAGACCAATCACCGTCCTGCACGGTAAAACTACCTGCCTGCTCGGCTGTGTCACGCGCCAGCGTCAGATGCACGCGGGTGTTGCCAATGGCTTTGAAGTAGGCGTCCAGCAACGCCCATTCGCTGGCATGGTCGCGCGAGGCACCCGAGCCAGACGCGTCCCACACCAAAGCAATGTCTTGCGGCGCTTTGCGCGGCACGGCCAGCTTGTGCGGAGCCTGTACATCCACATAAAAATAGTTCGTGTCGGCTCGCGTTTCGCTCAGCACCGCAGGCGCCTGCGGCAAGGCCACAGCAAACTCCAACGCCGCTTGCGCCTGGCCCGACCGCTGCTGTGCAACGCGATAGCCGCTACGCTGCCACTGCAATTGCATGCCCTGCGCTTGCTCGCGCCACACGGCGGCCGGCTGGCCCTGCAAACCCTGCACGGTGCGCACCTGCTGCGAGCGCAAGCCTTGCACCATCAGCTGGCCCGAGAATTGATCCAGCTGCTCGCCCGCTGGCAGCAGCAGGCGCCAGTGGGCCTGCCCGCCTGCATCGGCCTGCAAGCGCTCCGTGATGGTGACGCGCACACGGCGCTGCCCGTTGGCGGGCAAGGGGTATACGCGCAGCCTGAACTGGTTGCCCTGTGTCTGCTCCAGCAAAGCCGGATCAATTTGAGCGCGAGTCACGTCTTCAAACACCTGCCGGCCCTTGGTTTTTTCTACCGGCACGGCATCACGCCAAACACCATCTATATCCAGCGCAAAGCCGGTCACTTCCTGCCCGGGAAGCAGCGGGAATTGCAACTGCCCTTCCAGCACGCGGTTGTTGGGGTTGTGGAAATGCATTTCCAGCGTGGTGCGCGCCACTTCGCCAACCACCTGGCCTTGCACGTGCAGGCCCGACAGCCTCACGGGTTGCTGCGCATCGGCCACCTGCAACCAGGGCCGCAACACCCCCGTTGCAGGGGGTGTAGAGGGGGGCACCGTTTGCTGGCCCATGCGGCGGGCGGGGTTTGTTTGCGTTTGTTGTGGTTGCCGCGCCTGTGCCCATACGCCTGTGGCGATGGCCGTTGCCGTAGCGGCCACAAACACTCCTGCAATCGCGCGTTTTTTTCTTCCAGCATGCATGAATGGATCTCCTGTACGTTCAAACTGCATCATGAAACGATGCACCATCCCCAACGGGGTTAAGCACATCGCCACTACCTGGCAAATAAATGTAACCGTGCCCACGCTGTCTGCGTCGAAGGCACCAAGACCGCTTCACCCCCGGTCGGCTTTTTCGCTCTCTTCGGCCAGGCGGACGATTTGCTGCTGCCGAATCATCAAGGCTGCGTGATAGGCGCGTTGATATGCAGCCGAACCGGGCCATTGGCTCTTGGGCGTGACGTGCAACACCCAGGAAACCTCGGCGCCAAACAGAACGATCAGAGAGGAGTAATACACCCAGATCATGAGCGCCACCACCGAACCCGCCGCGCCATAAACCGATGCCGTGAAAGTGGAACTCAGATAAATGCCAATCACGATTTTGCCCACCTGAAACAGCACGGCCGCCAGCATGGCACCCGGCAACACCATGCGCAACGACGGGCGCCGCGACGGTAGCCAACGCATCACGGTAATCAGCAAAAACAGCAGCAGCAAAAACGACAACAAGGGTTGAATAACGCCCAGCGATAGCAAAGCATTTGGCGTGTAAGGCTGCGCCCAGCGCTCGAAAATGCGCACCATGGCTGACAGCAGCAGCGATGCCATCAGCAACAGGCCGATCGCCAGCAAAATACCGAAGGTGAACACGCGCGTCACGAATATTTCGCGCGTGATTTGCAGCCAGGTTTGCTGTTTGTTGCGCGCAGGCGGCACCATCCAGATGTGGTCAAGCGCCTCACGCAGCTCGACCAATACACCGGTTGCCCCAACCAGCAAAAAAACCAAAGCCAGCAACGATGCCATAGTCCCTTCGGCTGGGCGTTTGGTCGCCAGCAATAAGGCATCGACCAATACCCCGGCCTTGTCGCCCGCCAGATTAACCGCTGCCTGCACCAGTTGCTCGTGCGCCGCACCCTGACCAAAGAAAATACCAATCAGCCCTACCAGAATCACCAGCAGCGGCGCCAGGCTCAGCACCATGTAGTATGAAAGCGCAGCCCCATGGCGCAGGCAGTTGTCATCCTGCCACTTGCTGAAGCTGGCCCATACAAGTCCCAACACATAACGCAAGGTACGCATGGGCAACCTGCTGACTAATCAGCTCGATTCTTTGAGGGCAGATGCCCACTGCACATCGGGCGTAGTGGAGAGCAGCTCTTCCAACGTGGTGCTGCCATCGGCCACGCGCAATGCGCCAGACAGACGCAGCGGACGCATGCCGTCGCGCATGCCCTGGCGACGCAAGGCATCAATATCCGGCTGGGGCGTTACCAGTGCCTTGAAGTCTTCGCTGATCGTCAGCAGCTCGTAAATGCCCGTGCGCCCGCGATAGCCTGTCATGCGGCACTCCAGGCAACCCACGGCGCGGTAACCACCGTATTCACCCGTGAGGTTCCATGGCCTGATCGCCTCGGTCAATCGCGCTTTTTGCTCGCCGTTTTCATCGGGTTGGCGGCAATGCGGGCACAAGGTGCGCGTCAGCCGCTGCGCCAGCACACCCAAAAGCGTGGCATTGATCAGATAACTGGGCACGCCCAATTCAATCAGGCGCGTAATGGCCGATGGCGCATCGTTGGTGTGCAGGGTAGAAAGCACCAAGTGCCCCGTCAGCGCGGCCTGAATGGCCATATCAGCCGTTTCCAGATCGCGAATTTCGCCCACCATGATGATGTCGGGATCCTGCCGCATCAGCGTGCGCACCCCTTCGGCAAAACCAAAGTCCAACTGCGGCTGCGCCTGTGTCTGGTTGAAAGACGGCTCGATCATCTCGATCGGGTCTTCGATCGTGGCCACATTGACTTCTTCTGTCGCCAGCCGCTTGAGCGTGGAATACAGCGTAGTGGTTTTGCCCGACCCGGTAGGCCCCGTCACCAGCACAATGCCGTGCGCATGCTTGACAAGCTGCTCCCAGCGCTGCTCGTCATGGCGCGAAAAGCCGAGCGCATCCCAGGTTTTGACCACCGCGCTAGGGTCGAAAATACGCATCACCAGCTTTTCGCCAAAAGCCGTGGGCATGCTGGAAAGGCGCATCTCCACCTCGTCGCCCTGCGCATTGCGTGTTTTGATGCGCCCATCTTGCGGGCGGCGGCGCTCCACCACATCCATGCGCGCCAACAGTTTGATGCGCGCCGTCATGGCCGCCTGTACCCCGCTGGGAATCTGGTACACGGTATGCAATACGCCGTCGATGCGAAAACGCACCACTGCCTGATCGCGGCGCGGCTCCAGATGGATATCACTGGCACGTTGCTCAAACGCGTACTGCCACAGCCAATCCACCAGCTGCACCACGCCCTTGTCGTTGGCATCGAGATTCTTGTTCTTGCCCAGATCAACCAACTGCTCGAAATTGGTGATATTGCTGTTGCCGCCAGATTTGGTCGCGGCCAACACCGATTTGGACAAGGTGTAAAACTCGGTGGTGTAGCGTGCAATCTCCAGGGGACTGCTCACCACCAGCTTGACTTTGCGTCTGGTTTGGCGCTCAACCTCGCCAATCCAATCGGTCTCGAATGGCTCGGACGTAGCTACCACCATCTCTTGCGGCGAAACCTGAACGGGCAACACCTTGTGGCGCTCGGCATAGGCCAGGCTCATGGCATCCGACACCCTGCCCAAATCCGCCTTGAGCGGGTCAATGCGCAAATATGGCAGGTGCGCCCGCTTTGCCAGAAAGCGCGTCAAGTCTTCAATATCAAGTTTTCTGCCATCGCTTTCGCGGGCAATGTCCAGCTGTGCCAGCCGCACCAGCGGGTGCTGGCTGCTTTCCATGACCGAACAGCGCGTCACGATCCGCTCGTGCTCATCCACGCTGATCACGCGATCAAGCAACAACCATTTGGCCAGCCGCTGCCAATCGATAGGGCCCGATACAGCTCGGCGAGACTTGGAAAAAGAGGAAGAATCCCCAAGTGGAGGAGGGCCAGAAGAATTTGAGCCTGTAGGGGAAAGTGCATCCGTCATCATGGCTGCATTATGCGACCGATTGCAGCCTTTGGGTTAAATGGCATGCTCTGGCACAAGCCATAAGACCCCATTCCGTCACGTATCGGCCCTTTTATACATCGGATAATGTCCTCTCTCCGCCATCTCGTATTCTCTCGGTCTGACGGGATGGGGCACCCGTTTGATGATGCCTGCTGGCGCTTGCATCATGCCCCTTCGGCAAGAGGGCAACAAAAAACCCCGTGAGCCAAAACTGACGGGGTTTGATGTAATTTCAGCGTAACTCGCTAGAATCTATCTCTGGTGCCCAGGAGAGGACTCGAACCTCCACGCCTCTCAGCGCTAGTACCTGAAACTAGTGCGTCTACCAATTCCGCCACCTGGGCTTCACCGAAGAAGCGCGAATCATATCAAAAAATTGAACGAAAAACAAAAAGCATGAAAGAATTTTCAAAAGAAATCGTTGGCACCGTACAAGGGCACCGAGACGGGCATGGTTTTGTCGTGCCAGACGACGGCTCGGCCGATCTGTATCTTCCGCCCAACGAAATGCGCGCCGTGCTGCACCGCGACCGCGTCAAGGCGCGCATCAGCAAATACGACCGCAAAGGCCGCAGCGAAGGGCGCGTGCTCGAAATCATCGAGCGCAACCCCCAACCTATCATCGGCCGCCTGTTGCAAGAAAACGGCATTTGGCTGCTGGCGCCGGAAGACAAACGCTACGGTCAAGACATCATCCTGCCCCAGAGTGCGCTGGCCGATGCCCAGCCAGGTCAGGTCGTGGTGGTTGAGCTGACCGAGCCGCCCGCCCTGTACGGCCAACCCGTGGGGCGCGTGATCGAGGTGCTGGGCGATATGGACGACCCCGGCATGGAGATCGAAATCGCCGTGCGCAAATACGGCGTGCCGCATATCTTTTCTGATGCCTGTTTGCAGCAGGCCAAGGCGCTGCCCGCCACCGTGCACGCAACCGACTGGGCGGGGCGAGTCGATCTGACAGACATTCCCCTCGTGACCATTGACGGCGAAGACGCCCGCGATTTTGATGACGCCGTGTACGGCACGCCCGCCGTGCTCAGCGGCCGTGGCAAATCGGCCAAAACCGGCTGGCGCCTGCTGGTGGCCATTGCCGACGTGAGCCACTATGTGCAAAACGGCAACGCCATTGATATAGATGCCTACGAGCGCGCTACCAGCGTGTATTTTCCGCGCCGCGTGATACCGATGCTGCCCGAAAAGCTCTCCAACGGCTTGTGCTCGCTCAATCCCGATGTGGATCGGCTGTGCATGGTGTGCGACATGCTCATCACGGCCGAAGGCGAGATCTACGCCTACCAGTTCTACCCCGCCGTGATGCACAGCCACGCTCGCCTCACTTACACCGAGGTGGCGGCCGTCCTCTCCAACACCAAGGGGCCTGAGGCGCGTAAGCACGCCGCGCGCGTGAACGACCTGCTGCATCTGCACAGCATCTTCCAGGCCCTGCAAAGCGCCCGCGAGCGCCGCGGTGCCATGGATCTGGAAACGGTCGAGACCCAGATCGTATGCGACGAAAACGGTCGTATAGAAAAGATCATTCCGCGCATCCGCAACGACGCCCACAAACTGATCGAAGAAGCCATGCTGGCGGCCAATGTGTGCGCGGCCGACTTCATCACGCGCGGCAAGCAGCCGGGGTTGTATCGCATCCACGAAGGCCCCACACCCGAAAAAGTGGAAATTCTGCGCAACTACCTGCGCATGCTGGGCATCAACGCCCATGTAAGCGATGAGCCCACGCCCGGTGAGCTGGCCGAAATTGCCGAAGCCACCAAAGACCGGCCCGATGCCGAGCAGGTACACACCATGCTGTTGCGCAGCATGCAGCAAGCCATTTACAGCCCTTACAACAGCGGCCACTTTGGCTTGGCGTACGCGTCTTATACGCACTTCACCAGCCCCATTCGGCGCTACCCCGATCTGCTGGTGCACCGCGTCATCAAAGCGATTTTGCGTGGCGAAAAATACCATCTCCCTACCCTGCCCACGCCGGGCGAGGCACAAGCCAAACTCAGCCAGCGGCTGCAAAAAAATGGCGCCAATCGTGCGCAACAACCCACAGCCAAAAGCAAAAAGCAGACGGCCGAGTTGCAGGCCTGGCAAGCCGCCGGCCTGCATTGCAGCGCCAACGAACGCCGCGCCGACGAGGCCAGCCGCGATGTGGAAGCGTGGCTCAAATGCAAGTACATGCGCGACTTTCTGGGCGAAGAATTCAACGGCACGGTCACTACCGTTACCAGCTTTGGCCTGTTCGTCACGCTGGAATCGATGTTTGTCGAAGGGCTTGTACACATCACCGAACTGGGCGGCGATTACTTCAAATTCGACGAAGCGCGCCAGGAGCTGCGCGGTGAACGCACGGGCGTGCGCTTTGCGCTGGGCTCAAGCGTGCGGGTGCAGGTGATCCGCGTCGATCTGGATGGCCGGCGCATCGACTTTCGCCTGGCACGCGCCGGGCAAGAGGTGCTGCAACAAGCCGCATCCGGCAAAAAACGTACAAGCGGCAAACGCCTGCAAGCGCCAGAACCAACCGGCGATAGCGCCATGGATGAACTGCCTGAGCAGGAAGAACAGGTTTGGCAACCCCGCCAGCGCAGCAAAAACAGCAGTAAAAACGGCGGCAAAGGCTATCGCCACACAACGGGCAGTGCCACCCCAGCACCCGCCCGCACCCGCGGCAGCCGCGCGGCAACGGGCAAACCCGTCGCCAAAACGGGGAAAAAAGCATCTCGCTCTGCAACGCCTAAACGCGGCAAACGTTCATGATGACTTGTCCCACCCAACCCGTTAGTTCGAACATGCGCCACTCACTCTCCAACAAACCATGAAGCAAAAAACCTGTGTGGCGTTAACCGGCGCGGGCATCAGCGCCGACAGCGGCATCCCAACCTTTCGAGGCGCGGGCGGCCTGTGGGAAGGGCACCACGTGGAAGATGTTGCCACGCCCGAGGCGTTTGCCCGCAACCCGCAACTTGTGATTGATTTTTACAATGCCCGCCGCCGCCAGCTGCCCTTGGTGCAACCCAATGCGGCGCATCTGGCGCTGGCAGAGCTTGAATCGGCATGGAATGTGCACATCGTGACGCAAAATGTGGACAACCTGCACGAACGCGCCGGCAGCACCCAGGTTTTGCATCTGCACGGCGAGCTGACCAAACTGCGCAGCACGGCTGACGCCCGTTACGTGATCGACTGGCACCAGGATCAGACCCTGCAAGACTGCGACCCGCAAGGCTTCATGCTGCGCCCGCATATCGTCTGGTTTGGCGAAGCTGTACCCTTGATTGAAGACGCCGCCGCATGGATCGAGCAAGCCGATGTGGTGCTGGTCATTGGCACATCGCTCAAGGTGTACCCCGCCGCCGGCTTGCTGCACTACGCGCCTGCGCATGCGCGCATCTGGCTGATCGACCCCCACCCCGCCGCCACACTGCCGGGCGTGCAGGTGATTGCCGAACGCGCCAGCATCGGCGTTGCGCAAGTGGTGCAGCAATTGCTGCAAGAGGCATAAGCCACCTCTTCCACGCCGCTGTCCTCTACTTCCCTGATAGCTCCACAGTCTTTACGTTGGCTATCATTCGTATGCTCGCATGCGCTATGCTGCGCATGCCATATTTTGCCTACCCTGTTTATGAGCCCAAGCCCCCACCCCAGCAACACCCCGCCGCGCCTGTTGCTTGACCAACTGGCATTTGCCTATGGTCGACAGCCCTTGTTCAGCCATTTTTGCGCGCAACTAAACGCACCGGGTATTTACGGCCTGTTTGGCCGCAACGGCAGCGGCAAATCCACGTTACTGAAATTGCTGTGCGGCCTGCTCACCCCCAGCGCGGGCCGTGTGGAAGTGCTGGGCCATGTGCCTCGCAAGCGGGCGGCCGAGTTCCTGGAACAGATCTACATCCTGCCCGAAGAATTTCACCTGCCCAACCTCACCCCCATCGCTTTGCGCGATACCCACGCGGCGTTTTACCCCCGTTTTGACGCCGCCCATTTCGACACCTATCTGCAAGAGCTGGAAGTGCCGCAGGAGCAGGCTTTTGGCGCCATGAGTCTGGGGCAAAAAAAGAAAGCCACCATTGCCTTTGCACTGGCCACCCACACGCCCGTGCTGCTGATGGACGAACCCACCAATGGGCTGGATATCGTGAGCCGCAGCCAGTCCCGCAAGCTCATGGCACTGCCCGAACACACCACGCGCACCGTGCTCATCAGCACCCACCAGGCGCATGATCTGGAAAGCATCTTGAGCCATATCTGGTTCATTGATGGCGGCAAGCTGGTACTTTCCAGCAGCATGCAGGCCCTGGCCGAGAATTTACGCATGGGCATTGCCCCCAGTGCGCACGATCTGCCTGAACAGGTGCTGTACCAGGAGGCCATCGGCCAGCAAATCGCCTGGGTGGCTGCACGCGCCCATCACCACGACATCAGCCCGGTGCAACTGGAGCTGCTGTACAAGGC
>RRZU012383196.1_pt1 | contig 27365 bp, 31 predicted proteins | sample 2165561 | NCBI WGS metagenome assembly RRZU01 (sample SAMN10456909, study PRJNA506462) | wastewater metagenome | isolation source: wastewater sludge | place: USA: Moscow, Idaho | reverse complement strand
ACACGGTTACCATTATTACGCCAACAGGAGGATCTCTTACTTTGTTGCACGGCACAGAAGAAATTACAAGTGGAATGGAAGTTGTCGAAAATTCCGACATTTCCCTTTCGGCTCTTTCTGATGCAGGTTACGTGTTTAATGGATTTAATGTGTCACCACATTTCAAACTAACGCAAGACACAACTATTACTGCAACATTTGATCCCATAGCCACAAAATATGTAATAGCCAACTATAACATTCGCTATTACAATTCGGGTGACACGGGAAACAAAGCTTGGAGTGTGCGTAAATCAAAACTATTCGAAATGATTCGCAAATATAACTTTGACATTTGCGGTATAGAAGAGATGACATCTGCTCAATCGGCTGATTTTGTTTCGACATTAACCGAATATACGTATATCGGCTACGGACGTAATAATGGAAAAGAAAATTCAAATGGCGGTTCAGGAGAACAAACAGGATTAATCTTTAAAAAAGATCGTTACAATTTATTAGACAGCGGACGTATTTTTTTGTCCAATACACCAACTGTTGCTTCCAAATTAGCAAGCTCAACATTCAATCGCATGGTAACATGGGTTAAATTGGAAGATATTAATACAAGTAAAGTATTTTTCTTTTTTGCCACTCATTTTGATAATCCGATTACCCAAACAGGTATTAACACACGTTCGGCACAAGCAGATATTGCAATTACACAAGTACAGGCGATAGCAGGAACTGACCCCTTATTTTTCGTAGGTGATTTCAACTGTGAGCCCGACGAACCCGCCTACACAAAACTTTCAGCAGTATGGTCTGATGCCTACACCTCATCTGAAACACCTATACAAGGTGGTTATGAAGTAAATGTAGCCGGCAGTCTCAATGACATCCTTTATGGAGGAGAAGGTTATACTTATACAGGGTTATATAGTTCTTCCGATTCATATCCGAAACGAATAGATTACGTTCTTTTCTCCAGTGATAAAATAACTGCAAAATCGTACAATGCACCTAATGAAACGCGTGGCTTAACTACTTATCCATCAGATCATTTACCGGTAGTAACAGAATGTGTGTTGAAAAATTAAAGTGTAATCACAAACTTTAAATAAAGTATATTGTTACCTAACAGAACCCCCCAATAGAAGAATTCTTCTATTGGGGGGTTCTACTTTTCTATTATTTGCAATTTCTATTTCTTACCTGCCAAATGCTGTTCCCACTTCCAAGCCGAAAGTAAAGTTTCTTCAAGTGTCTTGGTAGCTTTCCATCCAAGTTCCTGATTGGCATATGTTGCATCAGCCCATACTTTTTCAATATCCCCTGCACGCTTTCCTACAATTTTATAATTCAATTTTATGCCAGTAACCTTTTCAAACATTTCAACTAATTCGAGAACAGAAAGACCTTTTCCGGTACCAATATTGAAAACTTCCGTAGCTGATTTTCCCTTGTTTTCCAACATTCTTTTTACGGCTATAACATGAGCTTTTGCCAAATCTACAACATGTATGTAATCACGAATACAAGAACCATCAGGAGTATTATAATCGTTGCCAAAGACACTTAATTGCTCTCGTATTCCAATAGCCGTTTGCGTGATAAACGGCATCAAATTTTGAGGAACACCATTCGGCAACTCCCCTATCTCAGCACTTTCATGTGCTCCTACCGGATTAAAATATCTAAGTAAAATAGCTCGAATAGCACTATCGGCATTCACTGTATCCGTTATAATCTCCTCACAAATCTGTTTTGTATTCCCATACGGAGATAAAGCAGGTTTAATAGGCGATTGCTCCGTTACAGGCAACACATCCGGTTGTCCGTAGACTGTACAAGAGGACGAAAAAACAATGTTTTTAATACCATATACAGGCATCAACTGCAATATGTTCATTAATGAAACTAAATTATTTCTATAATATAAAAGAGGCTTTGTCATTGATTCACCAACAGCTTTACTCGCTGCAAAATGGATAACAGCTTCTATGCCTTTATGTTTTTTGAAAACACTTTCTAAATCAATAACATTTTTACAATCAATCTGTTCAAAGGCTGGTTCAATACCTGTTATTTTTTTTATACCCTGCAAAACTGCTTTTGTAGAATTAGATAAGTCATCAACAACAACCACCTCAAAACCTGCATTTTGTAATTCCACAACTGTATGAGAGCCTATATATCCGGTTCCACCTGTAACTAATATCTTAGACATATACATTATATTTTCAGCAAAAGTAACTCTTTTTTAGAGATATTCAAACAAACGAATTTGCTTCTTTGTCAGTTTATCGCTACTTTTGACACAAAATTATGGGAAGAATTTTATCCATTGACTACGGCAAAAAGCGTGTTGGCATTGCAGTAACAGATACATTGCAAATCATTGCAAATGGGCTTACTACTATTACAACCAAAGATATTTTCATTTTTTTGGAAAAATATATTGCTTCTGAAGACGTTGAAAGAGTAATTATTGGATTGCCTAAGCAAATGAATAATGAGCCGTCAGAATCAATGAAATACATTACCCCGTTTGTCAGTTCTTTCAAAAAGAAGTTTCCGACAATGCCTATTGAATTTGTTGACGAACGTTTCACATCAGTGTTAGCACACAGAACAATGTTGGAAGCAGGTCTAAAGAAAAAAGACAGACAAAACAAGGCATTGGTAGATGAGATTAGTGCAACTATAATTTTACAAACTTATTTGGAAAGTAAGCGATAACTAAATCTAACAAATATGATATATCCAATTGTAATATACGGAAATTCAATACTAAGAAAAAAAGCAGAGCCCATTGAGCAAACTTATCCCAACTTAGATTTGCTTATTAAAGACATGTATCAAACGCTGAATAATGCTGATGGAGTAGGCTTAGCGGCACCACAAATTGGATTATCCATACGCCTTTTTATTATTGATTTGTCCATACTTGGAGAAGAAACTCCTACTTACCTCAACTATAGGCGAACTATGATAAACCCGCAGATTCTTGCTTTTGAGGGAGAAGATGTAACAATGGATGAAGGTTGTTTAAGCCTACCCGGATTGTCAGAAACGGTGAAAAGAAAGGACAAAATCATTATTGAATATTACGACGAAAACTGGGAGAAAAAAGTAGAAACCTATGAGGGATACCCTTGCAGAGTTATACAGCATGAATATGACCATATAGAAGGGCATGTATTTGTAGACAGAATCTCACCGATACGCAAGCAAATGATATCGACAAAATTATCAGCAATGTCTAAAGGAAAGGTCAAATGTAATTACAAAACAAAAAGTTAGTAGTCAATAACTTTCAGGAGTTCGAACAACTGTGTAGCAACAGTATCCACTCCATCATTTTTAATGATAAAATCGGTTCGTCCCACTTTCCGGTCATCTTTCATTTGGTTTTTAATTCGAGCCTCAACTTCGGCAAAGGTCAAATTATCTCTCTCCATCACCCGTCTAATACGGGTTTCTAATGGTGCTGTCACAAGCACAATCTTATCCAAAACTTTGTCAAGTCCACATTCAAATATAATAGCAGACTCCATAGCAACAACTTCTTCATCACTATACTGATTGGTAAACTCCTCAAATTTCTTGAGCACTTCCGGGTGAATGATAGCGTTAACTTGCTGTAACAATTGTGCATCATTAAAAACTTTAGCGGCCACATATTTTGCATCAAACGTATCATCTTTATAACACTCCTCTCCCAAAAAATTAACTAACTTTTCCTTAATAGTAGGACTTTCTTTTGTCAATCTTCTGCCCTCTTCGTCAGAGTAAAAAACAGGAATTCCTGCTGTTTCGAGTAACTGACAAACATAAGTTTTTCCACTTCCGATTCCACCGGTTACGCCAATTTTTAACATTGCCTTATTCCTCCTTTACCTCTATTAGCCACTCAACATCCTGAACCTCCAACTTAACATTTATTACACCTGTCGGAATCTTTTCAATTTTTAAATATTGACGTTTCGTATTACTTTTCATGATATTGTTATAATCTATAGACACAACAAAATCATCGGGACTAATCTTGCTAAACTTACTAATTCCAACCTGAAAGAAAACCTTTACCTCATTCGGGAATGTTCTGACAAAAAGCTGCCCAGGCAAGTTTTTTACCTGAATAGGCACCACCTGTGAAGATTCTGTATAAATTTCCACAGGCACAATAGCTTTTACTTCAGAAGGATAAATCTTGGCAAATTTAACAGGCTTTATCCTAACCTTTTTTACAAGAGTATCTTTTAAATCTTTAGCTCGAAGTACCGTTGTAGTAATTTCCTTTATACTATCTAATAATTCTTGAGAACCGTAGAGAGTAACTTTATTCGGAGAAATTCGTATAGTATCACTTAAGTGATATTGTTTTTTAAAACTAATGTCAGATATAACTTTTACAGGAAACTGTTTTGAAAAAAGTTTCACTTTTTCAAGTGCAATATTTTTGGGGAAATATTCTTCTATAACAGATGTTGAGCTCAATTGCTGCAATATCTTTTTTTCAAAAACAGCCGATGTTGAAACACTTAATCGGTTTTGAACAAAATTATAATCTTTAAAATCAAAAACCAATGTATCAAAGGCATTGCTCTGCTGGTAAGTCCAAAGATTCAAACCTTTATCCTTTATTTTCAATTCCAAAGAAGACGGTATCTGATTTACAATGGCTATATTTTGAGGAACATTTACATAGCGAATCGGGATGGTTATTCGTTCATGATACGTCTTGTCCAAAGCTATAACAAACCAAAAAAGGGCTGAAACAAGTAGAAAAAAGAAAAAGACCAACACATCCTTACTAAGTAAGAGATGTCTGATCTTTTTGACAAATGCGTTAACAAATGCTATTTTTCTGTTGAATTGCATTTATTATATTAAAAACAAACGTTTATTTCGTTGATTGAGTATCGGCCGCAGTCGCAAAGACAGAGCTTTTGTCCACATTTACACGTACATTCTCTGCTATTTCGAGCAAAAAAGAATCCGGCTTTATTTCTTTCACTTTACCGTAAATTCCACCGGAAGTAATCACTTTATCTCCAACGGTAATACTTTCACGAAACTTTTTAATTTCTTTTTGTTTTTTCATTTGTGGTCGAATCATGAAAAAATAAAAAACCACAAATATCAAGGCCATCATGATAAGAGAACCATACTGCCCCATTCCACTATTTGGAGTGGCTGCTGCTTGCAATAGAATAGTCAACATAATTTTTTAATTTACTTTAGATTTCTGCAAAGATAATTTTTTATTTGGTTTCCTTTACAAAAAAACCCACTTTTAGTAACTTATTATCATTTCTTAACGTTGTCACGATATTGTCCAATATACCATTAACAAAGATACTACTCTTGTCCGTACTATAAACTTTGGCTATCTCTATATATTCATTTAATGTAACACTAACAGGAATGGTTGGAAAATCGGTTAACTCACCAAGTGCGGCTTTCATAATAACGACATCGATAAAAGCAATTCTGTCTACCTCCCAGTTTTTAGCATGTTCATCTATCAACGCATTGAACCTTTCATCCTCAGAAATAATATTTCGAAGTAATTTAACAGCAAATTGTTTATCTTCTTCCTCATTATACATTGGCAACAGCTCTTGTGCTATTCCTTTTTCCTCGACAAAACGTTTAATTGTTTTTTCTATAAAGCTGACAACGATTTCAATATCATCATTCCAATAAATACAAATATCTTCCAATCTATCATTTAGTGCCTCATCCGGCATGAAAATTTTTCTATAAATTTTCCTCCATAGTTGCTTATCTAAATCATAGCTTGATTCTTTGCTTTCCATATATTCTTTATAAACAGAAGATGCCAAGATGCGATCGTACAACCCTTTAACAAGGTCTGCGTGTTCTGCCCAAGACAAGCTATTATCTTTTACATACTTTGCCAAATCTGTATTTACGGCTAACTGTGCTATAAACTTATTATTTATAAAACGTGTATTGGGAGATAATTCTTCTTTCGTCGGACGTAGCTTATTCTTACCCATCTCAATTCTCTTTTCGCCATATTTGGTTATATCAACAGCCAATAAAAGGAGTAAATTGTAAAGTTCGTATGTTTTTTCCAGGCTAAGAAGGAGTTCTTGTTCAGCAGCGTGCAATGACTTGCCCTTATTTTTGTGGTAGGAGTACAATATTTGTACTATCTTAATTCGAATTAATGCTCTATTTATCATCTTTATGATATTGTATTGAATTGCAAAGGTATATATTTTTTTAATTTTCTGCCCCAAAATTAATAGAAAATCTTTTCCAATCCATGAACATAGAGTGGTTTAAGAGGAAAAGTTTTGTACATTAACAAAAAAAAATGAAATTTGCACATGTTAGAGTGAAGAAAGTAAAATTCTAAATTTATAACCATATGGCATTTTTGCAAAAGCAATCTGGAAAACATTCACCGGAAAGAGAGGAAGAAAAAGAGATAGTTTTCTCAAAAACTGTAAAAGCAGGCAAAAGAATTTACTATCTCGATGTCAAAAAAGACAGAAAAGATGATCTGTTTGTTTCAATAACAGAAAGTAAAAAGAGAGCCACCGGAGATGATGGACAATTTCTGCTTGAAAAACATAAAATATTCCTTTACAAAGAGGATTTTGATAAATTTGAAGAAGCATTTAAAGAGACGTTGACTTACATTCGAGAAAAAATTCCTACTCAAGAATACTTTGCTGCTAATTTCGACGAAGAGAAAGAGAAATAATTGCCCCCTAAACAAAAAAAGACCTCCAATAATGGGAAGTCTTTTTTGTGTTTAGTTAATTGCTTTTGTCTATCAAGCTGGTTTAATTGCTTCTGTAGGACATACATCTGCACAAGTTCCACAATCAGTACAAATATCAGCATTTATAGAATAAATATCGCCTTCTGAAATAGCTTCAACAGGACATTCGCTAATACAAGTACCACAAGCAATACAACTTTCTGTAATTACGTGAGCCATCTTTGTTTTGTTTTAAAATTAATGTATCGCAAAGATACAGCATTTTTCAAACATATAAAATAGATATGTTATCTTTTTCTAATATTTTTTGTTTATTTTTAGAATTGGAATAGTCAAATCAAAGGTAAAATAATGATAGGGAATGAAAAAAGCATTATCTTTACATGTTCAAAAAAAATAACAATCAAAAGAATTTATAAAAACTAATTTTAGTTAAGAATGAAAGTAGATGTATTGCTCGGTTTACAGTGGGGCGACGAAGGAAAAGGAAAAGTAATTGATGTGTTAACCCCAAAATATGATGTTGTAGCCCGATTTCAAGGAGGTCCTAATGCAGGACACACTTTAGAGTTTGAAGGAAAAAAATTTGTTCTTCATACTATTCCTTCAGGAATATTTCATGATGACAAAATAAATATAATTGGCAATGGAGTAGTGATTGACCCTGTTGTTCTAAAAAAAGAGGTAGAAAAATTTGAAGGTGCCGGTTATAATTTGACCAAAAAATTATTTATCTCAAAAAAAGCACACCTTATTTTACCTACCCATAGATTATTAGATGCTGCTCAAGAAGCCGAAAAAGGAGATTCTAAAATTGGTTCTACCCTAAAGGGCATTGGTCCTACCTATACAGACAAAATAGGAAGAACCGGCTTGCGTGTGGGCGATTTGGAATCCAATTTCAAGGAAAAATATGAAAAAAAAGTAGCCTCACACAAAAAAATTCTTCAACAAATGGGCTTCAAATACAGTTTAGAAGAATTGGAAAAAGAATGGTTTGAAGCTATTGAAGTTCTGAAAAAATTTGAATTGATTGATAGTGAATACGTTATAAATGATTTGATCAACGCTGATAAAAAAATTTTAGCAGAAGGAGCACAAGGCACTATGTTGGATATAGAGTTTGGTTCTTACCCATTTGTAACGTCTTCAAACACCATCTGTGCAGGTGTTTGTACAGGATTGGGCATAGCTCCAAGCAAAATTGGCGATGTATACGGAATTATTAAAGCTTATTGTACACGCGTAGGTAGTGGACCGTTCCCTACTGAATTATTTGATGAAGTTGGCGAAAATATGCGTCAAAAAGGGAATGAATTCGGTTCAACAACCGGACGTCCTCGCCGCTGCGGATGGATTGACTTGGTTGCACTTAAATATTCAATCATGCTCAATGGTGTAACCCAGCTTATAATGATGAAAAGCGATGTGTTGGACGATTTTGATGTCATCAAAGCGTGTGTTGGCTACAAAATAAACGGAGAGGAAACTGATTGTTTTCCTTATGAAATTGAAAATGATATAGAACCTATTTATGTAGAATTAGAAGGTTGGAAAACAGATATGTCTAAAATGCAGAAAGAGAGTCACTTTCCGACAAAGTTCAATGCTTATTTAGACTTTCTCGAAGACGAATTGGAAGTTCCTATCAAAATTGTTTCTGTTGGTCCTGATAGAGAACAAACTATTTTGCGATACATAAATGAATAATAACAATTATTAAGACTGACAAAACAATTTTTGGCAGATTATTTGCTATTACATCTGATATAAACAATCTAATATTACTATTATGTATGGAATTTATGTGATTTTTGGTCTATTTGCTCTTATTAGTTGGATGATACAACGTCGTTTAAAATCTAAATTTGACAAGTATTCTAAAATGTCTATCGCAAATGGTATGACGGGTAAAGATATTGCAGAGAAAATGTTACGAGACAATGGTATTTATGATGTTACCGTCGTATCAACATCGGGTCATCTTACCGACTATTATAATCCGACTGACAAAACAATCAATTTGAGTGAAAATGTTTATAGCTCTTCAAGCGTAGCTGCTGCTGCTGTTTCTGCCCACGAGTGTGGACACGCTGTTCAACACGCTCAGTCTTATGCTTTTTTAAAGATGAGATCGAAGTTAGTTCCCATGGTAAATTTTGCTTCTAATTGGATGCAATGGGTATTGCTTGCGGGTATTATTTTTCTTCAATCGTTTCCACAATTAATGTTGGCTGGTATAATACTTTTTGCTTGTACAACTTTGTTTAGTATCATTACTTTACCTGTTGAAATAAACGCAAGTGGCAGAGGATTGGCGTGGTTGTCAAATGCAGGTATTACCAACGTAGATAATGCAAGTGAAGCAAGAGATGCCTTGAAATGGGCTGCTTATACATATGTAGTTGCGGCTTTAGGTTCTTTGGCAACATTAGTTTATTACATCTTTATTTTTTTAGGAAGAAGAAACTAAAACTCTATATAAAGGAATCTAAGAGGAGATGCGGAATATTAAAAATTCCACACCTCCTTTTTTTCAAAATAGTATTCTGTCTAAAATGATTTGTTTAAAGGAAATAACATCAACTACGCAACGGGAATATACTCTGCTATCAAATTTATATGAGGTATCTTTCCCTGCGGAAGAAAAAGTTGATTTTCAAACTCTTATAGGACATGAAAATACTCAAACTGCTCAACCAAGGTTATTTGCCATTTTATTGAAAGAAATGGACAAAGTTGTTGGCTTAGCAAGCATTATCGACTCACACGATTTCGTCTTTTTATTTTACCTTGCTACGTACGAAGAAGTACGAGGAAAAGGAATCGGAACTGAAATTCTTTCTCTTATCAAAAAAACCTATAACAAAACCATTGTATTAGAAGTAGAACTCCCTGAAAATGGCATTGCAACGAGGAGAATCGAATTTTACAAACGAAATGGATTCCATTTATTACCTTATTTTTATAAGCAGCCTGCTTTACAAGAAGAGATGCCCGAAATCACTATGAGCATAATGAGTTATCCAAGAACACTGACAGAAAAACAATTCGAAAAAATAAAAGAAACAATCTATACGGAAGCTTACAAAAAATAAAAAATTATTCCATGACGAGATTTTTCAATAGCTTTTTAGCCACTTTGTAACCACAATCAAAAATTTCATCATTTTTGCCCATATCAAACATTCCATATTTTTTCACGTCTTTCACATCAATAACCAAATCACACAATTCTTTTTCGCTAATCGTACTTGATTGTATGGAAAAATGGAAAGTTCGTTCTGCCACTTCCCAAACACTTTCGGCAGGTGATTGCACACAAATAGGGTTTACATGTACACCAATCAAAATTTCACATTCTGAACGAATGGATGAAGCCGGCATATTACAAAATATTCCGCCATCTACATACTGTTTTCCCTCAATAATGTGAGGAGTAAAAAAGACAGGAACACTTGAAGAACCAATAACAGCATCTACTAAATGTTCGCCTGACCGAAATATGGCATTTTTACCAGAGCAAAGGTCTGTGGCATTAACAACCAAAGGTATTTGTAACTCCTCAAAAGTTGTTGCATGAAGAAACCCACGCAACTGCTTTTCAAATTTGATTGGATTCATAATCCCCAATTTAGGAAGTGTTGGCGTGGCAAAATTGAAAAAAGAGGCTTTTTTGAAAAAGTCCATAATTTCTTCGACACTTTTTCCATCAGCGTATAAAACACCCATAATAGCACCGGCACTCACACCGGAAATGATATTCGGTTTTAAATCATATTCTTCTAATGCTTTTAATACTCCTAAATGAGCAAAACCCTTCGCCCCTCCTCCACTTAATGCTATTCCTAATTTTAATTTTTTCTTCATTTATTCAATGCAAAAAACAAATAATACCGTCGCGAAGATATTCTTAATATTCGAATTAATCTCTTTTTTAAAGTAAAAAACTGCATTTTTTTGATTTACATTCTTGAGCAAAAAAAATGAATAACAATACTGATATTGAAAAACAAACCAAAAAAACAAACCAAATATTCTTTTATTTTTGCAATAAGAATTCTCATAGTAATCGGAATTTCAGTACATTTGTAAAAAGGATACAAACATGAATAATACATATCACATTTTAGTAGTTGATGACGAAGAAGATTTGTGCGAAATTCTCCAATTTAATCTTGAGAAAGAAGGCTATTATGTAGATGTTGCCTATTCTTCAGAAGAAGCCCTAAAAAAAGACTTCCGCCAATATGATCTTTTTTTATTGGATGTAATGATGGGAGAAATTTCAGGTTTCAAATTAGGTTCTGATATTAAAAGAAATGAAGCTACCTCACATATACCAATCATCTTTTTAACCGCAAAAGATACTGAAACAGATACACTTACAGGATTTAATTTGGGAGCAGACGATTATATCGCAAAGCCATATTCTGTAAAAGAAGTTTTAGCGAGGATAAAAGCTGTTCTAAAAAGGAGTTCCAACAAAAGGGTTGAGGGAATGCTCCCAAACGAAAGATTTTTAAAGCATGAAGACCTATGTCTTAATCTGACTTCTAAAAAAGTATTTTTAGGAAAAGAAGAAATTCCTCTAACAAAGAAAGAATTTGAAATCCTTTGTCTGTTAATGGATAAACCTAACAAAGTTTTTTCTAGAGAAGTAATTCTCTCAAACATATGGAATGGAACTAAGGTTACTGATCGTACCATTGACGTAAATATTACTCGATTAAGAAAAAAAATCGAACCATACGGCAAAAAAATCGTAACCCGATTGGGATATGGTTATTGCTTTGAAACACAAAAATAAAATCGTTTAGAAATTGAACGAATACGAAATATGAGTATAAATAAAAAAATTTTAATCTATTCTTCCGGAATTTTTCTGTTCATCTCCCTAATCGTAATTGTTTTTACGTTTCATTATGGAGAATATAAAGCAGGAGAAAGACTCGCAAAAAAGCTACAGCTCTATACCGATTATGCTCATACAGAAATAAAATTATCAAGATCAGAAAAACTATCATATGCTTTTGAACAAGAGCTGAAAAAAGAAAATGTAACCATAACAATACTTAATAGTATGGGGATTTCTAAGTTTGATTTTTTCTCCCCTACTAATGCAATAAAAGACTACAGCTCTTGTCCTGAATTTATCGATGCAAAAAAAGAAGGAGAAGGTAAAAACATACGCATATCCTCCATCGATAAAAAGAAATATGTTTTCTTTGTAAAGAAGTATGATAATCAATATATCAGAGCTTCTATCCCTTTTAAAAAGGTAATAGCCAATACACTACTACCAATTATATTTGTTTTATCAGCTTTAGCGGCAGCTTCGGCAGGATTTTTCTTCATTTCAAACAAGGTGGTCAATACCATTAACAACTTAAAAACACTGATTTTGAAAATGGAAAGAAAAGAAGAACTCGGAAGTGAATATTGGTTTCTAAATAAGGAATTCAAAGAAGTAACTACCTATATTGTAAATACATACAAAAGTTTAAGTGATACAAGAGACGCTCTTTACCTAGAGAAAGAAAGGCTTTTCAAACATCTTCAAATTTCGCAAGAAGGATTAGCAATATATACCATCGACAGAAAAGAAATCCTAGCCAATGAGCTATTTATACAACAGATTAACTTAATTGCTGACAAACAAATAAGTTCTCCGGATGATATTTTTTCATTAGCTGAATTTTCTACCATAACAAGTTTTTTAAATGACAATCAATACAAAAAAGAAAAACAAACACAGATACTTGAAAAACAACTAGAAGTAAATAAAAATGAATACACATTGCGGATACGTTGCATTATTTTCCAAAATAAGAGTTTTGAAATTTCGATAAATGATGTCACAAAACAAGAACAACAAGCACTCTTAAAAAAACAACTTACCCAAAACATTTCACATGAACTTAAAACACCTGTCAGTAGTATTCAAGGATTTATGGAAACAATTATTGATAATCCGGACTTGGATAAAGAAAAACAGGATTTTTTCATCAAACGCTGTCATGCACAGGCTGTGCGTTTAAGTTATCTATTAAGAGATATTTCGCTTCTCAATAAATTAGATGAAGCCACCGAAACATTTGCTAAAGAACCAATTATACTAAATGAAATAATAGAAGGGGTTCTTAATGATGTTGCCTTGGAAATTGAGCAGAAAAAAATCAAATTAGATGTTTTCTTAAAAAACAACATGAAAATAGAAGGCAACTATTCATTGCTTTATTCAATTTTTCGAAACTTAGTAGACAACAGTTTAAATTATGCCGGAGAAAATATTTCCATCATCATCAATTGTTATAGAACGGATACCGAATTTTATTACTTTTCCTATGCAGATACCGGAGTAGGAGTTTCCGAAAGTCACCTGAATCGTATTTTTGACAGATTTTACAGAGTAGACAAAGGCAGATCTCGTAAACTTGGTGGAACAGGATTAGGATTGGCAATTGTAAAGAACGCCGTTCTTTTTCATCAGGGAAGAATATGTGCAAAACCACATAGCGAAGGAGGATTGGAATTTTTGTTTACGTTAAAAAAGAAGTGAAAAATCAAATTAAGTTATCCGATTTTACTTATCTTTCGGAGCTTTTCTTCGTCTATAATCTTTATTTTTCGACCATCTATTGAGATTATCTTTTCATTCGAAAAGATTGACAAAGTACGAATAGCGTTGGAAGTTGTCATGTTGGAAAGACTAGCTAAATCCTCTCTGGAAAGATAAATAGAAATGGTAGCTCCGTCTCCCTCTAGCCCGTAGTTTTCTTTTAAAAAAAGTAATGATTCAGCCAAACGACCACGAATATGTTTTTGAGTCAGGTTTACGGTACGAGAATCCGAAATACCTAAATCAACTGCCAAAAATTTGATAAAACTAAAAGCTAAATCGTTATTATTTTTGATTAGATTCAGAATAATATCTTCGGGAATAGAATAAACAACAGAAGGTTCAAAAGCAGCAGCATTAGTAACATACAATTCTTCAGCAAACATTGCTCGATAACCAAAAAACTCAAACGGTTTAATAATACGAACGATTTGGCTTCTACCACCTACACCTTCCTTATAAATTTTAACCTTGCCACTAACCAGACATAACAAATGGGAAGGTTCTTCCCCTTCTGCATAAATAATTTCATTCTTGCGTATATTCAAAACCTGAAAATTATTTTTTAAATATTCCGCTTGGTCAGGAGTTAGTGCTTTCCAAATATCCGCAGTTTCTTCAATGCTCTTTAATTCTGAAATTTGTTTTTTTGCCATCCCAATAATGCCGTATAAACATGTTTTACAGCACAAAGATACTTTTTTTATATAAAAAACATATATGTATAATTCTTTTATTTGTTTATCCCTCGAAGTAAAATTTACAGGAGCGAAAAAGCATAAAATTCAAAGCATCAGTATCAATTTAGTACAAATTGATATTAAAAAATAAGGGATTTTCAAAAACTAGCTAAGAAATCATTTATTCTTATAAAAAAGATTACTTTTGTAAGAAATAAAAGTAATACACCTATGGCTCATTATCAATTAGACAGCTTAGACGAAAAAATCTTGCAACTAGTTTCTCAAAATGCAAGAACTCCTTTTTTGGAAGTAGCTAGAGAATGTAATGTTTCGGGAGCGGCTATACATCAACGCATCCAAAAGCTTATATCTCTTGGAGTTATAAAAGGTTCTGAATTTATCTTGGACCCTGCAAAAATAGGCTATCACACATGTGCTTATATGGGAATATTTCTTAAAGATGCAAATGCTTTTAAGGAAGTAGTTGATGAGCTACTAAAAATACCTGAAGTCGTTGAATGTCATTACACTACAGGACAATATGCCATGTTTATTAAAATATATGCTCACAATAATAGTCACTTCTTGAGCATCATACATGATAAAATACAAAACATCCGCGGGATTGCGAGTACAGAAACACTCATTTCACTGGGAGAAACGTTTAAACGGCAAATTAAGGTGGAAAGTTCAATTCTAAACGAGAAAGAAGAATAACTGTTTTATCAGTTGTTCTGCATCAAAACTTTTTCATTAAGTTATTATATTCTTTCTCGGTAAGACTCTTTTTATTTGCACGAATCACATATCGTAAAGGAGCTGAATCTCGATTGTTTTCACAGTACCTTTTTAAGAATAAATATACATTTTTCTGACTATTTTGGAAATTCGAAAAAGAAATTTTCGCAATTTCTGTGTATCCGTCATTTTCAGCACTTTTTGCTTTGATATAAAGCATGTTTTGTTTATGAAGCAAGGCTGATATGCTATCTTGTAAAGTTAGAAACTCATCATTTGCCTGAGAACCACGCACAACTACATCCTTTAATTTTGTAATTTCTCCGTTAAGCTGAATATTAGAATTCTCCAGGAAAAATTTTATTGGCAGACTATGTTCTATTTTAACCTCGCAAAGTTGTCTACCGTCAGCCTCACCTGTAAAAGAGAAAGAACCGCTTTTTATGTTTGTTGTATCGACTAATTTCCATTTGTTTTGAGTATCATCAAATACAGAAAAATACACTTTTTCATTGTTGGAGCCAACAACCGTTCCTTTTATGGTATAGTTACCGCGATCAATTTGCATAGCACAACTAGAAAGGACACTGATAATAAGTAATAGAAAAGAATTTTTTTTCATTTATTTTTAGAGATGTTGAGAAAATAGAGATCCAGCATTTTCTTTGCTGCAGCGAATGGACTTGCCTCACCTTGTACAACTTGTTGCTCAATTTGATCCAACTGCTTCCTAATGAGAGTATCATTGTAAAAATGGCCTTTTAACTCATCATTGATTGTTTCGTACATCCAGTATTTTGCTTGTTTCTTTCTCTTGTAATCAAAATACCTGTTATCTTTTGTAAAAGTTACATATTCTTGAAGCATATTGGCTACTTCAGCAATATTTTCTTTATAAAAAGCCGAACACGTAAGAACTTGCGGCTTCCATTGCGACTCATGTTGCGGAAAAAGAGCCAAAGCATTCTTATATTGATTTTTGGCTAAAATAGCCTTTTCAAGGTTATTACCATCCGCCTTATTAATAACAATGCCGTCTGCCATTTCCATAATTCCACGTTTGATTCCCTGTAAGTCATCTCCAGCACCGGTTATTTGAAGAAGAAGAAAAAAGTCCACCATTGAATGAACAGCTATTTCGGACTGCCCCACTCCTACCGTTTCTATAAATATATTATTAAATCCGGCAGCCTCACACAAAACAATGGTTTCGCGTGTTTTACGGGCAACTCCACCTAAAGATCCGGCTGATGGGGAAGGACGTATAAAAGCATTTTTGTGAACAGAAAGATCTTCCATACGCGTTTTATCTCCCAGAATACTTCCTTTTGAGCGTTCGCTACTCGGATCTATTGCCAAAACTGCCAGTTGTTTGTTCTGATTAACAATATACATTCCAAGAGCCTCAATGAAAGTGCTCTTTCCTGCTCCCGGAACACCTGTAATGCCAATACGAACAGAATTTCCGGAGTATGGCAAACATTTCTCAATTACTTCTTGGGCTATTGCATGATGTTCAGGAAGTGCACTTTCTATCAGAGTAACCGCCTGACTCAACACAGTTCGGTTTCCTTTTCGAATCCCTTCTACATAATCCACAACAGAATAAGATTTCTTTTTGTGAATAGAATTCGCAAGATTAGGATTAACCATTGGGGGTTGTTCTATTCCCTTATTTACATTAAGTGACTCAAAATCAGGGTTATTCTCTACATGTTGCATAATGGCAATTTATTTTTGAACATTGCTACTGACTCGAATAGTCTGAATTGGATTCTTGGGATCATTGGTTATGACTTCTATAACATGCTCCCTTTTCCCAAGTGTTTTCACTGAATTAAGATTGACAATTATCTCTGACGATGCTCCACCTTTTATTTTATTGTTTTTAAAAGTTGCCGAAATACACTCATCATGACTAATTATTTTTCTTATTTCTAATATTTTTTTTCCTTTGTTAGTAACAGTTATCGTGTCTTGTTTATTATCAGGTTGTTTAAGTAACTCAAAAACTACAGCATTCGTTGAAAAATTGACCTTAGGAGCTTCTTTCAAATCCGATTTTGTCAATTTTGAAAAATCCTCCTTTATGCTAGCTTTTATGGTAATCTTTTTGATGACTTTCTTTTTTTCAACAATTTGTATTTCATTCTTAACATTTCCCCACTGTTTGCATTTTGACCCATGTATACTGAAAGTAATAACAACTTCTTCGTTGGAAGGTATTGTTTTAGGTGCGTCGATCGTAATGTATTTGGGCACATTAGAAAATTTCACAGCAATATTTTCTGATGATGTATTATAAATCTTGATTTTGAACTTCTGAGATTGAGTATCAAGAAGCATTCCAAAATCAATTTTGTCTGTGGACAATCTAAGATTTTTTATCACAATTGGGTACATTTCTTCGATTGTCACTTCATGAGGTATAACCTTTCCCTTTATGGAGAGCTCAACCGTTTTTGCATTGCTATAAACATAAATACTCTTTTCAAAAGCTCCGGGTCTATTCACCAAATCATAAGTAATCTGAATAACGCCAGTATCACCAACAGCAATAGGTTCCTTCGACCATTCTGAAGTTGTACAACCACAAGAAGGTTGAACTCTCCTTAAAACGATAGGCTCCGTACCTTTATTGACAAAATAGAAACGGGTAGAAACCTTTCCGAGTTCTTCTTTAATAGTTCCAAAATCATGAAAAGTCCTTTGAAATATTAGGCTGACTTGAGAATACACTCCAAAAGGGAGACATAGTGAAAGAAAAAATATGAATACCGTCTTTTTCATTCTTTTATACGATTTAAGCATCAAAATTATTCCGAATTCTGCACCTTTGCAAAGATAATGCATAATAATTAAAAAACCCACATCGTTCTTCAATGTGGGTTTCAACAGTAAGACTTTTTACTGAATAATTTTTTACTTTTCTTCAGCTTTTGGTTTGGGAGTTACCTGACCTTTAATGTTGAGAACAACAGTTTCCGCATTACTGGTAACAGTTATACTTTTACTAAAATTACCTGGACGTCCAGCTGGATTGTAAGTAGCTTTTACGTAACCTTTCTTACCCGGAGCAATCGGTTCTTTAGACCAATCGGGAGTAGTACAACCGCAAGAAGCTTGTACTTTAGTAATTACAAAATTCTTTTTACCGGTATTTTTAAACACAAAAGTAGTTGTTACCTTGCCACCTTCTTCAGGAATAACGCCAAAATCATGAACCTTAGTTCCAAAATCAACGGTAGTTGTCGGATTCGAAGGAGTTTCTTGAGCAAATGCAATGCCCACAAACATCATACAAAGACTGAGAAAAAAAAGTTTAGTTTTCATAATCACTTAATGTTTTATTTTATTTCAACGAACAGTCGCAAAGTTAAACAAAAATCTATAACCGCATTATATTTTAGTTTTTTTTAAACATTGGAATTACTCCCATTCAATGGTTGCAGGTGGCTTTGAACTTATATCGTACACAACCCTATTGACACCTTTCACTTTATTGATTATTTCATTGGAGATTTTGCCTAAAAACTCGTAAGGAAGATTTGCCCAGTCAGCAGTCATAGCATCCGTAGAAGTTACAGCACGTAAAGCAACTGCATTTTCATATGTACGCTCATCACCCATTACTCCTACTGACTGAACGGGCAACAATATAACTCCTGCTTGCCAAACTTTATCGTATAAATTCCATTCGCGTAATCCGCTAATAAAAATATCATCTGCTTCCTGTGCAATACGGACTTTTTCAGGAGTAATGGCACCCAAAATACGAACAGCTAAACCCGGCCCGGGGAAAGGTTGACGATTTATCAAATGGGGCATCATACCCAATTTGGTTCCTACCCTACGCACTTCATCTTTGAACAACAAACGCAAAGGCTCACACAACTTCAAGTTCATTTTGTCAGGCAATCCACCAACGTTGTGGTGGGATTTTATAACCGTTCCGGTAATAGAAAGAGACTCTATACAATCGGGATAAATGGTGCCCTGAGCTAACCATTTTACATTCTGAATCTTACGAGCTTCTTCATCAAAAACTTCGATAAACTCATTTCCAATGATCTTACGCTTTTTTTCAGGGTCAGTAACACCATCTAATTTTGAATAAAATCTATCCTTTACATTAACACCTATCACATTCAAGCCCAAATGTTCATAATCTTTGATGACATTTTCAAACTCGTTTTTACGAAGCAATCCGTGATCAACAAAAATACAAGTTAGATTCTTACCAATAGCTTTGTTTAAAAGCACTGCAGCGACTGAGCTATCGACACCACCGGAAAGACCAAGTACAACTTTATCATTTCCTAATTGTTTTTTTAAGCTATCTACGGTAATTTCAATAAAGGAATCTGCTGACCAATTTTTTTTGCATTCACAAATATTCAAAAAATTGTCCAACAACTTTAATCCATCGACGGTATGGTATACTTCAGGGTGGAATTGGACACCCCAAGTCATTTCATTTTTTATTTTATAAGCAGCAATTTCAACATCTTGCGTACTTGCAATAATTTCGAAAGAACATGGTATTTCAGTTATGGTATCGCCATGTGACATCCACACTTGAGATTTATTTTCTATTCCTTTGAGTAAATTATCTGTCGAATTGCAAAACGAAAAGTTTGCTCTACCGTATTCGCGACTTCCTGCCGGCTGCACTTTTCCTCCCGCATTTTGAGCCAAAAACTGGGCTCCATAGCATATGCCAAGAACAGGCACTTTACCCTCAAAAAGATCTAAATTCGTTTTAAAAGCATCCTTGTCATACACTGAAAAAGGACTACCCGAAAGAATAACTCCCTTTATGCTTCTATCTCCGACCGGATATTTGTTGTAAGGAACTATTTCACAGTAAGTATTTAACTCACGTACTCTACGTGCTATCAACTGCGTGGTTTGAGAACCAAAATCAAGAATAAGTATTTTTTCTTCTTGCATAGGGATTTAAATTTGCCAACAAAAGTAAAAAATTATTTGTACTTTATGTTACTTTTGTGAAACTTTTAGAGCCGAAGTACACTTCCAAAATATGATTAAACAAATCAAATCCATCTTCACTGAAATTAGCATTTTCATAAAAGAAGATTTTCACTTAGCATCCTATCTGTACACTGCTATTTTTGTTATAATTTGCATAACAGCAAATTATACTTTCAACTTACATGATAGATTTTTAGCACCAACTTATTCTTCGAGTTGGTCTATGTTGTATTTCAGTTTATTTTACCTATCGGTATATTTTGCAGTTGCTATTCCTGTAATGTTGATGAGGAGAGAGTATAAAGTATTAAAAAATGGCATGTTCTATGTAAAAACCATTTGTTTTATTGTACTTTTCGGAATTATCATCGGATGTTTTGATTATAAAGATTTGTTGATAAAAGGACTGAATTCAACGGAGAATGAATACCTTGTCCGCATCATTTCGTTTTTGAAATTAACCATAGTTGCACTACCCGTTTTGTTACTATCAAAATATTTTTTCGATAGGCATGGCAAAGGTCTTTATGGACTGCTATTTACGAATAAATACATTTCGGCTTACTTGTTTTTATTTTTGCTGGTATTTCCTTTTTTGGCAGTTATTTCCTTTACGCCAGATTTTATGAAAGTATATCCGATTTACCGATATTGGGAATATGAAGGTATTTTCGGATTGAAAAATTGGGAACACACAGCTATCTTTGAAAGTGTTTATGCCTCTTTTTATGTGATGACTGAATTAATTTTCAGAGGAGCATTGGTTATCGGACTAGCAAACATTTTAGGCAAAAAGGCAATTCTTCCAATGGTTGCACTATATTGTTGCATTCATTTTGGAAAACCAATAGGAGAAACAATTTCTTCCGTTTTCGGGGGATATATTTTAGGTGCTCTTGCTTATCAAACGAGGCATATTTGGGGAGGGGTCATCGTGCATATTTCGATAGCCTTATCAATGGAATTAATGGGATTTATTCATTACTATCTAGGCATTTCACTCGCACAACAATAGCTCCACAAGGAACTTCCATGTTTTCTGAACCGAACTGACCGAGACACGTTCTTCGGGAGAATGAACTCCTAAAATAGTAGGGCCGATAGAAATCATGTCCAAATAAGGATATTTTTTCAAAAACAGACCACACTCCAATCCGGCATGAATAATTCTTACTTTGGGCTTTTCGTTGAATAGCGAATAATATATTTTTTCCGCTTTTTTTACCATTTTAGAATCAAAATTTGGTTCCCAACCAGGGTATTCATTGCCGAATGTTGTTTCTGCACCATATTGTTCAAAACAAGATGCAACCTGTTTGGCAGCATCTTGCAAGTCAGATTGTACCAAACTACGCTGGTTAGTTGCAACAATTATGACATTATTCTTAATTTTGACAGATGCTAAATTAGTTGAAGTATGTACCAAACCCTCAAAATCCGTACACATTTTAAGGACACCATGAGGACATTGGGCTATAGCTTGCAGAAAATTATTGGCAATTGTTTTTTGTACGGCATTTTCATATCTATCCGTCGACCCTAAGAAAAAGTGCATCATTGGTTCATATTGCAACCATTCATCCTCCATTTCGGCAATAAAAATATTCCAATCTATACGTATTCTTTCTTTTTCCGAATACGGAATAGCACATACAGCTGAACCTTCGCGAGCAATAGCATTACGAAACAGTCCACCATCAATCTCACACAAATAAAAGTCATATTTTGAAGCACTTCTCAGCAAAAAATCATTCAACAGCTTATTTGCATTAGCCAATTTCTTATGAATTTCATCGCCACTATGCCCTCCTTTCAGTCCATTGATTTTTATTTCAAAAAAGAAATAGTTTTGGGGTATTTTTTCAAGTTGAAAATAAAAAAAGGCTGTGGTATCAGAACCTCCTGCACAACCGACAAAAATTTCATCATCTTCCTCAGAGTCTAAATTTATAAGCGTTTTTGCCTCAAAAAAATTTTCTTCCAAAGCAAAAGCACCGGTTAAACCTGTTTCTTCATCAACAGTAAAAAGACACTCTATATCTCGATTAAAATTTATTTCAGCCGTTAAAACAGCCAACTGCATTGCCATTCCTATTCCATTATCGGCACCTAATGTGGTTCCATCTGCGGTAACCCAACCATCGGTTAATTGCAAATCCAAAGGGTCTTTAGTAAAATCATGATTTTTGCCGGCAGTTTGTTCACAAACCATATCCATGTGAGATTGTAAAATGATGGCAGGCAAGGGAGTTCCTGTTCGTCTTGTTTTTCTGACTAATAAGACATTGCCTGCTGCATCTTGCTTAGTTATCAAATTGTGCCGACAACCAAAATCCACCAAATACTTTCTGATATGTTCCTCCCCTTTTGAGGGACGAGGAATAGCACTAATTTCAGCAAAATAATTCCATACAACGGCAGGTTCTACTTCTACACCCTTATAATTCATAAATATAGGTTTTAATAAAATGGAAAACGCGAATTGTTAAAAAATATCAAAATCGCAATTCAAATACTATTAAAGCACAAATTTAAAGAAAAGGATTTACAAATATCTCTTTTATGTTTTATATTTGCGAGCCAATTGAGGTTTAACAACAATAATATTCCTTTTATCGGCTTAATTTTTACATATTAAAAAAGACAAAAAACACTTCTAAATCAATTTTATGAAAAAAGTTTTACTCATTTCTAACATAGTACTTTTTTTAGCTGTAATAGGAATTTATTTGCTTTTTTTCTTGAAAAAAGACGACAAAAAGCAGTTCAATACAGGAAGCACTCTGAAACAAAACGAAATTCTTCCTATTGCTTACGTAAACATGGACTCATTACTACTAAATTACAACTTGTATAAAAGTATGAGTGAGGAACTTTTGCAAGAAGAAGAAAAATCGAAAGCTAATGTAAATCAAAGAGCCAATGCTTTGCAAGCAGAAATGGCAGAATTTCAAAAGAAGTGGGAAAATCAAGCTTTCTTGAGTATGGACCGAGCAAAGGCTGAACAAAGTAGATTACTAAAAAAGCAAAAAGAATTGCAAGAACTAGATAACCGCTTAGCGAACCAGTTAGTTTCCAAACAACAAAAAATGAATGAACGCCTAAAACTTTCTATTGATTCTACCATTAAAGAATACAACAAAGATAAAAAGTTTCATGTCATTTTTTGCAATACAAATAATGACAATATACTATACGCTGACAAAGCATATAATATCACCAATGAAATTTTGGAAAAAATCAATGCTCCCAAGTAAATAACGGAGAAAAAAATCAATAAAAAGCTACTCCCAAAAATCGAGTGGCTTTTTTTTATTAAAAAAGATAGACGCACTCAATTCCATTGAAAATGAAAAAAGAAGATTTACGAATAGTATACATGGGCACGCCTGAATTTGCAGTCGCTCCACTTAAAAAACTCATAGAAAATGACTATCATGTAGTAGGTGTTGTTACAATGCCTGACAAACCCGCAGGGAGGGGTTATCAATTACAAATGTCTGCCGTAAAAGTGTACGCTTTGGAACAAAATTTACCTTTGTTACAACCTGAAAAATTGAAAGAGGAGTCTTTCTTGAAAGAATTGCGAAAATTGAATGCAGATATGCAAATAGTGGTTGCATTTCGTATGTTGCCTAAAGTAGTTTGGGATATGCCTCGCTTAGGGACATTTAATTTACATGCATCACTTTTGCCACAATACAGAGGAGCAGCTCCTATCAACTGGGCTATTATTAACGGCGAAAAAGAAACAGGAGTCACGACCTTCTTCCTTACAGAAGAAATTGACACAGGCAACATCCTTCTGCAACGGGAAATTCCTATATCGGATTCTGATAATGCCGGAAGCTTACATGACAAACTGATGACTTTGGGTGCTGAAACAGTTACTGACACTGTTGATTTCATACTCACTGAAAAGCCCATCGGAATTGAACAAAACAAAATTATTGGAAACAAAATCGAAATAAAAAGTGCCCCGAAAATCTTTAAAGAAACCTGCAAAATTAATTGGGAGAACACTTGCGAAAATATTCACAATTTTGTCCGCGGATTAGCACCATATCCCAGTGCACACACTGAAATTTTGGATGAAAAAGGCAACATGTTTTTGACAAAAATAATAGAAACTACAACAGAAATTTGCACCCACAATGAGGCTTGCGGCTCGGTATTAAGTGATGGAAAACATTTTTTAAAGATTGCTGCAAAAGATGGTTATGTTTTTATAAACCAACTCCAAATAGCGGGAAAAAAAGCAATGAAGACGGAGGAACTTTTACGAGGATTCAGACCAAAAACATGCTGATTTTTACATGAAACAGACACTTTTTGTAACACTTGGGACCATTTCGTTAGGACTTGGAATACTCGGTATCTTTTTACCCATCCTACCTACCACCCCATTTTTGCTACTAACAGCCACATTGTACTTTAACAGTTCCAAAAAATTATATAGTAAGCTAATGGGAAATAAGCATTTGGGACCTTACATCAAAAGTTTTCGGGAGGACAAAAGCATTCCTCTTCAAGCAAAAATCATATCTGTTTCATTACTTTGGCTTACTATCGGCTACTCCATTTTTTTCGTTGTACACTTAACAGTCTTAAAAGTACTACTCGGAGCTATTGCTATAGCCGTTACCATCCACATTTTATCTTTCAAAACAAAAGAATGAATTATATTAGGAGGAACTGAAAATTAAAGGAAAGTCACTTCGACTGTTTAGAGTGTTTTGCTTGTTTAGGCATTCGAAGACTAACAATCAATTCTATTACGGCGGAAATCAGCAAAGCAATTACCCAATTTTGATTGTGCATAAACATAAAATAAGCCGTAACGATATACATCATCGTTCCGACATACAAAATCCAGTATAAACGTTTCATTCTAAAATCATTTCCACTGTACGCGGTAAGAACGCGAGCCACGATAATTCCTAAAACTCCGACTGAAAAGACGAAAGGAGCCACCATTGGGGTAAAATTATACAATATTGCCCCCAACAACAGGACAGCTGCAGAACAAGCAAATAAAACAGAGGCTATTTTTTCTTTTCCCATATTATTCTACAACTACAAATATATCTTCATTACTTTTTTTCATCATATATTGCTCGCGAGCAAATTTCTCCAAATTATCTTTATCCGATTGCAATAGCTGAAGTTTTTCTTTATTTTTTTTCGTCTCTAATTGATAAAACCGTATCTGGTACTCTAATTTTTCTATGGTCTCCTTGTTTTTGTAACGAGTCCTAACATTATACTGTTCATTAGTCAGCATAATAAAAACGAAAATAACTATGGCTATGACATACTTATTAAATATCGTTTTCAGAAATAATATCAGACTCTTTTTCATAAAATAGCAAGACAAACTTTATAGCTTCGCAAATGTACTTTTTTTTCTTTAAAAAGCTAAATCTTCCTTTCAATTTCTGAACATTTTTTTACCTTTGTCAAAAGCAAAAAAGAAATGGAAAACTTTATCGTTTCAGCCAGAAAGTACCGTCCTATAAGTTTTGACTCTGTTATTGGTCAAACATCCCTGATAACTACGCTGAAAAATGCCATTCAAAATAAACAATTGGCTCATGCTTATCTATTTTGCGGCACACGCGGTGTTGGGAAAACTACGACTGCCCGTATTTTTGCTAAAACGATAAATTGCCTGAATCCTTTACCCAACGGAGAAGCTTGTAACGAATGCGAATCTTGTGTTGCATTTAATGAGCAACGATCTTATAACATTCATGAGTTGGATGCTGCTTCCAATAACTCGGTAGAAGATATTCGTTCCCTGATAGACCAAGTACGCATACCTCCACAAATCGGACATTATAGCGTATACATTATCGACGAAGTGCACATGTTATCTTCTAATGCATTTAACGCTTTTTTAAAAACATTAGAAGAACCTCCTTCTTATGCTATTTTCATTTTAGCAACGACGGAGAAACATAAAATTCTGCCAACCATTCTCTCTCGATGTCAGATTTATGATTTTAACCGTATCGGTATAGCAGACACGGTAGCTCATTTGCAACATATAGCGTCTCTCGAGGGCATAACGGCAGAGCCGGAAGCTCTAAATGTAATTGCTCATAAATCGGATGGCGGTATGCGTGACGCACTATCTACATTTGACCAAATTGTTAGTTTTTGTGGAAATAATATTACCTATCAGGATGTAATCCAAAACCTAAATATTTTAGATTACGATTATTATTTCAACCTTGTAGATACTTTTCTGAAAAATGAAGTATCGCAAGCACTGCTAATTTTCAATGATATTTTGAATAAAGGTTTTGATGCACACAATTTTGTTATTGGGCTAACTGAACATTTAAGAGATGTTCTGGTTTGTAAAGACCCAGCCTCGACCATACTGTTGGAAGTAGGGTCAAGTATTCGTGAACATTACGTTGCACAAGCAGCTGCATGCCCAACTGATTTTTTATATGAGGCTTTAATTCTTGCCAATCAATGCGACTTGGATTTTAAGCAAAGTAAAAATAAACGACTATTAGTTGAACTCACTTTAATTCGCCTTTGCCAACTGCAAGGTCAAAAAAAAAAAGACTTTTTAATCAAAAAAAGTATTGAAACTCTCCATATAGAAAAAGTTTCTACTGTAGAAGAATCTAAAAAAGAGCCAACTACAACTACAGATAGATTATCACCACAACAAACTCCTATCAAACAAGAAGTTCCTAGTTTCAAAACGGAAACATCTACAGGCTCTCCCGTTATGAAACCAATGGCTCAATCGTTATCTATCAATAAATTGAGGCAAGAACATTTAAAGGAGCAACAAGAACATAAAGAGGAAGTAAAAAAAGAAGAAAAAGAACTATTTACACAGGATTTGTTGAATGATGTTTGGCGAAAATTTGCTAACGAAATACCTGAGCAAGCAAAGCTCCTCTACATATTTAATTCCCAACAACCTTTACTGGCAAATAATTTTGAGGTACAAATTGAAATAAATAATGCGATAATCGAACGAGACATACAGGAACTTACACCTCAACTAACCAAATTTTTGAGACAAGAGTTACATAATTCTTTCATCACATTAAAAACAGTTTTAGTCGAGCTAAAAGAAGAAGAAAAGGCTATTTCCAATAGAGAAAAGGTGCAAATCATGGCAAAGAAAAACCCTGCACTGAAATCATTTATGACTGAACTAGGATTAGAAACACTGTAAAAAATTTGTCTTAAATCGTTTTATAAACAATTACCTTTCCAATTCCATGCAATTGAACAATAAAAAATTGACCTACTGCCTCATTCAAGGTTCCCTCCCACCAAGCAAGTAATTTTCTTTCTTTAATCGGATATTTGAGTCCTCGCACAGAGATTGGACAATCAGGAGTCAATGAAAAAATAGAAACCTGCTGACCGACCTCAGAGGTAAATTCTGTAGTTTGGTTAATCGGAACAAAAACGCCAAAATCGGATATCATAACGACCTTTTCTAACTTCTGCTGATAAGAAGCCAACAAGGATACATTGGCAAAAGTGTGGTCTTCCCTATCGCCTGTTGCTCCTAAAATAGCAATTTTTCCCCACCCTT
>RRZU011506814.1_pt1 | contig 27368 bp, 19 predicted proteins | sample 2165561 | NCBI WGS metagenome assembly RRZU01 (sample SAMN10456909, study PRJNA506462) | wastewater metagenome | isolation source: wastewater sludge | place: USA: Moscow, Idaho | reverse complement strand
TTTTACGCTTTTTTGTAAAAATATTTCGGGTGCTTGGGTTTTTGTTTGAAGTCATGCTACAAGATGTATTGATGTGGCTGTTTGACTTTTTGTATAAAAAGCATCGCTGGCTTGGTATGCTGTTGGTCATTACTTGGCAGATTCTGGTGTGTTGGCTGTTTTGGCAATATCAATACAAACACTAAGCATATAAGCACTAAGCATTTTAAAAACGGGGCTGGTTATGATAGACTAGCCCCATTCTTTTTATGTAAATCAATCCTATGACTACCTTAGACCCAAATTGGCAAGATGATGCCCTAGACCCTAGCCTTGATTTTTTTGCTCAAACCCTTGCTGTGCGTGGCGGTTATCATCGCACGGACGAAGGCGAGCATTCAGAAGCTATCTTTACCACAAGCTCTTATGTGTATAAGTCCGCCAAAGATGCCGCCGACCATTTTGACGGCACAAAAAAAGGTAATGTCTACAGTCGCCATACCAACCCCACGGTACGAGCCTTTGAAAGACGCTTGGCACTGTTAGAAGGCGGAGAACGCTGTGTGGCGACCGCCAGTGGCATGGGGGCGATTTTGACCATGTGTTTGGCGTATCTTAAGGCGGGCGATCACCTGCTGTGTGCCAAGCAATTGTTTGGCTCATCGGTGGCATTATTTGATACCTATTTTCGTGCCTTTGGTGTGGAAGTTAGCTATGTGGACTGCTTTGATAATGGGGCGTGGGAGCGTGCCATTCGCCCAAATACCAAGGTGTTATACTGCGAAAGCCCAAGCAATCCTTTGGCACAGATTGCCGATTTGCGGTTTTTGGCGGATTTGGCACATGGTAATGACGCACTGCTTATCGTGGATAACTGCTTTGCCACGCCTGCCATTCAAAAGCCTTTGATGCTTGGGGCGGACGTGGTGATTCATTCGGCAAGCAAATACATTGACGGTCAGGGGCGAGTGCTAGGCGGGGCGTTGGTTGGTTCAGACAGCTTAATGGAAAAAGCCTTTGGCGTGGTGCGTACAGGCGGTATTAGTCTGTCGCCTTTTAATGCGTGGGTATTGCTAAAGGGGCTTGAGACTTTATCCTTACGCATGAAAGCCCACTGCGAAAATGCCAATCAAGTTGCTAAGTTTTTAAGCACACACCCAGCGGTAAAGGCGGTGCATTTTTCGGGGCTTGCTACGCACCCAAGCTATGAACTTGCCAAAAGTCAGCATACAGAACTTACCCCCCAAGGCGGTGCGTTTGGGGCGATTATTGGCTTTGAAGTGCTGGATAAAACGCAGGCGTGGCACGTCATTGACAGCACAAAAGTCATCAGCATTACCAATAACTTGGGCGATGCAAAATCTACCATTACCCACCCTGCAACGACCACGCATTTTCGCATGAGTGCCGAGCAAAGGGCGGACGCAGGCGTGGCGGACGGCTTGATTCGTCTGTCGGTGGGGCTTGAAGATGTGCAGGATATTATCAGTGATCTAAAAAATGGTCTAGATACTTTGTAAAAATAGGAGCTAATATGATAAATGTTGGTATCGTTGGAGCAACGGGCTATACAGGGGTTGAGCTGATTCGTCTGTTAAGTCGCCACCCAAAAGTAAACATTCGTATTTTAACGTCTCGCAGTGAAGCAGGGCGTGCGGTGAGCGATATTTTTCCCAGTTTATATGGCGTAAGTGATTTGGTATTTAGTGAACCAAATGATGACGCATTGGCAAGCTGTGATGTGGTGTTTTTTGCCACGCCACATGGGGTTGCCATGAAATCCGCCAAGCATTTACTAGAACATGGGGTTAAAATCATTGACTTGGCAGCCGATTTTCGCTTGCAAGATTTAACCGCCTTTAGTCAGTGGTATGGCATGGAACATGAATGCCCTGATGTGCTGGGTCGGGCGGTTTATGGCTTGCCTGAAGTGACCCGTGAACACATCAAAGACGCTGATGTCATCGGTAACCCTGGTTGTTATCCCACCACGGTGATTTTGGGCTTAAAGCCTGTCATTGAGCGACAAAACCAAGCCTATGCCCCTTTGATTGATAAGCGTATCATCATTGACGCAAAATCGGGCGTATCGGGGGCAGGGCGTAATGCTAAGATGAATCTGTTATTTAGCGAGCTGTCGGATAATTTTTCGGCTTATGGGGTATCAGGTCATCGCCATTTGCCCGAAATGGAGCAGGGCGTGGGCGTGCTGCTGGCGTCCAAATTTGACCATAATATTCGCTTTGTGCCACATCTTGTGCCGATGATTCGTGGTATGCTTAGTACCATTCATTTGACGCTGACCGACTTAGGCAAGGCGGTAGATTGGCAAGCGGTGTTTGAGACGGCGTACCGTGATGAATATTTTGTTGATGTGCTTGCCAAGGGGCAATTTCCCGACACCCGTTCGGTACGTGCGTCCAATCGTCTAAAAATTGCCGTTCACCAAGACAATGACCACGATACGTTGACATTGGTTGTGGTACAAGATAACTTGGTCAAAGGGGCAGCAGGGCAAGCGGTGCAAAACATGAACATTTTGTTTGCTCTGCCTGAAACTTTAGGTTTGGATATGGTGCCTGTTGTGCCATAAATATTTCCTCACCATGATAATGGTTATTGCTTTTTGTGATAAATTGTATTACATTGATAACCATTAATGTGATGAGTGATTAAGATGAGCCAAAGCAAAGAAACCTTTATTGTAGAATGCATGAATTGTGGGGGCTGTGTGTCTACCATTAAACACGTTGTGGGTCAGTTAGACGGTGTAACGGGCGTTGATGTCAATTTGTCCAGTAAAGAAGTCAGCGTGGAATTTGATGCCAACGTGGTAGATGTACAGCGATTAAAAGAAGTCATCATGCAAAGCAGTCATTGGTGTTTTGTGGGTAGTGTGCAAAAAGCCAAAAGGGCTAAACGTTTAGGAATGTCAGCATGAAACAAATAACTTTACAAGTGGACGGCATGACCTGTGGGGGTTGTAGCAGTTCTATCATTCGTAGCATCAATGAGCTTAAGGGCGTGGGGTCGGTCAGTGCCGATCATCAAAGTGGTCAAGTGGTGGTGTCTTTTGATGATGTGCAGATTTCAGAAGACAGCATTAAAGAAGCGATAGAAGATGCGGGGTTTGATGTGCTCTAAGCTATTTTATTGTTAATAAGTTAAAAGCCGAATACAGCCTGTGTTCGGCTTTTACTTCTTAAATTGTCTTGATTTATAGGGATTGATACTTATTATAAAACCATTCTTCTGATATAAAAATCCCATGACCACACAAACCCAACAGTTCGCCCTAACTGGCATGACTTGCCAAGCCTGTGCCAGTCGCATTGAAAAAGTGCTTAACAAAAAATCCGCCATACATTCGGCACAGGTCAATTTTGCCAGTGAAAGTGCCGTGGTAAATTTTGATGACAGCCAAACCAGTACCGATGAAATCATCGCTTGGATTAAAAAAACAGGCTTTAATGCCAGTTTGTTGGATGACACGCCTGCCCCGCCTGTAAATACCCCCTTACCGTGGAAACTCATCATACTGTGGGGGCTGTCTGTACCATTTTGGTTGGGTATGCTTGGCATGATGACGGGCTCTCATGCCCTGATGCCCCCTGTGTGGCTACAGTTTATTTTGGCAAGCGTGGTGCAATTTGTGCTGGGTTTTCATTTTTATCAAGGGGCATGGGCGAGCATTCGGGGTGGACTTGCCAACATGGACGTATTGGTGGCACTGGGGACGAGTGCCATTTGGGGGTATTCTACTTATGTATGGCTCACGCACGGCACGCACGCCATTCATGCGGTGTATTTTGAAGCGTCTGTGATGGTAATCGCCTTTGTCAGTCTGGGTAAATTTTTGGAAGAACGCACCAAAAAACACAGCCTAAACAGCGTGGCAAGTCTGATGAGTCTTGTCCCTGATGAAGTGATGAAAAAGCAGGGCGAGCATTGGCAAAGCACGCCGCTTAGCGATGTGCAAGTAGATGATGTGCTGCTGGCACGTGTGGGCGATAAGGTCGCCTGTGATGGCGTGGTCGTCAGTGGGGCAGGCTATGTGGACGAAGCTCATTTGACGGGCGAGAGTCGGGTACTGACCAAGACAGCTGGCATGACGGTGCTGGCAGGTAGTACGCTGTCGGACGGCAGTTTTGAGTATCGTGTGCTTGCCACAGGTCAAGATACTTTGCTTGGCGATATGGCTCATGCCCTGCAACAGGCTCAAGGCACCAAAGCCAACATCGCCCGTCTTGCTGATAGCGTGGCAGGCGTGTTTGTACCTAGCGTGGTTGGTATTTCTGTGATGACTTTTATTGGTTCGCTTGCGTGGGGCTTGGGTTTTGATGAAGCTCTGTTACGCTCGGTGTCGGTGCTGGTGATTGCTTGCCCTTGTGCTTTGGGGCTTGCTACCCCTACAGCGATTATGGCGGGCATGGGCGTGGCAAGTCGGCATGGCGTGATGTTTAAGGATGCTGTTAGCCTTGAGCAGGCGGGTCAGATTGATACCATGGTGTTTGATAAGACAGGCACGTTGACCGTGGGTATGCCTGTGGTGCAAGGCAGTTATCATATAGATAAGTCTTATTCGCTTGATGAAATTATCCGCCTGTGTGCCAGTGTGGAAGTCCATGCCAAGCACCCCCTAGCCAGTGCTTTGGTTGCCTTTGCAAAACAAAGGGGGCTAGAGCTTATTACCGTGCAAAATCCTGTTTCACTTATCGGGCAAGGCATGACGGCTGACATTGACAGCGTGGGCGTGGTTAAAGTGGGGACGCCTGAATTTGCTGCCGTCAGCGACTTACCCAAAGCAGATATTTGGCAGCGGTCTAGCCTTGTGGCGGTGGCTATCAATGATAAACCTGTGGCGGTGTTTGCCTTGGCGGACGAGTTAAAGACGGACGCTGATACCGTGGTGCAAGCCCTACAAAATGACGGCATTCAAACGATGATTTTAAGTGGCGATCATGGCGGTGTGGTCGCTGACATTGCAGAAAGGCTAAATATTAGCCATGCCTATGGACAACTTAGCCCCCAAGATAAAGCAAAGTATATCAAAGAGTTACAAGATAAAGGACAAAAAGTCGCCATGATAGGCGATGGGGTCAATGACGCACCTGCCATGGCAACGGCAAGCACCAGTTTTGCGGTAGAAAGTGCGTCCGCAGTCGCCAAACAAACCGCTTCAGCATGGCTGGTGGGTACCGCCTTGGTTCATGCTTATTATGCCCAAAAAATCGCCAAACTGACGTTACGCACCATTAAACAAAACTTATTTTTTGCCTTTATTTATAATGGCATTGGCATTGTATTGGCGATGCTTGGGGTGCTTAGCCCGATGATTGCAGGGCTTGCCATGGCGCTGAGTTCCATTTCGGTACTGCTGAATGCACTGCGTTTGAAAAAAGTTACCCTAACCTTTTAAAACGCCCCAAAATGCTTTACAATAGCCCCTATTTACCAACAAGGATAAGCCATGAGCCTAAGCCATGCGGACGCTGTTGCCATTCGTGGACTGCGTGATAAGATTGACCAGATTGACGAACAAATTCAAACGCTGATTAACGAGCGAGCCAGTATCGCCCAGCAGGTCGCCATTACCAAAAAAAACCACGAAGACGATCCCATTTTTTATCGTCCAGAACGTGAAGCCCAAGTATTAAAGGCGGTGATGGAGCGTAACGCCGGCCCTTTAAGTGGCGAAAAAATGGCAAAGCTGTTTCGCGAGATCATGTCGGTGTGCCTTGAGCTTGAAGCCCCACAAAAGGTCGCCTATCTTGGGCCTGTTGGTACATTTACCCACGCCGCCGCCCTTAAACACTTTGGTAAAGCCATTACTACCGTACCGCTGGCGACCATTACCGATGTGTTTCGTGAAGTAGAAGCAGGGTCGGCAAGTTATGGCGTTGTCCCTGTAGAAAACTCATCTGAAGGCGTGGTTAATCACACCCTTGATGCGTTTTTAAATGCAGGACTGAAAATCATTGGTGAAGTGGAACTGCCCATTCATCATAACTTTTTGGTCGCCCAACATACCAAGGTGGATAGCCTAAGCCGTATCTATGCTCATCAGCAGTCTTTGGCACAATGTCGCCACTGGCTTGATGTTAATTTCCCAAGTGTCGAGCGTGTGGCGGTGTCTAGTAATGGCGAGGCGGCAAGACGCTTACAAAACGAATGGCATTCGGCAGCGATTGCAGGGGACGTGGCGGTCGCTGAATACGGCTTGCACAAGCTACACGAAAACATTGAAGACAACCCCAGCAACACCACCCGCTTTTTAATCATTGGCAAAGAAGACATCGCCCCGTCAGGTCAAGACAAAACCAGTATCGTGGTTTCTAGCCCTGATCGTGCAGGGGCATTGATTGAAATCCTAGAACCTTTAAAGCGTCATGGCGTATCAATGACTAGCATTGAGACCCGTCCCGAGCGTCCCAATAAATGGGCGTATGTGTTCTTTATTGACATGAATGGGCATATTGATGATGACAATGTCAAAAACGCCATTGAAGACATTCGCCCGCTTGTCAAAGAACTGCGAGTGCTTGGCTCATACCCTAGAGCGGTGCTGTAGCCGTGGGGCAGTCCGTGGTATGTGGTCGCCTGTGCGTCATCGGGCTTGGGCTGATTGGGGCAAGTTTCGCCCAAGCGGTGCGAGACCATGACAGCCAAAATCCCCATGCCCCGTTGGTGCGTGAGATTGTGGGCGTGGACATGAATGCAGACAGCATAGAGCAGGGTATTTTATCAGGCTTGTTAAATGCTGGCACAACCGATTTGGCTGGTGGCATTGGTGGGGCGGACATGATTGTCATTGCCACACCTGTCAAGACCGCCAAAGCCATTTTGCAAGCCATTCATACCGCCATGACAAATGGCACGCTATCACCTGAGTGTATCATCACGGACGTAGGTAGCACCAAACTTAGCCTAATTGACATGGCAAGCGAAATATTTGGCACACTGCCCACACGCTTTGTGCCTGCCCACCCGATCGCAGGGGCAGAAAATTCGGGCTTTATGGCAAGAAATCCCAAACTGTTTGTTGCCCATAAAGTCATCATCTGCCCCGATCAGACTGCCGACCCCAGCGCTGTGCAAACGGTAGAACGCCTATGGCAAAGCGTGGGGGCGGACGTGATTGCCATGAGTGCACAGCGTCATGATGAAGTACTGGCTTATACCAGTCATCTGCCCCATTTGATTGCCTTTGCCCTAACTGAGCAAATGGCACGCCATGATGATAATTTGGATATTTTTCGCTATGCTGCGGGGGGCTTTCGGGATTTTAGCCGTATCGCCGCTAGCTCGCCTGTCATGTGGCATGATATTTTTTTAGCCAATAAAACGGCACTATTGACCGCTTTAGACAAGTTTCAAGCACAGCTTAATGAGCTTAAAGCCTTAATCACTGATGAAGATTCTGCACAAATTTTACACCGTTTAACGACCGCACGCCATGCCCGCCGACATTTTGGGCATATGTTGTCAAGCAACCAATTTACCAAGGACACCGCCATGACCGAGCAAAGTTACCGCATTCGCCCCACCAGCCATATCGCAGGCGAGATCACCGTACCCGGGGATAAATCCATTTCACACCGCAGTATCATGTTTGGTTCGTTGGCGGACGGGGTGACTCATGTCAGTGGTTTTTTGCAAGGTGAAGACGCTTTGGCGACTTTGCAAGCCTTTAGCGATATGGGGGTCAAGATTGAGCGAGATGGCGATAAAGTAACCATTTATGGCGTGGGCATTGACGGTTTACAAGCCCCGCAAAACCCTTTATATATGGGTAACTCTGGCACCAGTATGCGACTTTTGGCAGGGATTTTATCGGCACAGGGCTTTGATAGTGTGATGACAGGGGACGTAAGTTTATCCAAGCGTCCGATGGAACGTGTCGCCAGCCCCTTACGTCTAATGGGAGCGAAAATCCAAAGCACAGGCGAAAAAGGCACAGCCCCCTTATCCATTACAGGCGGTCAAGCCTTGCAAGCCATAGATTATAAACTGCCTGTTGCGTCCGCCCAAATCAAATCTTGCCTAATCTTAGCGTCCCTATGGGCAAACGGCACAACGACCATTACCGAGCCTGAAGTCAGCCGAGACCATACCGAGCGTATGTTAAACGCCTTTGGTTATCCTGTGACCACAGACGGTAATAAAATCAGCGTGACAGGGGGCGGACGTTTAACCGCTTGTGATATTGTTGTTCCTGCCGATATTTCTAGTGCGGCGTTTTTTATGGTGCTGGGGGCGATTGGTGGCGGTAGTGGGCTGACCATTGGTAAAGTTGGCATGAATCCGACCCGTACAGGCGTGATTGATATTCTAAAGCTGATGGGGGCGGACATTAGCCTAAGTAATGAAACCGTGGTTGGTGGCGAGCCTATCGCTGATATTACGGTACGTCCGTCTGACCTTAAAGGCATTGATATTCCTGAGCATTTAGTACCACTTGCCATTGATGAATTTCCTGTATTGTTTGTGGCAGCAAGCTGTGCCACAGGGACGACCAAACTGACAGGGGCAAAAGAGCTACGAGTCAAAGAATCTGACCGTATCGCTGTCATGGCGGACGGACTTAGCACCCTTGGCGTGGACTGCACGGTATTAGATGACGGTATCATCATTAACGGTAAGGGCGTGGCGGGCGAGCGAAATGCGGTATTTGGTGGTGGCGAAATCTGGTCGCACCACGATCACCGCATTGCCATGAGCTTTGCTGTTGCCAGTAGCCGTGCGTCAGGCGAGATTGTCATTCATGGCACGCAGACTGTGGCGACCAGTTTCCCGAACTTTGCCGAGCTTGCTTGTCAAGTGGGGCTAGATATTAGCGTCATAGAAACGGCTTAATTAAAAATAATAACCGTCATTTTGGCGGTTATTTTAAAGGTTAATATATGAACGACAGTGTTTTTATTACAGATTTGGCGGTAGAAGCGGTGATTGGTGTCTATTCATGGGAACGTGCCATTGATCAGCGTCTGCTAATCAGTGCCGAGATTCTTTGCGACATTCGCCAAGCAGGGCAAACCGATGATGTATCGCACGCCATTAACTACAAAAGCGTCTGTGATGACATTACCAAAATCTGCCAACAAACCAAAGCCAAATTATTAGAGCGTCTAGGCGAGATTATTTGTCAGCATATTCTAACGGCTTATCCGTGTCAGTCGGTAACGCTAACCATTGCCAAACCCAATGCCATTAAGCAAGCGTCTGCTGTTGGCATTAAACTTGTTCGCACCAAAGCCGACCTTGGCGTATGAATGATCTGACGATTTATCAAGGCGTATTATATAAAAACCCCGATCCTATCATTGGGGCAGTGATTGCCATGGGTGGTAATGATAATGCCGATCATGCCTTTGGCGTGGCGGTAGAGCTGTTGGGTCAGCTGGGTAAAGTCCAGTTGTCTGATATTGGCATAAGCCCCGACTTTACCCAAAAAACCACGCACATTTATCATAATGCGTGTATGCAAATCAGCTTAACCGTGCCAATGAATTTTACCGAGCTAAAACATACACTTAAAATCATAGAAAGCCACTGTGGAAGAAAGCAAACCGTAGATAGTTTTGGTCTTGTGGCAATGGATTTGGATATTTTGGCGGTACGCTATCAGGCGGATAAGTTGGCGTGGCACATTAGCCAAAAACGCTTGCCCTTTAAAGCTCATGAAAAGTTGGGGCTGGCACAAATTGCCCCGTTTTTATTGGGCGTAAATGGTTAGAGGTAGAATATCCCCAGCCCCATTTACCAAATAAAATTCGCCACAATCGCCAACAGTGCCACAATACTCACTGCAATCAATGCCTTTTGTGTGCTTTGCTGTTTGCTTTGCCATTCTTGTAGGGCGGTGCTTAGTTTATGATTTTCGGTGGTTAGGGTTTGGATTTGGGCGGACTGCTCGGCAATCTTGGCTTTGTAATTTTCTTGTTTTTGCTGTTTTTCTTCGGGGGTGGGTTTTTGCTGCTTGCCTCGTATCATCTGTAGCAGGTTTTGCACCACACCGCCCACGCCAAGCTGTAATAAAAAGGCTTTAAGCTGGGCAACGTCTTCGGTTTCCCCTCGTATTTGCAAAGCATCGACAGCGGATTGACTGTGCGTGGTTAACACATTAACCAACTGAAAACTATAAGCATTAATGGTCATGTCAGCACTTTCTTTGCCTGCGGGCAGTCTGTCATCAAGTAGCACCCCCCGATAACCAAAGGTGGCATAGATGTGCGTATGGGGCAAATAGGTGCGAATACAGACCACTTTATCACTGCTGGCAAGTGGATAGGCGAGTTTACGCAGGGCAGGATCAAAACGCAGCACCAAAGTAATGGCGGATTCCAAAAACACCAACAAGACGTTTAAAAAGCCCCGAGCAAATCCGCTAGGTTGGGCTTGCTCTTGCTGTTTGTCGGTTAATTTTTGCACTTGTGGCGTGGTATCGGTTGGGTTATCTGCTGTGTTTGGGGTATGAGCTTGCGACATAATGTTAAAAATCAAAAATCAATTTGCCTAAATGATACGGTCATCTGCGCTAAAAGTAAACCTATGGTAAGTAAAATTAGTGATAAAAGGTAGTATTTGTGGCGAAATTCCTAAGTTTTATGGCAAATTTGTTAAAAAACATAAAAAAATCACCTTTACCCCCCTTGTAAAATAAACATCTTGCTTTTACAATGCACGGAAGTTGGAAATTTATAAGCTTTTAAGGCGTTCCAAAACGAGTTAAACCAAATTTTGACCTGTCATGGGTATGGGTTTGGTGTGTTATTTTATTTTACATGAGGATAAATCATGAACAAGTCAGAATTGGTTGATGCAATCGCCAGCGAATCAGGTCTTACCAAAGAACAAGCTGCTAAAGCGGTTAATGCTTTTACTGCCAGCGTACAAGGTGCTTTAGAGCGTGGTGATGACGTGGTATTAGTAGGTTTTGGTACTTTTAGCGTAAAAGAGCGCGCTGCCCGTACTGGCCGTAACCCAAAAACTGGTGAAGCCCTACAAATCGCTGCCAGCAAAGTACCTAGCTTTAAAGCAGGTAAAGGCCTAAAAGATGCTGTCAATGTTCAGCCTAAAAAAGCCAAGAAAAAATAAGCCCTAAGATTTAGGTAGCTTTAAAAAACGCTCACAATAAATTTGTGGGTGTTTTTTTGTTGTTTAAGACAAAAAATTTTGAGAATTTTGTAAAAATAACGTATTATAGGGCTTTTGTTTAATTTATTATTACTAACGGTTTTCTATGGAAAAAATGCGTGAGTTTATGCAAAGCTGGCTTGGTAAGTTGGTTTTGTTGTTGGTGCTTGCTCCTATGGCGTTTTTGGGGGTACAAAGTTTTGGTACCGGAGGGATTGCTCCTGATGAAGTGGTTAAGGTGGACAAAACATCTATTGGTTTAACGGCGTACAATCAAGCTATTAATGACCGTAAAACTGGACTAGAAGGTGTTGATCCTAGCCTTATTAATGAGCAGGCCTTAAGTGATGAGGTGCTAGAAAGCTTAATTCAGCGTGCTTTGTTAGAAAACCAAGCCAAATTTTTGGGGCTGACCATTTCTGATGAAGTGCTTACCCAGCTTTTAGCCTCCGACCCCGCTTTTGCTGATGCTGATGGTAATTTTTCTGAAGAGCGTTTTGCTGGTTATTTGCAAGAGCGACGTATGAGCCGTGATATGCTGTTTGAAGTATTGCGTACACAGTTTAGACTGCGCCAGCTTGCCGATGGTGTATTAAATGGGGCGATTTATCCCAATTCACAAATCAGCCGTTTGATTGACCTACAAGTCAAAAACCGTGAAGTATGGCTGCATCGTTATGATTGGCAAGATTATGCTGATAAAGTCACTGTGAGCCAAGGCGAGATTGAAAGCTATTATAATGCCAATAAAGACCGCTTAACCGCCCCTGCGATGGTGGATTTAAGCTACATTGAGTTTGATCCTGCTACTGCCAAAGCTGCCGAAGTGACCGATGAGGAGCTACAAGCCCAATATCAAGCCTATTTACAACAAAATGGACAGGGTGCAAAACAGCTTGCCCAAATCCTGCTCACTGGCGACAATGCCAAAGCTCGTGCGGACGAAGTCAAAGCCAAGCTTGATGCAGGTGAGAGTTTTGAAGCTCTAGCCAAAGCCCATTCGGACGATCCGACGGGCGAAAGCGGTGGTAATATCGGGGCGTTTAATGCTGAAGTGTTTGGGGCTGATGCCAGTAAAGTACAAGCAGCGATCACCCCTTTGGCAGCAGGACAAACCACCGCACCCATTCAAACTGCTTTTGGTTATCAAATTTTTAAAGTCACCTCGGTATCAGACGCACCAAGCCTTGACAGCTTAAAAGATGAGCTAACCCGTCAAATTACCCAACAAAAACAGCAAGCATCCATTAATGAAATGATTGCCAAAATTGATACGTTGGCGGTAGATGGCGTGGGGATTGCTGATATTGCCAAAGAAACAGGTTTGACAGTAAAGCACATTGACAACTATCCACAGACTGGCAATAAAACTGAACTTTCCATGCCTGCGGTCATCTCAACCGCTTTTGATGAGCATACCATTGATGAACAAGCGGTAAGCCCCAACATCAAGGTGGCGGATAAATTTGTTTGGGTGCAGCCTACCAATCATCGTGTGGCAAAAAGCTTGACTTTGGACGAAGCTCGTGAACAAGTTAAGCAAGCGGTGACCAAAGAGCGTGCCATTAAACTTGCTTATGAAGCTGCCCAAGCGACCGCAAAAGACAATAAAGACAACCCCAAAGCCCTTGCTACGCCTACCGCCAGTATCGGTGTTGTGGGTATGCAAAACCAAGGGTTAAGCTTGGCGGAGCGTTCTAGTTTGTTCTTACATAACACCGCTGATGGCTTATCTGTGTGGGCGGTGGAGACCGAGACGGGGGCAAGTATTTTGGTTGGCTCACCAGTTACCAATACTGCTGAAAGTCAGCTTAGCCCTTTGGAACGCCAACAAGCGTCCATGTTGATGCGTAACAATGTCGGTCAAGATCAGCTGATGGATTATCTGCGTTATTTGCAAGACAGCAAAGAAGTAGAAATCAACAAACAAGCGATCAATACTCGCTCTAACTAATTGTGCAATTCATAAACCCATATTCGCCTTGAATGTGGGTTTTTGTTGTTTTATATTAAAAGTTAAGTCATGAAAAATTCTTACGCCCCACACCCCATTACTCTAAAACCTGATTATATTACCAAGCTGTCTCACGCAGACGGGGCGATGATGGCGTTTTGGTTGTCGCAGTTTTTGCAGTCGCAGGAAAAAGCTCCGTTGGTTGTGGTGATTACCCCCGATTTGGCGAGTTTGGCACGCCTTGAAACCGAGCTTGCCTTTTTTGGGGTCAGTGCCAGTGTGTTTGCTGATCACGAGACGCTTCCTTATGACCGCCTTTCGGTGCATCAAGACGTGATTGCCGAGCGTATTGGTGTGCTGACTCATATGCCGACATCGGGTGTATTGCTGGTTAGCGTGCAGACTTTGACAGGGCGACTTGCCCCACCGTCTTGGCTACTGGGGCAACATTTTGAGCTGTCGGTTGGGCAGTCCTTTGACATAGAAAAAGAGCGTCAAAGGCTGGTGCAAGCAGGTTATACGCCCACCGATAACGTCTTTGAAGCAGGCGAGTTTGCGGTGCGTGGCGGTATCGTGGATATGTTTGTGGTTGGGCAAGCCTTGCCGTTTCGCTTGGAATTGTTTGATGATGAGATAGAAAGCATTAAGTTTTTTAATCCTGAAAATCAAAGAACGCTGACAGATATAGAGCTATCACAGCTTAAAAAAGACAGCCAAAACGGTAACAATACCCTAGATGTGGACAAACTGCCAAGCCATGCCCAAACCGACAGTTTTATCATTTTACCCGCCAAAGAATTTCCCTTTGAAGACGGCAAAGAACGCTTTCGGCAAAATTTCGCCAGTTTATTCCCTGACGTTTCTGCCCGTAAGGTAGAGTTTTATCAAGACGTGATGAATGGCATTGTGCCTGCTGGCGTGGAATATTATGCCCCGCTGTTTTTTGAGTTGGACGCATGGCAGGGGTCAGGGTCGCTGTTTGATTATTTGCCACAAGATACGCTGTTTGTGGCAAGTGGCGATTTGCAGGCGAGCCAAAGCGACTTTTTTGAGCAGGTCAAGGTGCGTTATCAGTCGTTTTGTCATGATAAAGACGTGCCGATTTGTCCGCCCGAGCTGCTTTATTTGCCAAACAATGAATTTTTTGCCAAATTAAAGGCGTATCCTAGGGTGGTGTTTGACCCAAACAGCGAGCAAAACCCCTTTGTCAATGTACACGCCCAAACACCGCCCACGCTTGCTATAAACCATAAAGACAGCGAGCCATTATCGGCACTATTAAACTTTGTCCATAATGCTGACAAGGCGGTACTGATTACCCCCGAAACCGCAGGGCGTAGAGAGATTATTCTTGAGCTATTGCAGGGCAGGCTTGATGTGCAAGTTGTGGCAAATTTTGCCGAGTTTTTACAGCTTAAATCGTCTTTTGGTGGTAATAAAGTTGCCGTAACCGTTGCCTCGCTTGAACAAGGGCTGATGATAGATGACCCAAGGGGCGGATTTTGTGTCATTAGCGAGACGCAGATTTTTGGTCGCCAAGTGCTACAAACCCGTAAACGCAAATCGGCAGGCGGTGTATCACAAGCATTTTTAGTCAAGTCGGTCACTGAGCTGTCCGAAGGTAGCCTTGTGGTGCATATTGAGCATGGTATTGGGCGATATCAGGGGCTGGTGGTGCTTGATGTTGGCAGTGGTGAGCAGGAATTTATCCATTTAAAATATGCCGATGATGCCAGTATTTATGTGCCGATCACAAATTTGGCTTTGGTTGGGCGTTATAGTGGCACGGACAGTGAAGCGGTCGCCTTGTCTAAAATCGGTAGCGGTAAATGGGATAAAGCCAAACAAAAAACCCTAGAACAAATCCACGATGTCGCCGCCGAGCTGTTAAACGTGCAAGCCAGACGCAGTGCCAAGCAGGGCATTAGTTTTGGCATTGACATGACGCAGTATGAGCTGTTTGCCAGTGGCTTTATGTATGAAGAAACGCCCGATCAGGCATTGGCGATTGAAAGCGTGCTGTTTGATATGAAGCAGTCCAAGCCCATGGATAGGCTAATTTGTGGCGATGTCGGCTTTGGTAAAACCGAAGTGGCGATGCGGTCGGCATTTGTGGCGGTATCGGCAGGTTATCAAGTGGCGGTGCTTGTGCCAACCACGCTATTGGCAGGTCAGCACGAAGACAGTTTTAGAAACCGCTTTGCCGATCATGCGGTGCGTATTGAAAGCCTGTCTCGTTTTGGTACAAAAAAACATCATGATAAAGTGCTGGACGACTTAGCACAAGGCAAAGTGGATATAGTCATCGGCACGCATAGGCTGCTGCAAGATGACGTACGTTTTAGTAATTTGGGGCTACTTATCATCGATGAAGAACACCGTTTTGGTGTGCGTCATAAACAAAAAATCAAAGCCTTACAAGCCGACATTGACACGCTGTCCATGACCGCAACCCCCATTCCAAGAACGCTTAATATGGCATTGTCGGGCATGCAGGACATTTCGGTCATTGCCACGCCCCCTGCCAGACGCTTGGCGATTAAAACCTTTGTGGCACAAAAAAGCCAGCAAATCATCAAAGAAGCCATTTTGCGTGAAGTGCTTCGTGGCGGTCAGGTGTATTTTTTACATAATGACGTGGCAAGTATTGAGGCCATGGCACAGACGCTGGACGAGCTAATCCCTGAAGCTAAAGTGGGCGTGGCTCATGGACAAATGCCCGAGCGAGAGCTGTCGGCGGTAATGAGTGATTTTTATCACAAAAAATATAACGTCTTGGTGGCCAGTACCATCATTGAAACGGGGATTGACGTACCGACCGCCAACACCATCATCATCAACCGTGCCGATAAATTTGGCTTGGCACAGCTGCACCAACTGCGTGGGCGAGTGGGGCGGTCTTATCATCAGGCGTATTGTTATTTGCTTGTGCCGTCTATTAAGGGCTTGACGCTTGACGCCAAAAAACGCCTTGATGCCATCACACGGGCGAACACACTGGGGGCAGGGTTTATGCTTGCCAGTGAAGATTTAGAGATTCGGGGGGCAGGCGAGATTTTGGGCAAAGAGCAAAGCGGTAATATGCAAGCCATCGGCTTTGGGCTATATATGGATATGCTAGAGCGGGCGACCAAAGCCATTAAAGCAGGTAAAACGCCCAACTTAACCACAGCACTGGACTTGGTAAGCGACATTAACATTCATGCGTCCGCCCTAATCCCTGATGAGTATTTGGGCGATGTCCATGAGCGTCTTTTGTTTTATAAACGCATTGGCAACGCTGATGAGATGAGCGAACTTACTGACCTGCGTACCGAGCTGATAGACCGTTTTGGCGTGCTACCGACCCAAGCGGCAAACTTGTTTGACGTGCATAAACTGCGTATCCTTGCCAAACCGCTTGCCATCAGTAAAATTGATGTCAGCGAAACTGTCATGATACTAGAATTTAAGCCCGATACCCCCGTGGACGCAATGGCAATCATTAAACTGGTGCAATCCCAAGACGGCTACCGCATGAATGGGGCAACAGGACTAAAGCGGACGTTTGCGGCGGTCATGGGGCTAAAAGAGCGTATCGGGGCGGTGTCAGATCTGTTAAAGGATTTGGCAAAACAGAGTAATTTATCAAACTAAAAACCCATAAAAACCACCCAAACTATGTTACAATAATCGGTTGATTTTACAAACTTATAAAGAGTACATAATGTTTCAATTACACCCAACACTTGCCAAAGATACTTTTTTAGTGGGCGATTTTCCTTTATCTACCGTGCGTTTGATGAATGATTGTCAATTTCCGTGGCTAATCCTTGTGCCCCGAGTGTCAGGCATTAAAGAGATTTATGAATTAAGCCCTGCCGACCAAGTGCAGTTTTTGCGTGAGTCTAGCTGGCTTTCTAGTCAAATGGCAAAAATCTTTGGGGCGGATAAAATGAACGTTGCCGCCCTTGGCAATCAAGTGCCACAACTGCATTTTCATCATATCGTGCGTTACCAAAACGACAGCCGTTGGCCAAATCCTGTTTGGGGCACGCCTGCTGTGCCTTATACCGCTGAAGTGTTACAGCACATGAAACAGACGCTGATGATGACATTGCGTGGACATCATCAAATGCCGTTTGATTGGAAAATGGAAGTTTAATTTTAAAACAATACTTCATTTTAATGTATTTATTTTTAAGGAAATTTTATGGAAATTGCAAGCTTTAGTGAACAAATCAAAGACTTATCCAGCCGTGGGTTAGAGCTTCGGGGGTATCTTTGACTTTGACAGCAAAAAAGAACGCCTAGAAGAAGTCAATCTTGAACTAGAAAACCCCGAGATTTGGAACGATCCCGATACCGCCACCAAAATCAGCAAAGAAAAAGCCCTGCTTGACAGTATCATTGACACCATAGAAAGCCTTGAGCGCACGCTACAAGACGCAAGCGATCTGCTAGAGCTTGCCCTAGAAGAAGATGACGAAAGCCTACTCATTGATGTACAAAGCGAGCTTGACACCGCCACCGCCAAGGTAGAAGACCTTGAGTTTAAGCGCATGTTTAGTGGCGAGATGGACGCTAATAATTGCTATCTTGACATTCAAGCAGGTTCGGGCGGTACAGAAGCCCAAGACTGGTCACAAATGCTACTGCGTATGTATCTGCGTTGGTGCGAAAGTCATGGCTTTAAGGCAGAAGTTTTGGAAGTTTCTGAAGGCGGTGTGGCAGGCATTAAGTCGGCAACCATTGCGGTAAAGGGTGATTATGCCTTTGGCTGGCTACGTACCGAGATTGGCGTACATCGCTTGGTACGTAAATCGCCCTTTGACAGCAATAACGGTCGCCATACGTCCTTTGCTGCTGTGTTTGTGTCGCCTGAGATTGATGACAATGTACAAATTGACATCAACCCTGCCGATTTGCGTATCGATACCTATCGCTCTAGTGGGGCGGGCGGTCAGCACGTCAATACCACCGATAGTGCCGTGCGTATCACTCACCAGCCCACGGGCGTGGTCGTGGCGTGCCAAAATGAACGCAGTCAGCACGCCAACAAAGACACCGCCATGAAAATGTTGCGTGCTAAGCTTTATGAGCTTGAAATGCAAAAACGCATGGAAAAACAGCAGGCTCTAGAAGACAGCAAATCCGACATCGGTTGGGGCAGTCAAATCCGCTCTTATGTGCTTGATGACGCTCGTATCAAGGACTTGCGCACAGGGGTAGAAACGTCCAATACCCAAGCGGTGCTTGATGGCGATTTGGATAAGTTTATACAGGCGAGTTTAAAGGCTGGGTTGTAGGATTTATGTTAAAAATGGCTTTGGTGTTTATCAAGGTCATTTTTTTTGCACAAAAACCAACCACTTTGTAATCTATCGTCATATCCTAGCCGTTTATTTTTACAAACTGTTGTATTTTGTAAATATTGGCATAATTTAAGCAAAATACGCTTGATTTATGACATAAATTGCGTAAGAATAACAAACGTAATACGAATGTGTATTTTTGTGCATTAGTGTACCATTATACACTCAAAATCTCAGGGGGGGGGTCTCTTGCCAACCAAAAAAAGTTGCTAGACCCTCCCCACCCTAAAATGTTCCATACTTTTAGGGAGTAACAAATGTATTTATCCAATCTTAGCAAAATCGGCACCTTAACTGTCCTAGCCTTTAGTATCATGGCGTGTAGCAGTGGTTCGTCCGATACCCCAACCAACAATCCTACCACCATTCCAACCAAACCAACCACCAACACCACCGCAGAAGATAAAGCCAAAGCCGAAGCAGAGGCAAAAGCTAAGGCAGAAGCCGAAGCCAAAGCAAAAGCGGAAGCTGCCGCAAAAGCCGCCGCCGAAGCTAAAGCCAAAGCTGAGGCAGAAGCCAAGGCAAAAGCGGAAGCCGAAAAAGCTCGCCTAGAAGCAGAAGCCAAAGCCAAGGCGGAAGCAGAAGCTAAAGCCAAACAGCCCGAAGCTTATAAATCGCACCTTGGTTATGTGAGTGGAAATGCTGGCAACTTTGATAGAATATTGGAAGTAACTACCGATAAAGATACAGGCGTAGTTAGCGATCCTATTAAAGATACTTATATGCCCCTAGATGGATCAGGCAGTAAAACAGTAAATGTAAGTAAGGGGGTGTCGTATAATATATATAGTAACAATCTGTCTAATGCTGCGATTATTGCCATTTCCGCTTATCATATTGCAGCAGATAAAACGTTGGTTGGCTATGCAGGACGTGCCACCAACGCCAATGAATTGGCAACCCTAAAAGGTACGGCAAATTATGTGGGTAAAGGTTTGATTGTTAATAATTATTATCATAATGCTAGAGTGTCAGAGGCTAATACCAATATTCAAGCGAACTTTGATACTAGAAAAGTTTCAGGTAGTATTACAGATGGTAACTTTAATATCGGTCTAAAAGAAGCTCATATCGTCAATGATGGTGGAGCGATTGGTTTTAGTGGTTTGGCTAATGTTACTGGCTTTACTAGATATAGTGATTACACCAGTGCCAATATTGATGCCAGTGGCGTTTATGATGGGCGCTTTATGGGTCAAGGGGCAAAAGAAGTGGCAGGTAAAGCCTTATTCTCATCAGTGGCTATTGGTGCGTCCTTTAGTGGCTCAAAAGTAGAATAATCCCTATCCTTTATCCGATAAACAAAAACCCTTTTTTATAAGGGTTTTTGTTGTATATTAAGACTGATTTTATGAAATTTAATCAACTTTTTATGGCACTGTTGGGGATTGTGGCTTATCAAACAAGTTTTGCCCAAATACCGCCAAATACCCCCGAACCCATGCCAAAGATTGCTTTGCCTGTCATTACCACAGATGACACGCCCATGACCACCACACCGCAAACCCACGCCACGCCCGAAACTGATGACCTACAGCAGACATTAGATAGGGCAATCCTTGATAAAGACGAACAGATCATCGCACAGCTACTGCCACTGTACCAAAGCCAGCCCAACCCCGACCCCATTACCCTACAATACGCAAAAGCAGTGATTTTTGAAAAGCAAGGCAATTTAAAAGGGGCGATCGCCATTTATCGCAAAATCCTAGCCGATAATCCCGAGCTTACGCCCATTCGCTTTGAACTTGCCAAGGTGCTGTTTGACGATAAACAAAACGCCAATGCCAAAGCCCAATTTGAAAAAGTAAAAAGCGATAATCCGCCAGCATTTGTGCAAGAATTATCCGATTTATTTTTGACCGCCCTACGAAAACGGGGCAAAAGCACGCTAAATTTTTCGCTCAATTACCTAAATGATAATAACGTCAATAACGCCACCCACGACAAAAACATCGCTGACACCCCCTTTGTCAAAAGCGACAGTATGTTACCGCAGTCCGCTCATGGCATCTCTTATGGCTTGACCGCCCAAAAGGACATCAATGTGACGGGCAACCATTATTTAAGCCTTGGTAATGAGTTATTTGGTAAATATTATTGGGATAATCACGACTATAACGATCTCATTAACCGCACGTCCGCAGGGTATGTGTACCAAGATGATAAAAGCCGTGTGGCGGTATTGCCATTTTATGAATTTCGCAGTTATGCCAACCAAAGCTATAAGGACGCATGGGGTGTGCGTACAGAATACGCCCGTTGGCTAAATCCTAAACACCAAACGTCCGTGGCTTTTGAATATGCCGATAACTGCTATCAGGATTATCACAGCTTGGACGGTGACAGTTATTTATTATCTTTAACGCATATTTGGCTGACCAATCCCAAACGTTATGTTTATGCAGGGGCGGACATCAGCCAAGATAACGCTGCCGCCCGTCATCATGCCTATCATTATAAAGCGCTGCGTGTTGGCATGGGGCAAGAATGGCAAAAGGGCATCTCAAGCCGTGTGGGGCTGACCTTTGGCAGGCGTGATTATCAAGGCACAGCAATCATTGGTGATATTATCCCTTTAACTGTGGTGCGATCTGATGATGAGTTGGGCGTGTCGCTGTCACTGTGGAAGCGTGATTGGCACATTTGGGGCATTACCCCACGGCTAAATTACCAATACAAAAAAGTGGACAGTAACATACCGTCTATGTATAGCACCCATAAAAACCAAGTGTATTTAAGTTTTGAAAAGTCGTTTTAGCGGAAATTAACTGTTTTTAACTATTTTTTTTGTAAAATTTTATGGTAAAATCGGTTTAGCTTTTATGGCGGATATGCCTAGCTACTATTTTAACCCTATAAGGAGACAGTTATGTCTATTGAACGTATCAAACACGCAGGTTTGCGTGACAAAGTGATGAGTGCTGACCAAGCTGCCGAGTTTGTCCATGATAATATGCTGGTTGGCATCAGTGGCTTTACAGGTGCAGGCTATCCTAAAGCCCTACCTACCGCCATCGCTGAGCGTGCCAAAAAATTCCACGCAGACGGCAAGCCCTTTGGTATTCGTATGGTAACAGGTGCATCTACTGCCCCTGAGTGTGACGGCGTGCTTGCTGAAGCTGGTGCGGTGAAGTTCCGTAGCCCATTCCAGTCTGACCCAGGGATTCGTAACAGCATTAACGCAGGTGACATCGCTTATCAAGACATGCACTTATCACACGTAGAACAGCAGATTCGCCAAGGCTTTTATGGTGATATGGAAGTTGCTATCATCGAAGCGTCAGGCATTACCGAAGATGGTAAAATCATCGGTTCAATGGGTATCGGTCATAACAACGAAATCCTAAAAGCTGCCAAAAAAGTCATCATTGAAGTCAATGCCAAGCAAAATCCGCTACTTGATGGTATGCACGACATCTACCAAGACATCGGCACGCCACCAAACCGTCAGCCTATTCCCCTGGTTGGTCCTTTTGATCGCATTGGTACGCCTTATCTTGAGTGCGATACGGATAAGATTGTGGCGATTGTACTGACAGACGCTTTTGACCGTAACTCTAAGTTTGCCGAGCCTGATGACACCTCCAAGCGTATCGCCGCGCAAATCATTGATTTTCTAGATCATGAAGTTAAAGCAGGTCGCCTGCCTAAGAACCTACTACCACTACAATCAGGCGTAGGTAACGTGGCAAACGCTGTGCTGGCTGGACTGCTGGACGCTCCCTTTGAAAACCTAACAGGCTATACCGAAGTGCTACAAGACGGTATGCTTGACCTAATCATCGCAGGTAAGATGAAGTCAGCGTCAGCCACCGCCTTGTCATTTAGTCCAGATGCATTAGAGCGTTTTAATGACAATATTGAATTCCTTCGTGATAAGATTGTCCTACGCCCCATGGAAATCACCAACAACCCCGAGCTGATTCGTCGCCTTGGCATCATCGGCATGAACGCCATGATCGAAGCGGACATTTATGGTAACGTCAACTCTACGCACATCATGGGCACTAAGATGATGAACGGCATCGGTGGCTCTGGTGACTTTACACGTAATGGCTTCTTCTCTATCTTTGTCAGCCCATCCACTGCCAAAAATGGGGCAATTTCTGCCATCGTACCTATGGTATCACACCACGACCACACCGAGCATGACGTGATGTTTATCGTTACCGAGCAAGGCATGGCTGATCTGCGTGGTAAGTCACCTAAAGAGCGTGCCAAGCTTATCATTGATAATTGTTCACATCCTGATTATCGTGATATGCTACGTGATTACTATGCGCGCGCAGAAGCGGCAAGCCAAAAAGCAGGTGGCGTGCACACCCCGCATCTGCTACTAGAGGCGCTGTCATGGCATCAGCGTTTTGTTGAGACTGGTGATATGCGTATCAAATAATTGGTGCAATCATCGCAAAATACCGCTTCCATTGGGGGCGGTATTTTTTTGATTTAAAAAAATTGATTATGAATGTGTTTTATTTTAAATTTTAAATTAGAGGCGGCCTTATTTGATTGTGTAAATTATGTATAAATGTACAACAGCAACAAACATGATACAAAAGTTATTAAAAAACAGACTTTTGGTGTTATAATGTGAAAATTCGTGATGATATTTAATGACATAAGGAACGCTAATGTCCACCACAAAAAAATTCCCTTTAAAATTTTCCGTGCTAATGATAGGCACGGTGCTAACTGCCATGTTGTCCGCCTGTCAAAGTGCTAAACCAAGCACCCAAGCCCAAACCGCCATTGCTGAAACAGTCATTCCTGCCACTGCCAGTGTTCGTTTTGAAAATAGCGGTCAATCACCCGCGACCCTTGCCAAAGGACAGCTATTACAGGCGCTAAACGAACACTTAGCCAAGGAGCGCTATACCCTAACTGAAATGTATTCACAGTCTGTACCGCTTTATAACAAGGACAGTAAAGAAACCACTACCCAAAGTTTTTGGAGTAGTGTGATGAAGGTTGGCGAATATAAACGCAACCAAAGCAGTAGTCGCTATGCCACCAGTGATGCTTATCGCAGTATGGATGACTATTTATATGAGTCTATGTCTGTAGTGCAAAGTGATGTCCCAGATGCCGCGCCCATGACAGCGGCAGAGGAGGCAGCCGCAGCAGCAGAAGTGGGAGCGGCGGCAATAGCAAAGGAGAGTTTGGGCGAGTTGCCGTATCTGCGTTATGATGACGAAATGGCAGGACGCACCCCAAAAACCATTAGCCGTCAAGAGGCGATGAGCGATGAAGATTACCAAAGCGTACAATCATCAATCGCTGATTTAGAATATGAAGTACGCTCTTGTGTAAGCTCCGCTGCTTTAGATTTAGATACCGCAGTGTCGCGTAACTCTAGCGTTGATAGCAATGATGCTGAAGTTAAAACAACATTAAAAACCCTAGACAGTTGTAAAAAATCTGCCGATAAAACCGCCACCACCTTACAAAAAAAGGCACGAGGTTATCAGCTTGATGAAATCAAACAAGCCCAAAGCTGTCTAGGTAAATACCAGCAAGGCATCAAAGAAATCATGAACCCAAACCGCACACCCAAAGAGCTTTCGGGTGATGCGCATGATGCCTATGACAGCGTTTGGCAAAACTTTCGTATGTGTCAAAATTATGGCGACATTAACCGCACGTTAAGTCCGCTAGAATACGTATCCAAAGAGCACAGTCAAACCTTGTTGGATAATACGTCCGCCATTAAAACTTGCTTATTGACTGCTCAAGCCGAACAGGATGCCTTACGTAAAGCAGGTAAAACTTATCTACATCATGCCGAAGCTTATCAAGAAAGCCATGATCATTATGTGATGTGCGCCCTAAATGTGCTTGATGCAGATAATGACTTGGATATCGAGGATTATGACAACTTGTCGGATGCTCGTTATCGTGTGGCCAACTATGTTCAATACCAAAGTGATGAAGGTAATTATGATGACTATTATAAATACCGTGGTGTGTCGGGTTGGCTAAAGGCTTATCGTGAAATGCAGGCCAATAACGGCAAGGGTGATATAGCAGATGCAGCAGACCCAGAAAGTAGTCCAATGGGGCGGTTTGGCTTCTTTGGTAGTATGGTTTCTGCCTTTTTAGATCACGCCAAAAAAACCCCAGAACAGCTGCAAGCAAGTAACCTATATCAATACAATCACACCAAATTCACCAGTTTATCACATCACAACCCACAAACAGGTCAGGTGAATTTATTATGGTCATTGGACTTTGAGTCGCCTACCGCCCGCCAAAGCGCCAAAGTACCTGTACAAATGGACTTTGAAAAAGGTGTAGTACGTACGGATGTTTCGGCGTTGTTGCCTATTTTTGCTATTGTTGATCCTGAAAATGCCCCGCTGCCTGATGAAGTTAATGACGGGCGAGTGCTGTTTAAACTGCCCGATGAACTTGCCCAAAAAATTCCCAGTCGAGTCATTTATAATGCCATTAGTCAAGGCATTGTTGCAGGATTTAAGGAGCTACCTAGCGAACGCTTTACTCCTGTTGCCATGGAACATGACCGTTTTGCCAAAGAAGTGGGCGCAACAAACGTCATTAAACTTGACTTGGGTGCTAAAGAGCTTGGCAGTTTGACCGCACATATTGCCAAAGCCGTTGCCGCCGATTTAAAACGCTATGTGGACGACAACCCCCAGCTTTATCCTGATACCATTGCCGAAAAGTCCGACAAATATAACGGCATTAAAAAAGGCGATAACCAAGCCGATAAAGTCAAACGCTTGATTGATGACTTTGCCACCCTAAGCACTACCTATCGCAGCCGTGATATAGGTGGTTTGGCGCAAATGCTTGAAGGAATCATTCCTTTTGAGCTTGATAATGTGATGTATGCTTATTTGGATAAAGACGGTAAGCTGATTGCTTCACAAAATGTATCGTCTATCAATGATGATTTGCGTGATGTGCAATTACAAAATGTCACCCAAAGTTATTACGGTCAAGATAAGGTCAAGGGACATACCCTTGCTGCTGAATTTACTACCTTTGGTGATCAAAGTTTTATGGACGGCGGTCAATGGATTAAGGACAAATGGGATGAACAGAAGTTCTTACGTGATGCCAGATATGCCCGTTATGACTATGAATACAGCAGCGACAGCGATAATCTAAGCCAAGCCAATGTGTCAGAAGCGATGACAGTCTGTGAAAATCCTAGAGATGAACGCAAGCCCGTCCCAAGAGCGACTACTGCCAGTATTGGTGATGAAATCGCCCAAGCAACAATTGATGCCTTTTTACAAAAAGAATGCCCAAACTGATTTTAAGGACAACCCATGACTTTACGTTTTTTAAAACCTTTAACTGTTGCGGTGTCTGTAGCACTCTTAACGGCTTGTGCTGGTAAGACCGCCACCACCACTCCTGCACCCGCTTTAATCAATCATGAAAATAGCGATCCTAAGACGTTTTTACAAAATGCCACCAGCGATCGCCTACAAACTGCTTTTGCCTATCGTAGTGATATTTATGTGGCAAACGACATTCGCCAAGATGCCTTGCAGGACATAAGCGAAAAAGAAACGTGCGATAGTGTGCATGACAAGCAGTATGTGGCGGTACTAAAGCGTGCCAAGCAAGATAAGCTAGAAATCAGTGATGAGCTTTATAAGAGTGATTTAAAAGCAATCAAACAGCAGTATTTGGCGTGCCAAAAGTCCGAAAGTTTGGCAAGGGGCAGCTACACTCCTTTTGATCTACAAGGTTTTTATCAAAGCAATAAAGATTTGGATGAAACAGCCAAAGCACAAAACTTTATGGCAACCACAGAAGCTCATATGGCAAGTCAAGTCAGTGATGAGGCAGAAGATGAAAATCACACCCCTTTACAAGCCAAAAAAGCCAAATTGCTTGATGCTTATTTATTAAAGCCGTCCGCCTTGTCGGTGGTGGGGCGTTATGAGCCGTCATTGGGTAGATTTACCGCACTGCCCAGCGTCAGTTACAACAGTCGCAATGTCAATCTATCTGTCAATCAGCCAATCTCTGTGGATCTAAAGGCAGGCGGGATTTATTTGTGGGCGGATAATTTTGCCCTTGCTAACAGTCAGCTGTTGGACAAAAAATTGGGCGATCGTTGGCGTAATAAATGGCTGTTTTTGCCCTTGAATGACGGCAGTTTGCCTGCTGATTTTAGTGAAAATCTTTTAAAGGCTTATGTTCAAGCCAAAAAAGAAAGTTATTTGGCAAAACCTGCCAGTAGTTTTACATGGGTGGACAGTAAAACATTTTTGGATAAAGCACCTTTTGCCAAAGAAAATTTACCACTTGATACCATAAATACCATCAGCCAAACTCCATACATCATTGAAAGCACTATCAGTGGCAAAGATAAAGCCTATAGTGACTATGTATTTTATGATGTTTTATATCAGACCTTAACCAAAAAATATCCTGAGCTGACTTTGGAGAGTAATTTTGGTTCTTATCAGGACAGTGAGCGTGACATTGTGGACGGCGAAAGCGTTATCCATGTGACCAATCGCGGTAATGATGATGCAGATGCGCAGACATCTTCTGATGAAAATCAGCCGATATTAAGCACCAACAGTAAAACACTGATGATACTTTTGCTAAGTCAGTTTAGATCACAAGTAGATAGTTATTATGCCACATTGGGCGCACCAAGCAGCGAGGCGGACGCGCCAGAGGCGGACAGTGATGCGACCGAGCAGAATAAATATGCACCCATGACTCATTATGGTTTTTCTGGCGGTAAGCTATCTTGGGTGCATTATCGTCAGTATCTAACCGATCAAGGCATGGCAGGCGGTCAGCTTGCTCGTACCGCTGTCAGCGACAAAGAACCGATGTTTGTCGATGTGTTTACCAAACTTAGTCCTGCTAAAGCCGCAGATAATGAATTTGCCCGTTTGCCTGCTACTGTCCAAGCCCCTAATGCTCAAAATAGTGTTAATTTA
>RRZU010275002.1_pt1 | contig 27377 bp, 28 predicted proteins | sample 2165561 | NCBI WGS metagenome assembly RRZU01 (sample SAMN10456909, study PRJNA506462) | wastewater metagenome | isolation source: wastewater sludge | place: USA: Moscow, Idaho | reverse complement strand
GGCGTGTGGCGCGAATACGCCGGCGGCTATGAGGACTGGGCGCTCGCCAAGTCGCGCCAGGCCGCCGCGCAGGCCGACGAGGAGCGCGCCGCGAAACGTAATGGCAGTGAAAAACCCGCCACGCCGCCCGCCGCGAGCGAAAAGAAAGCCGAACGCGAAGGCGGCAAACGCAAGCTGAGCTTCAAGGAAACGCGCGAGCTCGCCGAGCTGCCGGGCAAGATCGCCGCGCTCGAGGACGAGCAAAAAGCCATCGCCGCCCGCCTCGAAGACCCCGCGCTCTACCAGGGCGCGCCGCTCGAAGCGCAGCAACTCTCCGAGCGGATGGCGGCGATCGACGAAGAATTGCTGCTGCTGCTCGAGCGCTGGGCCGAACTGGAGTAGTTGGCAAAACCATCGCTGCCTGAACGAAGCCGAAGCGGATTTCCCCCGGCCGTTTGGGATCGGCCTGGAGAGCGCATGGAATGGCGCATCTGGGCCTACTGGCCTGAAACGACCGCTGGATGCGCCTTCCAGGCCGGCTGTGGGGCGCATTGGACGGCGCTTGCGGGCGCTCGTTTCTGGGGCGTGCTCTAACCGCGGTTAGTGGCGTTCTGGGCCGCGTTGCCGCCGGCCTCCGTTTAGCCATTGATCGCCCGCTGGGCGGCGAAAGCGCGCTGGTATGCGGGGCGCGCCTCGCCGCGGGTGATGCAGTAGAGCCAGAACATAGTGTGTCCTATGAGCCCCCATTCGCTGCCTTCCTCAACGCCTCCCTGATCTGCGGCAGCGCCGCGAGGGCGGCGCGTTCGCCTTCGAGGATGGCGTCGTGGCGGGCGGTGAAGTCCGTGGCGCCGACGTTGCCGACCTGCGGGCGGATCACCACGTCGGCGTCTTTCAGCTCGTAGCGGGCGAGGTTGCGGCCCATGATGGTGAAGGTCTGGAGCAGGATGTCGAAGGTGCCGCGCAGCGGCTGGTTGCCGGGGCGAGCGGAGATGTCGACGGCGATCACCACATCGGCGCCCATCTGGCGGGCATAGCGCGCCGGGATCAGGCTGGAGAGCCCGCCATCCACGTATTCGCGGCCGCTGATCGCTACCGGGCGGAAGACGCCGGGGACAGTGGCCGAGGCGCGCACGGCCTGGCCGGTGTTGCCGGTGCGAAAGAGGATGCCTTCGCCGCTGGCGAGGTCGGTGGCGACGACGCCGAAGGGCTTTTTCAGGCCTTCGAGCGGGCGCTGGCCGACGGCGTCGTTGATGAATTTCTGCAGCGCGTCGCCCTTGAGTACGCCGCGGTCGGGCACCGACCAGTCGCTGATCTTGGTTTCGTCGAGGGTGTGCGCGAGTTTCTGCAGCGCGAAGCCGTCGTTGCCGGCGGCATAGAGGGCGCCGACCACGGCGCCGGCGCTGGTGCCGACCACGAGTTCGGGGATGATGCCTTGGGCTTCCAGCGTCTTGATCACGCCGACGTGGGCGAAGCCGCGCGCCGCGCCGCCGCCGAGGGCGAGGCCGATGCGCACGGGTTTGACGAGTTTGCTTTCGACGACCGGCGCTTCGCTTTTTCCGGGCAGGGCGGCGCAGCCGGCGAGGAGCAAGGGGACGCAGAGCGCGATCCAGACGCTGCGGCGGAAGAGGGGGCGGGCGAACGTGGGCATGATGTCGGTGAGGAAAAGGCGTTCCGGCGGCTTGCGCCGGCGCAGGGGTCAGTGAGGGAGGCGCCAGGCCCAAGGCAGGGCGGCAAGGGCGGCGAAGAGCGAGGCCAGGTGGAAGAGCGACCAGCCAAGGTAGCGGCGGGCGATCGCTCGGGGGTCGAGGTTGGAGATGAGGTAGAGCTGGCCGCTTTGGGGCAGGCGCAGGGTGTGGACGTCGTCCGCGGCGCGCGCTTCCTGGTGCTGGCGGGCGACTTCGCGGCGCGCGGCCTGGCGCGCGAGCAGCCATTCCTTTTCACTCAGCGTGCCGTCGCGGTCGAGGTCGAAGCGGCGCAACAGCTCGGGGCGGTTTTTCTTCCACTCGGCCAGCAGCAGGCCGAGGTCGCGGTTGGCGTCGAAGTCCTGCGCGGCGCCGCCCAGGGTGCGGAAGTCGCCGAGGGCGTAGAGCGGGTCGTCGGGCTTTAAGGCCCATTCGGTCTTGCGGTAGCCGTTCTCCTGCCAGGTGCGCTGGTGCTGGGTGAGGATCTCGGCGCCGTCCGGGTCGATCACGCAACGGCCGCTGCCGTCTTCGAGGATGAAGGGCACGTCGCTTTCGCCGCTGTCGATGGTCTGCCATTTGTTCTGCCCGGTCCGTTCCTCGATCTGGAAGCGGTACCACAGGCAGGGGGCTTGCGTCAGCGGCGCGTAGAGCGGCGGATCGTCGAGCGCGCGGCCTTGCCCGGAAAGCTCGACGTAGCCTTGCGCCGCCGAGGCGATGCGCGAGGTCGGGGTGTCGGTGATGGCGCGCCGACGGCGGAAGGTCGAGGTCCAGGCGATGAGGCCGATCACCGCCAGCAGGCCGAGCGAGACGAGCCAGCCGGTGCGGGTTTCGCTTTTGATGCCGATCGCCAGCACGAGCAGCTGGGCGCCCGAGGTGATGAACTGCCCGTACTCCCGGCGCAGCCGGATCAGCATGAGGGTTTAACCGAACAGTTGCTTGAGGTCGACGTCGGCCTTTTCGGCTTGCGAGAATTCGAGCAGCGGCTTCTCGTCGAAGCCGAAGGCGCGGGCGATGAAGGCGTCGGGGAATTGCTCGATGCGCACGTTGTTGAGATTGACGGCCTCGTTGTAGAGCTCGCGCCGGTCGGCGATGCCGTTTTCCAGGCTGCTGATGCGCTGCTGCAACTGCATGAAGTGCTCGTTGCTCTTGAGTTCGGGATAGGCTTCGGCGACCGCGAACAGGCGCCCCAGGCCGGCGCGCAGCGCGCCTTCGGCGTTGCCCAGAGCGCCGATGTCCTGGGCTTCGCGCGCCGTCTGCACCTGGGCGCGGGCTTCGATCACGCGCTGCAGCGTGGTCTGTTCGAACTCCTTGTATTGCTTGCAGACTTCAACGAGCTTGGGCAACTCGTCGTGGCGCTGCTTGAGCAGCACGTCGATGTTGGCCCAAGCCTTGGCGACGCCGTGCTTGAGGGTGACCAGCCCGTTGTAGAGCATGACGCCATAAACGAGGACGACGGCGATCAGTCCGAAGAAGAGGAGGCTGCCGATGGACATGGAGGTTCCTTTGGGGGCGATGACGGGTGGATCAGTCCTGCGCGGGGTTGCCCTGCGGTGCGAGGTAGTTCAGGGCGATGGCCTCGGGAACGTTGAGGCGCTGGAGCAGAACGTCGCGGTCGATGTGCAGGAGTTTCTCGATGCCGCGGAAGTCCTCCGGCAGCCCCGGGTTCTCCCAGTTCTCGGCCGAATGGCGGGCGAGATTGACGGCCAGGACGACGTTGCGTACGCGCGGATGCTCGCTTTGCGCATCGTCCATGAGGGTCTTGAGCAGTTCGGGCAGGTGCCAGGCTTCGCACAGGGCCAGTTGCAGGTCGGCGAGGCGGATACCGAGCACGTCTTCCTGCGCGATGGCGCTGCGCAGCGTCGGGTCGAGTTGCTGGCGGCGGCGGATTTCGAGCGCCTGTTGCGGCGCGAAGCACCACAGCAGGATTTCGGCGAGGTCGTGCAGCAGGGCGGCCAGCGCGACTTCCTCGACGTTCATGTCCAGCCGCTCGAAGGCCCAGTCGTGCGCGTAGCGCGCGGCACGCTGCATGCGGCGGATGACGTGCAGGACGCCGAGCAGGGCCTGCGGTTGGCCGCCGAGGGTGTTCTCGATGGTGTTCAGTGACCCGAAACGGGTGAAGAAGGGCTCGATGCCGAGCATCATGATCGCGTTGGCGATGGTCGTGATGTCGGTGCGCAGGTGCTTGCCGCGCAGGGATTGGATGAAGGAAAGGACGCGGATGGCCAGCAGCGGGTCCTGGAGGACGATGTCTGCGATCTCGCGGCCGCCGATGCGGTCGATGTTCTGCTGAGCGTCTTCGAGCCGACGTACGGTCTGACGCAGGACCGGGAGTTCGGCCTCGCTGAGGTAGCGCACCCAGACGTTCAGGTCGGGCAGGGGCTTGCTGAGCATGTCGATCTGAGTTTGTGCTTGAGATTTGTCGGCTAATTCTATGATTTTTTGGCGTCCTTCTTCCAACCAGAATACGCCGGCAGGGCGGCTTGAGCAAGCTTAGCCGCGGTTTTTTCCTTCGCTCGCCGAAACGATGCGGGCCAGCTCGACCGCCGTGCGCACGCCCATCTTCTCGAAAACGCTGGAGCGATGCACCTCGACGGTACGGATGCTGATCTGCAGCTCGTCGGCGATGTTCTTGTTGAGCTTGCCTTGCAGGACGAGGTCCATGACCTGGCGTTCGCGCGTGCTCAGACGTTCGCTGCGGCGCTTGAAGGAATCGGCGTGGGCGGCATCGACGCGCTGCTCGGCATCGAGGCGCAGGGCTTCGAGGACGCGGTCGACGAGCTCGTTGTCGTTGCACGGTTTCTCGACGAAGTCGTAGGCGCCGTTCTTGAGCGCGGCGACGGCCATCGGGACGTCGCCATGCCCGGTGAGGAAGATCACCGGCAAGGTGTTTCCGCGTTCCCGGAGCAGGTCGAAGAGTTCGTTGCCGCTCATCCCCGACATGCGCATGTCGAGCAGGATGCAGCCGCAGAGTTCCGGGCTCCAGTGGGCGAGGAAATCCTCGGCCGAGGCGAAGCTCTGCTGGGAGACGCCGCGGGTCTTGAACAGCCAGCCGAGAGCATCGCGGATGGCGTCGTCGTCGTCGACGATGTAGACGTGAGGGGCGTGGGAAGCGTGTGGCGTCATGGCACGTGTTTCGGAAGGACGATGATGAAGATGGCGCCGCCCTCGGGATTGTCCTCGGCCCACAAACGGCCGTGGTGGAATTCGATGATCGAGCGGCAGATGTTGAGTCCCATGCCCATCCCCGTCACCTTGGTGGTGAAGAAGGGCGAGAAGAGCTGTTCCCTGACCGCGGGCGCGATGCCGCAGCCCCGGTCGCTGATGCGCAGCTGATAGTGTTCTTCGGTGGCGGACAGGTCGATGCGCAGCACGCGGCGGTTGACCGGGGCCGCGGCCATGGCTTCGATGCCGTTGCGCAAGACGTTGAGCAGAACCTGCTCGAGCATGCCCGAGTCGGCGATGAGTTCGGTCGAGGTGCTGGCGATGCAGCACTCAATGCGCACGCCCTGCTGGCGCGCAGCGGGCTCGATGAAGCCGATGCTCTCGTCGATGACGGTGGCCAGGTCGCAAGGGGCGAGCTTGGGTTCGCTCTTGCGCACAAAGTCATGCACCCGGCGGATGATGCGCCCGGCGCGTTGCGCTTGCTGGCAGAGCTTTTCGAGCGTGGCCTGGATGTCTTCGGACGAGGTGGTGCCGGCGGCGAGCATGTTCTGGCAGCCGGTCGCGTAGCTGGTGATCGCCGCCAGCGGCTGGTTGAGCTCATGCGCCAGCGTCGAGGCCATTTCGCCCATGGTTACGAGGCGCGAAGTGTGTTGCAGCTTCTCCTGCTGTTTGCGGGCGATTTCCTCGATTTCCTTGCGCACCGTGACGTCGACCACCGAGGCCATCCAGCCGGTGTGCTTGCCGTCGGCGTCGATCAGCGGGGCTTCGTAGATCAGGGCGTCGAAGCGGGTGCCGTCCTTGCGCATGAAGCGCAGTTCGAAGCCTTCCTGTGGCGCCTCGCCGCGGATGACGGCGTTGTGCATCTCCTGCGCATGGTCGAGCGCCTCCGGGGCCCAGTACGGCATCGGTGGCACGGCGCGCATCAGCTCCTGTTCGCTGAAGCCGACCATCTTGCAGAACGCCGGGTTGGCGTAGGTGAGGCGGCCTTCGAGGTCGCGCGCGCGCATGCCGACGGTCAGCGAATCTTCCATCGCCTTGCGGAAGGCGTGCTCGCTGCGCAAGGCCTGCTCGGCCGCGAGGCGGCGCTCGATGTGGCGGCGCATGGCCCACAGGCTGGCGAGCACGGCGGCGCCAAGGAGGACGATCAGTGCGGTGATCAGCTTTTGCGCCAGCGTGCCCGTGGTGCGGTAGGAGAGCAGCTGCAACACCAGACCATAACCCGGCGGGTCGAAGGGAATGATGTAGCTGCTGGTGGTCGGCGCGCTGGTGATCTTGGATTTGCTCGCCAGGACGTTGCCGTTGCCGTCGAGGATGCGTACCTGGTACTTCTCGGCAAACCACCACGGCACGAGCTGTTTGAGCACCGCGTTGAACGAGTAGACGGCGACCAGCGTGCCCCTGTGGCGGGGGCCGTCGAAGATCGGGTAGTAGTACTCGAACTGGGTGACGTCGCCGATGCGGTAGGCGTCGGTGTAGTAGGACTTGCCCATCTTCTGGGCGATCTCGGCGGCCCGGGCCTGGAGTTCGGCGTAGCGCTCGTCGGTGCCAAGGTTGGGCAGACGCCAGCCCGGGACGGCGTTGATCAGCTGCAGCTTCTCGTCCAGCCACAGCAATTGCACGATCTCCGGGTCGGCCTTGATGAGGTGTTTGGCGCGCAGCTCGAAGAGTGTGCGCTGGCCGTGGTTGGAGGCAAGATCGTGCGCCAGTTGCTCGATCTGCTCGGCGTTGCCTTCGAGGCGGAAGTTGAAGCTTTGCTCGAGCCAGAGCGCGTCGGCGATCAGCGTTGAACGCTGTTCGTCGGCCTCATGCTGACGCAGCAGCCAGAGCAGGGTGATGAGCAGCGAGAGCAGGAGCAGGACGGCGAACTTGAGGCCGGTCAGGTACCAGTTGGGCCACTTGAGCGGTGCCGGGGCCTGGAGCGGATGGTGGGCTTGGCTCATGCGTTCAGCGCCGGATGGCCAGGACGAGCACCCCGGCGGCGACCAGGGCGATGCCTGCCCATTCCCGCAACGAAGGGCGCTCGCCCAGGAAAACGAAGGCGAAGATCGCCACCAGGACAAGGCTGAATTTGTCGACTGGGGCGACCTTGGCGGCATCGCCGATCTGCAGCGCCCGGAAATAACAGACCCAGGAAGCGCCGGTGGCCAGCCCGGAGAGGGTGAGGAAGAGCCAGGTCTTGCCCGGCAGGGCGCGCGGGTCGCTCCATTGGCCGGTCGCGGCGACGAAGGTGCCGAGCACGACGAGGATGATCAGCGTCCGGATCAGGGTGGCGAAGTCGGCGTTGACGCCCTGGATGCCGATCTTGGCGAAAATGGCGGTCAACGCGGCGAAGACCGCCGAAAGGGCGGCCCACACGAACCAGGTCTCGGCGGAAGACATCCGGGCGGCCTTCAGGCGCACACTTGGTCGAGCGAGAAGGCGACCGCGGCGCGGGCGTGCAGCTCGGTGGTGTCGAAGCTCGGCAGCGTGCAGTCGCCGGGCTGGAGCAGCAGGGGCAGTTCGGTGCAGCCGAGCACCACCCCTTGGGCGCCTTGCGCGGCGAGCCGGTCGACGATCGCCAGTAATTCGGCGCGCGAGCTGTCGAGCAGGCGGCCAAGGCAAAGCTCGTCGTAGATGATGGCATGCACCCGCGCCCGGTCGGCGGCATTGGGGATGATCGTGGCGATGCCGTGGCGTTCGCGCAGGCGGTCGCGGTAGAACGCTTCCTCCATCGTGAAGCGCGTGCCGAGCAGGCCGATGCGCTGAAGGCCGGCGGCGCGGATCGCGTCGCCGGTGGTGTCGGCGATGTGCAGCAGGGGCACGCCGGCGCCCGTCTCGACGGCGTCGGCAACCTTGTGCATGGTGTTGGTGCAGATCAACAGGCACTCGGCGCCGGCCGCGCGCAAGGCCCTTCCTGCATCGGTTAACTGCCGGCCGGCTTCATCCCAGTCGCCGCGGCGCTGCAGCGCTTCGATGGTATGGAAATCGACGCTGTAGAGCACCAGGCGGGCCGAGTGCAGGCCGCCCAGGCGTTCCTTGACCAGGGTGTTGATGCGTTGATAGTAGGTGAGCGAGGATTCCCAGCTCATGCCACCGATCAGGCCGACGGTTCTCATTGTTGTCCCTCCCCTGGGGGGGGCGCGATGCCTCGCGCCAGCGCCCGTGAAACATGGTTTTTTCTCGATTATGCCCGTTTGCGCGGCCCTGGGTAAGGGCGGCGGCCGCACGCGGCGCGCAAAAAAAAAACGCGGAACGACAGGCGCTGATCGTAAAAGTTCGATTTTATTAATCGTAATTTATTACGGCTTTCCACAATGGAAGTTGGCTTCGGCTTTGTCGATAGTGGAGTGGCGCCCTGGCCGTTTGGGCTGCGTCTCTGTCACGCTTATTGAGGAGGTCTGGGTATGACGATGCGTAAATTCATGGTCGGGGTGCTGGCTCTGGCACTGTCCGGCGTTCCCCTGTTCGCGGCGGCGCAACAGCCGACCGTCATCAAGTTCAGCCATGTCGTGGCGGTCGATACGCCGAAAGGGAAGGCGGCTGAGTTCTTCGCCAAGCGCGCCGGCGAATTGACCAAGGGGGCGGTGAAGGTCGAGGTCTATGCCAATTCGACCTTGTACAAAGACAAGGAGGAAATGGAGGCCTTGCAGCTCGGCGCGGTACAGATGCTGGCGCCTTCGCTGGCCAAGTTCGGGCCGCTCGGGGTCAAGGAATTCGAGGCTTTCGACCTGCCGTACATCTTCGACGACACCAACGAACTGCATAAAGTGACGCAGGGCGCCCTGGGCATGGCCCTGCTGGCGAAACTCGAACCCAAGGGGATCAAGGGGCTGGCGTACTGGGACAACGGCTTCAAGTCGTTCTCGGCCAACAAGCCGCTGCGCACGCCGACGGATTTCCGCGGGCTGAAGATGCGCATCCAGTCGTCCAAGGTGCTTGAGTCGCAGATGCGTTCGCTCGGCGCCTTGCCGCAGGTGATGGCGTTTTCGGAGGTTTATCAGGCGCTGCAGACCGGCGTGGTCGATGGGACGGAGAACCCGCATTCCAACCTCTACACCCAGAAGATGTATGAGGTCCAGAAGTACGTCACGCTCTCCAACCACGGCTACCTCGGCTATGCCGTGATCACCAACAAGAAGTTCTGGGACAGTCTTTCGTCGGACATTCGTAGCCAGCTCGAACAGGCGATGAAAGAGGCGACCGACTACGCCAACAAGATCGCCCAGGAGGAAAACGACCAGGCACTCGAGAAAGTGCGCGCTTCGGGCAAGACCCAGATCTACACCCCGACCGCCGAGGAGCGCGCCGGCCTCAAGAAGGCGATGCTCAAGACGCACGGCGACATGGCTTCGCGCATCGGCAAGGAAACCATCGATGCGATCTACAAGGTGACCGGCTTCAATCCCGCCGCGCAATAAGCGCGCCGACCGGAGCGAGAAATCGCTCCGGTCCTTTTGGAGGGGCTCATGAAAATACTCGATCGTCTTGAGGAGTGGCTGGTGACGCTGCTCATGGGGGGGGCGACGGTGATCGTCTTCGTGGCCGTCATGCACCGTTACTTCGCGGGCGTGGCGATCCCCGGGCTGCAGGACTGGCTGCTCGGGCTCAACTTCGGCTGGACGCAGGAGCTGTGCATCATCATGTTCGTGTGGATGGCCAAGTTCGGCGCTGCCTACGGTGTGCGGACCGGAATCCACGTCGGCGTCGATGTGCTGATCAACCGGCTCGAAACGCCGATGCGCGCCAAATTCATCGTCTTCGGGTTGTTCTGCGGTGCCTTATTCACCGGCGTTATTGCTACGCTGGGCGCGACTTTCGTTTGGGATAACGGCCTGCACTACGCCAGTTTCCACGCCTTGGGGCTGCCGACGGGGGATGTTCCCGAAGGGCCGACGACGCCCGACCTCGAGTGGCCAACCTGGATCGTCTATAGCGCGATCCCGCTGGGTTCGGCGTTGATGTGCTTCCGTTTCCTGCAGGTGGCCTTTGACTTCCTGAAAACCGGCGAGCTGCCGCACCATGACCACGGCCACGTCGATGGCATCGAGAACGAAGACGGTGCAAAAGCGCACATCGTCGCCAATCCGTATGCCATGACCGACAACCTGCATTATCGTGACACGCGGGATCAAGACGGTCCGGCGGACAAGGATGGCAACGGGCACACGGGAGAGAAGCCATGAACGCCGCCATCATTTTCTGCATCCTGCTGGCGCTGATGCTGACCGGCATGCCGATCTCGATTTCGCTCGGCTTGACGGTGCTCAGTTTCATTTTTCTCTTCACCCACGTGCCGCTCGAGTCGGTGGCGCTCAAACTGTTCACCGGGATCGAGAAGTTCGAGATCATGGCCATCCCGTTCTTCATCCTGGCCGGCAACTTCCTGACCCACGGCGGGGTGGCGCGACGAATGATCCGGTTTGCCACCGACATGGTCGGGCACTGGCATGGCGGCCTGGGGCTGGCGGGGGTCATGGCCTGCGCGCTGTTTGCCGCGGTTTCCGGCTCCAGCCCGGCGACGGTGGTGGCGATCGGTTCCATCCTCCTGCCGGCGATGGTCAAGGCGGGCTATCCGAACCGCTTCGGCGCCGGGGTGATCACCACCTCGGGGGCGCTCGGCATCCTGATCCCGCCGTCGATCGTGATGGTCATGTACTCGGTGGCGACCAACACTTCGGTCGGTGCGCTGTTCATGGCCGGCGTCCTGCCCGGTCTTGGGCTCGCGGCGGTGCTCGGCGGGGTGACCTGGTACCGGGCGCGCAAGTACGACTACCCGCGCATGCCCAAGGCTGATTTCGCGGCGCGCTGGAAAAGCTTCCGCGAGTCGGTCTGGGGGCTGTTCCTGATCTTCGTCGTTATGGGCGGCATCTATTCGGGGATTTTTACCCCGACCGAGGCGGCGGCGATGAGTGCGGTGTATGCCTTCATTGTCGCGGTCTTCGTCTATAAGGACATGTCGCTCAAGGACGTGCCGAAGGTGCTGCTCAACTCGGCCAACATGTCGGCGATGCTGCTCTACATCATCACTAACGCCGTGCTCTTCTCGTTCATCATGACTAACGAGAATATTCCCCAGGCACTCGCTGAGTGGCTGCTGGGCAACGGGCTCGGCGTCGTGGCCTTCCTGCTGGCGGTGAACGTGATCCTGCTGCTGGCCGGGAATTTCATGGAGCCGTCGTCGATCGTGCTCATCTTCGCGCCCATCCTCTTCCCGGTGGCCATGAAGCTGGGCATCGATCCCGTGCATTTCGGGATCATCATGGTGGTCAACATGGAAGTCGGCATGTGCCATCCGCCGGTCGGGCTTAACCTGTACGTCGCGTCGGGAATCACCAAGATGGGGATCACCGACCTGACCGTCGCGGTCTGGCCCTGGTTGTTGTCGATGCTCGGCTTCCTGGTTGTGGTGACCTATTGGCCCGGGCTTTCGATCTGGTTGCCCAAGACCCTGGGCATGATGTAAGCCCTGCACAGGCAGGGTTGGTGGCGCGTCGAGGGAAACCTCGGCGCGCTTTTTCTTGTCGGAGGCACGCCGCGTGGGTCGGCAAGCGATGCCATCTGTTGGTACAATAATAAGTTAGGCGTGCAATTGCCTGTTTTGTCGCGGTTTTCCTTTTTTATTTTTTGGAGCATTGATACATGGCTGTCGAAAGAACCTTGTCCATCATCAAGCCCGATGCCGTGGCGAAGGATGTAATTGGCAAGATTTACTCCCGTTTCGAAACCAACGGGCTCAAGGTGGTTGCCGCCAAAATGGCGTGGTTGTCGCCGCAAGAAGCCGGGACGTTCTACGGGGTGCATCGGGAACGGCCGTTCTTCGAGGGGCTGGTGCGCTTCATGACTTCGGGCCCGGTGATGATCCAAGTGCTCGAAGGCGAAGGGGCGATCGCGCGTCATCGCGAACTGATGGGCGCCACCGATCCGCAGAAGGCGGCGCCGGGCACGATCCGCGCTGATTTCGCCGAATCGGTGCAGTGCAACGCCGTGCATGGTTCGGACGGGCCGGAAACGGCGCGCGCCGAAGTTGCTTTTTTCTTTCCTGAAATGAACGTCTATACGGGACGTTGATGGTGTGTAGGGTGCAGGTTCTTCAATGACGGTCAATTTGCTGGATTTCGATGCCGACGGGCTGACGGCCTTTTTCGCCGAGCATGGCGAAAAGCCATTCCGGGCGCGACAACTGCTGCGCTGGATGCATCGTTTCGGTGAATCGGATTTCGCTGCCATGACCGACATGGCCAAGAGCCTGCGCGAAAAGCTGTCGCAGATGGCCGAGATCGCGCCGCCGGCGCTGATCTCGGACCGTCTTTCCGACGATGGGACGCGCAAGTTCCTGTTCGACGTCGGCAACGGTAATGCCATCGAAACCGTTTTCATCCCGGAGGACGATCGCGGCACGCTGTGTGTCTCAACCCAGGCCGGGTGCGCGCTCGACTGCGCCTTTTGTTCGACCGGCAAGCAGGGCTTTAACCGCAACCTGAACGTGTCCGAAATCATCGGCCAGCTCTGGCGCGCCAATCGCGCGCTCGGCGTCGATCCGCGCGGCGAGCGCATCATCAGCAACGTGGTGATGATGGGCATGGGCGAGCCGCTGGCCAATTTCGACAACGCCGTGGCCGCGTTGCGCCTGATGCTCGACGACAACGCCTACGGGCTTTCGCGGCGGCGCGTGACGGTGTCGACCTCGGGCCTTGTGCCGGCGATGGATCGCCTGTCGGAGGAATGTCCGGTGGCGCTGGCCGTTTCGCTGCACGCCCCGAACGACGCCTTGCGCGACGTGCTCGTTCCGATCAACCAGAAGTACCCGCTGCGCGAACTGATGGCGGCCTGCCGGCGTTATTTGCCAAGAGCGCCGCGTGATTTCGTGACCTTCGAGTACGTGATGCTCGACGGGGTTAACGACAGCGAGCGCGACGCCCGCGAGCTGCTGGCATTGACGCGCGATGTACCGTGCAAATTCAACCTGATTCCTTTCAATCCATTCCCGGGAACGCCGTACAAGCGTTCGCCGACGCCGCGCATCCGTCAGTTTTCGGAAATCCTGATGGCGGCCGGCATCGTCACGACCACGCGCAAGACGCGCGGCGATGACATCGATGCAGCCTGCGGCCAACTGGCCGGCCAGGTGAAGGACAAGACGCGGCGGATTGAGCGCCGGACGATCAATGTCTATAAAAAAACGGGGGACGCATGAACGTGATGGGTTGGAGGTCGCTCCTGATTCCGGTGCTCTGCGCCGGGTTTCTGTTTTCGGCCACGGTGCAGGCGCAAAGCACCGAGCCACAGCCCGAACAGCTGCGCTCGGCGAAGCCGAAGGACGTTCACACCCGGGCCAAATTGCGTACCGAACTGGCTGCGCTGTATTTCCAGGCGCAGGAATACATCGTCGCACTCGAAGAGCTGACGCTCGCCCTTTCGGTCAATCCCGATTATGCGCCGGCTTACAGCCTGCGCGGGCTGGTGCTCTTCAACCTCAAGGAGTTCTCTTCGGCCGAAGGCGATTTCAAGCGTGCGCTGGGCCTGGACGACAAAAATCCGGAAATCAACAACAACTACGGATGGTTCCTTTGCCAGACCGGGCGGGTCAAGGAGTCGATTGACTACTTTCAGCGGGCGATCCGCAATCCGCTCTATCGGACGCCGGAGATCGCCTGGATCAACCTGGGGGCGTGTTATCTTAAGGCGAACGATCTGGATGCGGCGGATGACGCCTTGCGTCGCGTCCTGCGCTTCTCGCCCGACAATCCGCAGGCCCTCTACAACCTGGCCCAGGTGGCTTATAAGCGCGGCAATTACGATGCCGCCAAGATGCATTTGATGAGCGTCGTGAAACGGGTCGATCCGAATGCCGAGATGTTGTGGCTGATGACCCGAATTGATCGGCGCTTGGGAGATCGGATGTCGGAAGCGAGTTTCGCCGCGCAGCTGCGGCGCAAATTCCCCGACTCGCCCGAATATCAGGAACTGCTTAAGGGAAATTACGAATGAACGGGGAGATAACCCGCGCGGCAGAGACCCTCAGGGAGGAGGGTTTTTCGGAAGCGAACGCGTCGTCGGCCGAAGCCGAACACGCCGCGTCGGCGGTAGCCGGCGTGGGCATGCATCTGAAGCATGCCCGCGAAGCGAAGAAGATGAGCGTGGTGGACGTCGGGCGCATGCTCAAGCTGAGTGCGCGCCAGGTCGAGGCTTTGGAGGCTGACGACTGGTCGAGTCTGCCGTGCACGACGATCATTCGCGGTTTCGTGCGCAATTACGCCCGCCTGGTCGAGATCGATCCGCAGCCGCTGATGCTGGCGCTTGACCGTACGTCGCTGCCGGAGGCGCCGCAGCTTGAGCTGCCGTCCGGTACGCCGGTGCGGATGGACGAAGAGAAGCGCGTCGATCGGCGTGACCTGACGCGCATCGTCGCTGGTGGCGTGGTGCTGGCCGGGGCCTTGGCGGCGTACTATCTGGTGCCGCAGGACTGGCTGCAGACGACCTTGGAAACGTTTAAAGCGGCCACCCAGTCCAAGCCCGAAATTGTCGAGCCTGCCGTCCGGGGCAAAGAGTCCAACGCCGTGCCCGAGCCTGCGCCGACGGCGCCCCCCGCACCGCAAGGCAAGGTTGAGCCGGTCGAGCCCGTCAACGTGTCGCCGGTTCCGGAAGCCGCCCCGGCCAAGGCGGTTGAGGCGCCGGCTCGGAGCGCAGGGGGCGTGCCAGCGGCGAACGTGCTGCGGTTTGCTTTTACGCAACCGTCTTGGGTCGAGGTGCGCGACAAGAGCGGCAACATCGTTTTTTCCCAGCTCAATCCGGGCGGGACGCAGAAAGAGGTCGAGGGGACGCCGCCCTTTGCGGTGGTGATCGGCAATGCCGCCCATGTCTCCTTAACCTATCAGGGGCAGAGCATCGACATCTCCAAGCGAAGCAAGGACGATGTGGCGCGTCTGACCGTCGAGTGATCGGGAGTACGAGTTTCACGTGAGTTCGATGAATTCTCAGCGCCGACCGACCCGTTCGGTCTGGATCGGCAATATCCGCGTTGGCGGCGATGCGCCGGTGGTCGTCCAGTCGATGACCAATACCGATACCGTCGATGCCCTGAAAACGGCGATCCAGTGCGCCGAGCTGGCGCGTGCCGGCTCGGAGTTGGTGCGCATCACCGTCAATACGCCCGAGGCCGCGGCGGCAGTGCCGCGCATCCGCGAACAGCTCGACAAGATGGGCGTCGACGTGCCGCTGATCGGCGACTTCCATTACAACGGCCACCGGCTGCTTACCGATTATCCCGAGTGCGCGCAGGTGCTGGCCAAGTACCGGATCAACCCGGGCAATGTCGGGCACGGCAAGAAACGCGACGAACAATTCGCACAGATGATCGAGATCGCCTGCCGCTACGACAAGCCGGTGCGCATTGGCGTGAACTGGGGCAGTCTCGATCAGGATCTCCTGGCGCGCATCATGGACGGCAATGCTTCACGTGCAGAGCCGCTCGATGCCGTTGGCGTGATGCGTGAAGCAATGGTGGCCTCGGCCCTGGAGTCGGCCGCCAAGGCCGAAGAACTGGGCCTGCCGGGCGACCGCATCATTCTGTCCTGCAAGGTTTCGGGCGTGCAGGACCTGATCGCCATTTATCGTGAATTGTCGCGCTGTTCCGATTATCCCTTGCACCTCGGTTTGACCGAGGCCGGCATGGGCTCGAAGGGCATCGTCGCTTCCACCGCCGCGATGTCCGTGCTGCTGCAGGACGGCATCGGCGACACGATCCGCGTGTCCTTGACGCCGGAGCCGGGCGGGGCGCGCACGCAGGAAGTGATCGTCGCCCAGGAAATGCTCCAGACGATGGGCTTGCGCGCCTTCACGCCGATGGTGGCTGCGTGCCCGGGCTGCGGCCGGACGACCAGCACCTTCTTCCAGGAGCTGGCGCAGACGATCCAGAATCACGTGCGCGAGAAAATGCCGGAGTGGCGTGCCGAATTCGACGGCGTCGAGAACATGACGCTGGCCGTGATGGGCTGCGTGGTCAATGGACCGGGCGAGAGCAAGCATGCCAACATCGGCATCAGCCTGCCGGGGACCGGCGAAGTGCCGGCCGCGCCCGTCTATGAGGACGGGCTGAAGACCGTCACCCTGCGCGGCGAGAACATCGCCGAAGAATTCACCGCCATCGTCGATCGTTACGTGGCGAGAACCTACCAGAGAAAGAACGCAACGCGCTTATGAGCCAGAACATCCAGTCCGTGCGCGGGATGAACGACATCCTGCCCGGCGAATCCGAGTTGTGGGAGCTTTTTGACGAGACCGTTCGGGCCTGGCTCAAGGCCTACGGCTACCGCCCGATCCGCCTGCCCATCGTCGAGCCGACGCCGCTCTTCAAGCGCGCGATCGGCGAGGTGACCGACATCGTCGAGAAGGAAATGTACTCCTTCACCGACAGTCTCAACGGCGAGGCGCTGACCCTGCGTCCGGAAGGCACTGCGGGTTGCGTGCGCGCGGTGATCCAGCACAAGCTGGCGGCACAGCAGCCGCAGCGCCTGTACTACATGGGCCAGATGTTCCGCCATGAGCGGCCGCAGAAAGGTCGTTACCGCCAGTTCAACCAGGTCGGGGTCGAGGCTTTCGGCTATGCCGGCCCGGACATCGACGCCGAGCTGATCCTGATGGGCGCACGCCTGTGGGACGACCTCGGGCTCGACGACATCAGGCTCCAAATCAACACCCTCGGCCAACCGGCCGAGCGTGCGGTGCATCGTGCCGAACTGATCGCCTATTTCGAGCGTCACGCCGAATTGCTTGACGAGGACGCGCGCCGCCGCTTGCACACCAACCCGCTGCGCATCCTGGACAGCAAGAACCCGCACATGCAGGAGATGATCGCCGGCGCGCCGCGGTTGATCGACTTCCTCGGGGCGGAGTCCTTGGCGCATTTCGAGGGTGTGCAGCAAGTGCTGCGCGACGTCGGCATTCCCTTTGAGATCAATCCGCGGCTCGTGCGCGGCCTCGACTATTACAACCTGACGGTCTTCGAGTGGGTGACTGACCGTCTCGGCGCGCAAGGTACGGTCTGTGCCGGCGGCCGTTACGACGGCCTTGTCGAGCAACTCGGCGGCAAGCCCACCCCGGCCTGCGGCTTTGCCATGGGGGTCGAACGCCTGGTGGCACTGATCAGCGAGTCGGGTCAGGCGCCGGCCGCCGAAACGCCCGACGTCTACCTCGTTTATCAAGGCGATGAAGCAGTGCGTCTGGCGCCGCGCGTGGCAGAAGGTTTGCGCGACGTTGGCCTCAACGTTGTTTACCATTGCGGCGGTGGCAGTTTCAAATCGCAGATGAAGAAAGCCGACGCCTCGGGCGCGACCTTTGCCGTGATCATCGGCGACGACGAGGCCGCCGCCGGACAGGTGACCCTCAAGCCCCTGCGCGCAAGCGAAGGGCAGCAGAACGAACAGCAGCGTGTCGGCCTCGATGAGTTGGCCGATGTGATCATGAACTCTTACATCGATGGGGAAGAAGCGTAATGGCGGCCTACGATCTCGAAGAACAGGAACAGATTGCCGAAGTCCGCGCCTGGTGGAAGCAATACGGCAACCTCTTGCTTAACGTGGTGACGGTGGTTGCCGTCACCGCTGCCGCCTGGCAAGGCTGGAACTGGTATCAGCGTAAGCAGGGCGCCGAAGCCTCGGCGGTCTATGCCGAGTTGCAGAATGCCGCGCAGCAGTCCGACTTGCAGCGCGTCAAAGTGACGAGCGGCGAGCTGCTGGAAAAATATTCCGGCTCGTCGTATGCGCCGCTCGCCGCGTTGACTGCGGCCAAGACCCTGGCGGACAACGGCGACGCCAAAACGGCGCGTTTGCAGCTGGCGTGGGCTGCGGACAAAGGCAAGAACGAGGTGCGCGACATGGCTCGCCTGCGTCTGGCCGCCTTGTTGATTGACGAAAAGGAATATGACGCGGCGCTCAAACAGCTCGACGCTAAACCGGGCGCTGGTTTCGAAGCGCGCTTTGCCGATACGCGCGGCGATGTGTTGCGTGCGCAGGGCAAGGCGGCCGAGGCCGCGACCGCGTACCGTGCGGCGATCGAGGCCTTGAAGGCTACACCCGTCGACGCGGCCGATCTGCAAAGTTGGCAGCAGCAGTCGAATGCCGTCTTCCGCGAATTGCTGCAGCAGAAGATCGACGCGCTGGGCGGAGCGCAGTAATGCGCCCCCGTCTCGCACCGGCGTTGAGTGTCCTGGCGGGCTTGCTCCTGCTCAGCGGCTGTTCGACCATCGATTCGCTCAATCCCTTTGTCAGCAAAGGGCCGAAAATGGCCGAACTGACGCCCTTCAAGGCGTCGGTTGAAACCCGTGCGGTCTGGCGCGAGAACGTCGGCAAGAGTGACGTCTACGCCTTTACCCCGGCGATTGTCGGGAATGCTGTCTATGCCGCGAGCCGCGACGGAACCATCGCTCGCTTCGAGGATGGAAAGCGCGTCTGGCGGATCGACGCTGGTCAGCCCTTGTCGGGCGGTGTCGGTGCCGATGCCCGTTTGCTGGTGGTCGGAACGCCCAAAGGGGAGGTCATCGCCTTCGACCCGGCGGACGGCAAGCGTGTATGGTCGGCCCGGGCAAGCAGCGAAGTGCTGGCGCCGCCGGCCGTGGGCGGCGGCCTGGTGGTCGTGCGCAGCGGCGATAACCGGCTGATCGCCTACGACGCCCTCGACGGCAAGCGCAAGTGGACTTTCCAGCGGCCGATGCCGGCGCTGGCCCTGCGTGCTACCGCAGCGCCGCTGATCGATAACAACGTTGTCGTTTCGGGCTTTCCCGGCGGCAAGGTGATCGCGGTGAACGCCGGTAACGGCGTTCAGCTGTGGGAAGGGACTGTCGCCTTGCCGAAAGGCTCGACTGAACTCGACCGGGTCTCCGACGTCACCAGCCAACCTGTCGTTGCCGGACGTCTCTTGTGTGCCGTCGCCTTTCAGGGCAAGGTGGCCTGTTTCGACATTAGCTCAGGTAATACCGTGTGGTCGCGCGACATGTCGAGCGCCGTCGGGCTGACCCTGGAGGGGCGCCACCTCTACGTGACCGACGACAAGGGCGCCGTGTATGCGCTGGACATCGCCAGTGGCGCCAGCATCTGGAAGCAGGACAAGTTGCTCAACCGCGGGGTCGGCGCGCCGGTAGCGCGTCGAAATCTGCTCGCAGTGGCCGATGTCCAAGGCTACGTGCATTTTCTTAACCGTGACGACGGTGCCTTTGTCGGGCGCCTGAGTACCGACGGGACTCCCGTGGTCGCGCCGCTGCAGTTGCTTGACAACCGTGTGCTGGTCCAGACCAGTGGCGGTTCCGTCCTCGCCATCGAGGCGCAATGAAACCCACCATCGCTCTCGTCGGCCGGCCGAATGTCGGCAAGTCGACCCTCTTCAATCGCCTGACCAAGACCCGGGACGCCCTTGTGGCGGACATCCCGGGGCTTACGCGCGACCGTCATTACGGGCACGGCAAGCTCGGCAGCAAGCCCTATCTCGTCGTTGATACCGGCGGTTTCGAACCGTTGGCCAAGGACGGCATCATGCACGAGATGGCCCGCCAGACCGAGCAGGCCATCGCCGAGGCGGATGCCATCGTCTTCGTTGTCGATGGGCGTACCGGCATCACCGCACTCGACAAGGAAATCGCCAACAAGCTGCGCAAGGTCAATCGTCCGGTCGTGGTGGCGGTCAATAAGTCCGAAGGCATGACGCGCGGGGTCGTGGTTGCCGATTTCCACGAGCTCGGACTTGGCGAGCCGCTGGCGATTTCGGCGACGCATGGCGAAGGTGTCCGCCACCTCGTCGAGCAGGTGCTCGAGCCGTATCCTGAGCCGAGTGACGAGGAAGAAAAGGACGATGTCCTCAAGGTGGCGATCGTCGGTCGGCCGAACGTCGGCAAGAGCACCATGATCAACGCCTTGCTCGGTGAAGAGCGGGTCATCGCTTTCGACCTGCCGGGAACCACGCGCGATTCGATCTACGTCGACTTCGAGCGCGAGGGGCGCAAGTACACGCTGATCGATACCGCGGGCCTGCGTCGTAAGGGTAAGGTTTTCGAGTCGATCGAGAAATTCTCGGTGATCAAGACCCTGCAGTCGATCGAGGATGCGCATGTCGTCGTGCTGGTGCTTGATGCATGCCAGGACATCTCGGACCAGGATGCGCACATCGCCGGTTTCGTGCTTGAGTCCGGGCGTGCGCTGGTGGTTGCGGTCAACAAGTGGGACGGCCTCGACAACTACAAGCGCGAGCAGATCAAGCAGGAACTTGAGACGCGTCTGAAATTCCTCGACTTTGCCCGTTTTCATTACGTTTCTGCGCTTAAGGGGCAAGGCTTGGTTCAGGTGTTCCGTTCGGTCGACGCTGCATACAAGGCGGCCACGGCCGACCTGTCTACGCCGCAGCTGACTCGGACACTGATCGATGCCGTCGCTCGCCAGGCGCCGCCGCGGAGCGGAATCTTCCGACCCAAGCTGCGTTACGCGCACCAAGGCGGACGTAATCCGCCGGTCATCGTCATTCACGGCAACGCGCTCGATCAGGTGCCCGATTCGTATCGACGCTACCTTGAGCACGTCTTCCGCGAGGTCTTCAAGCTGCAAGGGACGCCGCTGCGCATCCAGTTCAACGTCAGCCAGAACCCCTTTGCCGAACGCAAGCCGGTCGAGAAGACGCGTCGCAGGCCTAAACCCGAAGAGAAGAGTGGGCATGCGCCGGCCAAGGCGAAGGCTGGGCCGCGCAAACCGGCTGCTACAGCGGCGACTGCGCCGCGCACCCGCCGCAAGCCGAGCGGCGCTTGACCCGGGCATGGAAATTATTCCCAGTAATGATGGTCAAGCCCGGAAAAATCCTATAAGCTTGAACGCAATACCAACAATGAACATGGAGTTCAAACCATGAGTAATAAAGGGCAACTTTTACAAGACCCGTTTCTCAATGCCTTGCGCCGGGAGCATGTCCCGGTTTCGATCTATCTCGTCAATGGCATTAAGCTGCAGGGGCAAGTCGAATCCTTTGATCAGTATGTCGTGCTGCTCAAGAACACCGTGACGCAGATGGTGTACAAGCACGCCATTTCGACGGTCGTTCCTTCGCGTCCGGTCAATCTGCAACAGGACTCGAACGACGATTAAAACCGTCGGGACGTTCGCAGGCGCGGCGGATGAACTCCGTCGCGCTTTTCCTTTTTTCGCCATTTCTTCAGTACGTTGCGCACCGTCCATACGCCGCAGCCGGTGATTGCCGACCATGTTTGAGCGTCCTTCCGCAGGGGAGCGCGCGGTTGTGGTGCAGCTCGATTTCGGTGAAGGCGACATGGCGGAACGTCTTGAAGAGGTGCATCTGCTCGTCGAGTCGGCTGGTGCGAATGTCTGTGCCGATGTCGTCGGCAAGCGGCGCAGCCCCGATCCGGCAACCTTCGCCGGCAAAGGCAAGGTCGAAGAGGTCGCTGCCGAGGTTGCGGCGCATGCAGCCAATCTCGTCATTTTCAATCATGCGCTTTCACCCGCGCAGGAGCGTAACCTCGAGCGCCGCTTGCAGTGTCGGGTCGTTGACCGGACCAGCCTGATTCTCGATATCTTCGCCCAGCGTGCGCAGAGCGCTGAGGGGAAGTTGCAGGTCGAGCTTGCGCAACTCGATCATCTGGCGACGCGTCTGGTTCGTGGTTGGACACACCTGGAACGGCAGAAAGGCGGGATCGGTCTGCGCGGCCCCGGCGAAACGCAGCTCGAAACCGATCGTCGCTTGCTCGGAAAACGTGTCAAGCTGTTGCGCGAGCGCCTGGTGCGCCTGGAGCGGCAGCGCGGCGTCCAGCGCAAGGCGAGGGCGCGCGGCGAAGTGCTGAACGTCTCTCTGGTCGGCTATACCAACGCCGGGAAGTCCACGCTTTTCAATGCATTAACGCATTCCGGGGCTTACGCTGCGAACCAGTTGTTCGCCACCCTCGATACGACCTCGCGCAAACTCTGGCTGGGCGAGGCCGGGCATGTGGTGATTTCGGATACCGTCGGTTTTATTCGCGACTTGCCGCACGAACTCGTGGCAGCCTTCCAGGCGACGCTTGAAGCGACTGCTCAAGCCGATCTTCTCCTGCATGTCGTCGATTCGGCGAGTCCGGCGCGCAAGGAACAGATGGCTGAAGTCGGCAAGGTGCTCGAAGAAATTGGCGCGAACGAAGTCCGGCAATTGGTGGTCTTCAACAAGCTCGATTTGACGGGCTTGCCTCCGGCGGTCGAGCGGGATGAGTATGATAGAATTTTTCGCGTCAGGCTCAGTGCTAAATGCGGTGATGGCTTGCCCTTGCTGCGCGAGGCTTTGGCCGAGATCGCACAGGAAAAATCAACCGGCGCGTCTCGCGCCACCGAGGTCGGCGCCGACGCCGATCAGGATAACTTGGAAGACGAACAGAACCCCTCGCTATGATTTCATGCATCGGAGTGCTTATGTCGATCAACGACCCCCAGTGGGGCGGGCGCGGCAACGATAACGGCGGCGGCAAGCGCCCGAATCAGGGACCGCCTGATCTTGAGGATCTGTGGCGCGATCTCAACGGTCGGCTATCGTCCATTTTCGACAAGAAAAAGGGCGGTGGAAATAACAACGGCGGCGATGGTGGCGGCCGTCCGCCGGTGGAACTCAATCCCAAATTTCTGAGCAGCGGTGCCGGTATCATCGTCGCCCTCGCGGTGCTCGCCTGGCTGGCCAGCGGCTTCTACATTGTCGATGCCTCGCAGCGCGGCCTTGTCCTGCAATTCGGCAAGTACAAGGAAAGTACGGCGTCCGGTCTGCGCTGGCGTCTGCCGTATCCGATCCAGTCGCACGAACTGGTGAATATTTCCGGGGTGCGCACGCTCGAGATCGGCTATCGCGGCAGTGAGCGAAACAAAGTGCTCAAGGAAGCGCTGATGCTCACCGACGATGAGAACATCATCAACATCCAGTTTGCGGTGCAGTACATCCTCAAGGATCCGGTCGCCTACATCTTCAACAATCGCGGTCCGGATGAGGCTGTGATGCAGGCGGCTGAAACTGCGATCCGCGAGATCGTCGGCAAGAGCCGCATGGACTTCGTGCTCTATGAAGGGCGTGAACAGATCGCGATCAAGGCTTCGAACCTGATGCAGGAAATCCTCGATCGTTACGAAACCGGCATCCAGATTTCCAAGGTCACGATGCAGAACGCGCAGCCGCCCGAGCAAGTGCAGTCGGCCTTCGACGACGCCGTCAAGGCGGGTCAAGACCGTGAGCGGCAGAAGAACGAAGGTCAAGCGTATGCCAACGACGTCATTCCGAAAGCACGCGGTACGGCCGCGCGCCTGATGCAGGAAGCCGACGGCTACAAGCAGCGCCTGATCGCCACGGCGGAAGGTGACGCCAGCCGCTTCCGTCAGCTCAATACCGAATACGCGAAAGCACCCGAAGTGACGCGTAATCGCCTGTACCTGGAAACCATGCAACAGGTCTATGCCAACACCAGTAAGGTGCTGGTCGATGCCAAGGGGCAGGGGAACCTCCTCTACCTGCCGCTCGACAAGCTGATGCAGGCAGCGGGTTCTGTGCCTGCTGCGGCGCCGGCGCACACCGAAACGAATGCTCCGACGGCCTCGCGTCCTGCGCCGGCCATGACCCACGAAACCCCGCCGCAAGTGGCCGATCGGCCTGAAGTTCGCACCCGCGATGCCTTGCGTTCGCGCGACCGGGAGGTGCGCTGATGAAAGCCAGTCTGAACTTCATTGCGGCCGCTGCCGCTGGTGTGCTCGTCCTGCTCGGGGCGATGATCTTCACCGTCGATCAGCGTCAGCATGCCATCGTCTTCCAGTTGGGTGAGGTTCGCGAGGTCATCTCCGAACCCGGTCTCTACTTCAAGTGGCCGATGATCCAGAACGTGCGCTATTTCGACAAGCGCATCCTGACGCTCGATTCGGCCGAGCCCGAGCGCTTCATCACCTCGGAAAAGAAAAACGTCCTCGTCGATTCCTTCGTCAAGTGGCGCATCGTTGATCCGAAGCTTTACTACGTCTCGGTTGCCGGTGAGGAAGCGCGCGCCCGGACACGTCTCGCGCAGACGGTCAACGCCGGCCTGCGTGAGGAGTTCGGCAAACGCACAGTGCATGACGTCGTTTCCGGTGTGCGTGACAAGATCATGGAGCAGATGCGCGAGAAGGCCGACCAGGATGCGCGCAAGATTGGCGTCCAGATTGTCGACGTGCGCGTCAAGCGTGTCGATTTGCCGAGCGAGGTCAGCGAGTCGGTGTATCGCCGCATGGAAGCCGAGCGGAAGCGCGTGGCCAACGAGTTGCGTTCAGAAGGTTCCGCCGAGGCCGAGAAGGTCCGCGCGGACGCCGATCGGCAGCGTGAGGTCATCGTCGCCGAGGCTTACCGCGATGCGCAGAAGGTCAAGGGTGAAGGCGCTGCCACAGCGGCGGCAATTTACGCCCAGGCCTTCGGGCAGAACCCCGAGTTCTACGCCTTCTATCGCAGCCTGGAAGCCTACCGCAATAGTTTCAAGAACAAGGGCGATGTCATCGTGGTCGAGCCCAATTCCGATTTCTTCAAGTACATGAAGAGCCTCGGTCGCGGCGAAAAAGCCGCGAAATGACCACCACCCTGCTGCTCGCCTTCGCACTGATGCTGGTCCTGGAAGGGGTGATCCCCTTCCTGGTTCCGCGCGTCTGGCGAGAAACCTTTCGGCGTCTGACCCAGATGTCGGATGGGCAGATCCGTTTCGTCGGCTTAAGTTCGATGCTCGCCGGCCTCATTCTCCTGATGATCTTCACATGAACTGGCTGCTGCCTGATTACGTTGCCGATGCCTTGCCGCAGGAGGCCGCTCGCATCGAGCGCCTGCGCCGGACGGTCCTCGACCTGTTCCGCGTTCACGGCTATGAGTTTGTCATGCCTCCTCTGCTGGAGCATCTCGATTCGCTGCTCACCGGCTCGGGCTCGGATCTGAAGCTGCGTACCTTCCAGCTCGTCGACCAGCTTTCCGGGCGGACGCTGGGCATCCGCGCCGACATGACACCGCAGGTCGCGCGTATCGACGCACACCTGCTCAATCGCGAAGGTGTGGTTCGCCTCTGTTATTGCGACAGTGTCCTGCATACCCTGCCAGCTTCGCATGCGGCCAGCCGAGAACCCATTCAACTGGGGGCGGAGCTTTACGGTTACGCGGGGGTGGAAGCCGATCGTGAAGTTATCCGATTGCTGGCGGTGGCTCTCGAGCGCGCCGGTGCGCCGGCATCGCGCATCGACATCGGCCACGTCGGTGTCTTCCGTGCCCTGGCCAGGGCGGCCGGGCTTGAAGGTGCGGATGAGGCGACGATCATTCAACTGCTGCAGGTCAAGGATGTGCCCAGCCTGCGTGATTACTGCGACCGACTGACGCTGCCTTACCGCGCTGCCTTCCTGCAGTTGCCGGAGCTCTACGGCGATTGCCGCGTTCTGGCCCAGGCTGGTGAGACGCTACCGGCCTTGCCTGAAATCGCGGCTGCGCTGGAAAGTCTGCAGCGCCTGCAGGAGGCGATGCCGGATCTCCCGCTTTCGTTCGACCTCGCCGACCTGACGGGTTACCATTACCACAATGGCGTGGTGTTTGCCGCCTACCATTCAGCGTATCCCAGCGCCATCGCCCGCGGTGGTCGTTACGACGGCGTCGGCAAGAACTTTGGCCGGGCGCGCGCTGCCACCGGTTTTTCGCTCGATCTCCGGGAAATCGCGCGCTTGACCATTGGTGGGCATGAGGTGCGCGGCATTCTGGCGCCGACGAATGCCGCCGATGCAGCCTTGGCCTCGTGTGTTGCCGAATTGCGCGAGCAGGGCGAAATCGTTGTCGAGTTGTTGCCCGGAGAGACGCAGTGCGCCGGGCCGGTTTGTGACCGTGCGCTGGTGTGGCGCGACGGGCAATGGATGGTTGAATCGATTACAGGAAATAAAAGTCATGGCTAAAAACGTCATCGTGGTCGGCACCCAGTGGGGTGACGAGGGTAAAGGCAAGATCGTCGATTGGCTGACTGATCACGCCCAGGGCGTCGTCCGCTTTCAGGGCGGTCACAACGCTGGCCATACCCTTGTGGTCGGTGAGCGGGTGTTCAAGCTCAACCTCGTTCCCTCGGGCATCGTGCGCGCCGGCGTCGTCTGCTACGTTGGCAATGGTGTCGTCCTCGACACCCGGCATCTGCTGTCGGAGATTCGCGAACTGGAGGCGGGCGGGATCGAAGTCCGTTCGCGCCTCAAGATCAGCCCGGGCTGTCCCTTGATTCTGCCGTATCACGCGGCGCTCGATCGGGCGCGCGAGGCGGCTAAGCCTGAGGGTGCCAAGATCGGCACGACCGGCAAGGGGATCGGCCCGACTTACGAGGATAAGGTCGCGCGTCGCGCCCTGCGCGTTTATGACCTGTTCAACCCGGAGCGCTTTGCCGCCAAGTTGCGCGAGAACCTCGACTATCACAACTTCGTGCTGACCCAGTACCTGGGCGGCGAAGCGCTCGATTACGACGCCGTGTTGGCGCAGGTGATGGCCGATGCCGAGGAGATCAAGCCCCTGGTGGCCGATGTTTCGGCCGCCCTGCATGCCGCCAACAAAGCAGGGCAGAACCTGCTGTTCGAAGGTGCGCAAGGCTCCTTGCTCGACGTCGATCACGGCACCTATCCCTTTGTTACCTCGTCGAACTGCGTGGCCGGCCAGGCTGCGGCGGGTTCGGGCGTTGGTCCGTCCAAGCTGCACTACGTGCTGGGAATCACCAAGGCGTACTGCACGCGCGTTGGCGGTGGTCCGTTCCCGAGTGAGCTGGACATCGAGACGGAAGGCACGCCGGGCCATCAGATGTCGCAGAAAGGGCGTGAGTTCGGCACCGTGACCGGGCGCAAGCGTCGTTGCGGCTGGTTCGATGTTCCTGCTTTGCGTCGTTCCATTCAGATCAACGGCGTGACTGGGTTGTGCATCACCAAGCTCGACGTACTCGATGGCCTGACCGAACTGAAAATCTGCACCGGCTATCGCCTCAACGGTCAGGTGGTCGATCTTCTGCCGATGGGGGCCGATGAAGTCGCGGCCTGCGAGCCGATACTCGAAACCCTTCCGGGGTGGAGCGAATCGACCTTCGGTGCACGCAGCATGGAACAGTTGCCGGAGGCTGCGCGGGCTTATCTGGCGCGCATCGAAGCCTTGTGCGAGATCAGCATCGACATCGTGTCGACGGGTCCGGAGCGCGATGAAACCATCCTGCGTCGGCACCCGTTTACGTGCTGATGCCTCGACGTTTGTCGCTCAAAGCCGGCACTGCGCCGGCTTTTTGTTTGGCGAGCAGACGGTTCGGGTGACTCGTACGCGCGCGCAGACCTGCCCATCTTGCTATGATGAGGCTTGGTATCACCAGCCAGGATGGCATTGATGGGAATCCTCGATTGGTTTGTCAATCGCCCTGCGCAATTCGACGCGGATCGGCGTAACGATGAGACCATAGAACGGGCCATCGATAAGGCTGTCCAGCTCACCAACCCGCGCTTGAAGCTGGTGCGCGATTATCGGGAAAACCGGCGGCCGGCGGTCGAGGCCGCGATCGATCATCTGCGTGCTTTGGTGTTGGCCTTGCCTCCG
>RRZU013193993.1_pt1 | contig 27384 bp, 25 predicted proteins | sample 2165561 | NCBI WGS metagenome assembly RRZU01 (sample SAMN10456909, study PRJNA506462) | wastewater metagenome | isolation source: wastewater sludge | place: USA: Moscow, Idaho | reverse complement strand
CAAGTCTTATGGGTTGATGATCGACCCGACAATAACATTTACGAACGTCAAGCATTCCAAGCACAAGGAATCGAGTTTTCATTGGCTCTGTCCACTAATGAAGCGCTCGAAATCCTAAAGGCCAATAAGTTCGCAGCCATCATTTCTGATATGGGGCGAAAAGAGGGAGCACAAGAGGGTTATCTTCTTCTCGATAAGCTTCGCGCTATTGGGGACAAAACCCCATTTGTTATCTATGCAGGCTCAAACTTGCCAGAACACAAAAAGCAAGCAAGAGAGCGTGGTGCCGTTGGGTCAACCAACCGCGCAGATGAGCTTTTCAAACTGGTTATGGGTGCTATATCGAATGGCTCATAACCCGTCGCTCAACGCGGATGCGCGCAAAAGCGGCGCGCGCCGGTTAGCTTTACGTTAGAACCCATGAAGAATCCTCGCCCAGCGCCACCCTCGGATGTCCCCATTGGCACCGTTACCATCGGTGGCCCCATTGGTTGGTTTTCACTGTCGCTCCATGTAACGGCAGATGACATGAATCCTGATGCCGTGTCTGAATTATTGGGTGTCAAACCCACTGCGTTTCAAACCAAGGGCGTACCACTGTTGCGAGAGGACGGGACGATTAAGCGCATCCCAAAGTTTGGGCGCTGGACGCTTCAAGTCAAGGCAGCGGAAACCGACGAGTGGGACATCGAAGAAATCATTCGCGCTCTCTTCGACCGATTACCATCTGAACTCGACACATGGCGTAAAGTTGGTGCTCATGGCACTGTTCATTTATCCGTTGGGCTGTCACTTAGCGCTTCAAGCGGGGAGTTTTCGCTCAACTCCGACCTTATGACTTTTCTTGGTGAGCGTGGTGTGAGGCTAGATTGTGATGTCTATGGCAAAAAGTGACCAGGTCATTGACAGTAAGCTCGAAGTTCATTCACGCTCCGGCAAGCCACACCGCTGGATCTTGCGCTACCAGACCGACACTGGAATGGAGACTGACGAAGTTGAGCTTCTGCTCTACAACTATCTTGGCGCAAGATCATGCCGCGTCCTGCAGAATCAGCACTTGCCAAGTCGCCATGCAGCTATCGCAGCAACCTAACCACTCGGTCAAGTGGACGTAGAAAGGATCAGGTCGCAAATTGAGGAAATAAACGGGATCGCGATCCGATAGTGCCAGCTCTTTTTTAATGGAATGCAAAATAAACTGATCACTTTTATCTTGCAGCGAGACTGGGTAGAGCTTCTTTATTCATGTGCGCTGTTCTGTAAACACAAATCCCAATAAGGCAATCCTTCAAATCGCTTCACCAGAAAGTCGACAAATGCCCGGACACGCTGCGAGAGATGCCGGGTTTGCGGGTATATGGCGTAGGCGGCGAGGGGCGAGGGTTTGTACTGAGTCAATAGCGGTATCAATGCACCGCGTTCGATTTCTTTGTATACGATAAATGTCGGCATCAGTATGATGCCCAATCCGTCGACCGCGGCATCGCGAAGAAATTCTCCATTACTGGCTTTTAAATAGGGCGCTATTTTAGTTTTGATCAGTTGATTTTCGGTATCGTACAAATTCCAGTTCTCAAAATTGCTGATCAAGTTGTAGACCAAGCATCGGTGCTTGATTAACTCTTGCGGCGATTGGGGTGTGCCCATGCGTTCGAGATAAGACGGGCTCGCGCACATCATGGCTTGAATGGGGGAGAGACGGCGCGCGATCAGGCTGGAGTCTGGCAAAGTGGCGATACGAATGGCCAGATCAAAGCCTTCGGTCAGTCTATCAACCTGACGATCATTAAAATCCAGATCGAACGTGATCTCCGGATGAGCTTGCAAAAACTCGTTGATGGCAGGTCCCAGGTGCATCAAACCAAAACTCAGCGGCAGGGCTATTTTCAGGCTACCTTTTAAGGCACCGTGAATTTGCGAAGTGGCATGTTCGGCTTCGAGAATGTCGTCAAGAATGCGCACCGATTGTTGATAAAAAGCGCGTCCGCTATCGGTTAAATTCATTTGCCTTGTCGTGCGATGAAACAGTTCCACGCCGAGGTGTTCCTCAAGTTCTTTTAAGCGTCGGCTAACCATTGATTTTGCGACGTTCATGCGATCCGCAGCAGCGCTAATGCTGCCAGCTTCAACAACGCGCACAAACGCATTCATATTTTCAAATCGATCCATTTTAAATTTATTGTTGCTGATATAAGGACAGTAATTTCTGATTATCACTGTTTATTCTTGTTATCGCAACGATGATAATACTGCCTAGGCTGTGACATAACAATTTTTACCGAAAAGGAGAAAACCATGGATGCTATTGTGAGCGCTTCACGAATAATTCCGGCAATAGCTGTGCCGGAGGGTGCTGGTGTTACCGTGTATCGTACGATTGGCACACCCGTGCTGCGCGATTACGATCCATTTTTGCTGCTGGATCATATCAGCAGCCATAATCCGGATGATTACATGGCCGGGTTTCCCTCGCACCCGCATCGGGGGTTCAGTACATTTACGCATATCATTGATGGCCATATGGCACACCAGGACAATATGGGCAATAGTGGCGAGCTGGGTCCTGGTTCCGCACAGTGGATGAAGGCCGCCAGCGGCATTATCCATTCCGAAATGCCCAAACAGAAAAACGGCTTGTTGCGCGGATTTCAGTTGTGGATCAATCTGCCTGCAGCCAACAAGATGGATCATCCTGAATATCAGGAATATTCAGCGAAAGCTTTTCCGGTGGTAAAAACGGCGGACTATACGCTGAAGGTTTTAATGGGCTGCTTTACCGATACACGTGCGCCAATTATAGATAACATCACAGATGTGACGTACCTTGATGTGCAGGTGCAGCCTGGTAAGCATTTTCAACATCGCTTGCCAGCTGAAAACAATAGTGGGCTTTACGTATTTGAAGGGAGCGGACAGCTTAATGAACAGGTTGTGCCACTGCATTCACTCGTCGTTCTGGAAAATGATGACAATTTATTCGATTTTATTGCAGACAAAAAGGGTGCGCGATTTATTGTCATTAGCGGCAAACCGATTCATGAGCCGATTGTTCGATATGGCCCGTTTGTGATGAACACCCGGGAACAAATTGATCAGGCAATGCAAGATTTTCAGGCTAATAATTTTGTGCGAGATCGCGCCTGGATTAAGCGCGATCAATGAAATATTTATCAATTTTTAAGGAGAGACAAATGGATAAAATTAGTCAATTGGTTGCGCGAATATTCCTTGGACAGATCTTTTTAATTTCTGGTCTTCTCAAGATCAGCGGATACGACGGCACGCAAGGCTATATGGAAGCGATGGGGGTGCCGGGCATGTTATTGCCGCTGGTAATAGCCCTTGAAGTGGGTGGTGGGCTGGCTATTATGGCAGGATGGCAAACCAAGTGGGTGTCAATGGCATTGGCAGCATTTACTTTGGTCGCTGCGGTGATTTTTCACAACAACCTCTCCGATCAAACCCAGATGATCATGTTTATGAAGAATATTGCGATCACTGGCGGCCTTATGCTATTGGCAGTTCATGGCGCAGGTGGGTATGGTGTTGATAGCAAACGTATTCAATAACGGGAACTAGATGATGCGCGCTATGGCCCATTTGAATCTATGATCCGTATTTTTTTGGGAAAGAATGTGATTGTTAAGTTTCTCCTTTATTAAACTTGTTAATTTAGAGCTTAACAATCACATTGACGAGCAAATAAAGATTTACTGCATTAACGGCTTTATTACTTACTTAACGGTCATATTATTTTCAACAGCGGTAACACCATTAATACTGCGTGCAATCTCAACGGCGCGGGAAATTTCGGCCTGACTGTTGACGGAACCGCTTAGATGAACAACACCTTTTATAGTCTCTACACTGATTTCAAAAGTCTTCAGGGAATCGTCGTTGAAAATCTCCGCTTTAACTTTTGTGGTAATAACAGCATCATCAATAAATTCTCCTGCTTCACCAGCGTGGACGGGGTTAGCGCTTAAAAAGAAAACGACTAGAATAGATAGAATAAAGGTCGAGAAACGGTTGTTGAGTTGTGTCATGATGAAATTCTCCTAAATAAATTAACAAAAACAAATATCCCTGGGCATTTTAAATTCAAACACTTTAATGGATATTCTAACTAAACGATTTCTTAAGCTTTTCCTAATATTACTTAACAATCGAAGTTAAATTATTGCAGGAATTTTTTATTGTGAATGTGCGCTAGCCCACTTACTGGAGTAGCTAGATCCGGCCTCCAATATCATTGTGTTAATCACGCCTTAATTTTGTACGGTGGCGCACAGACGAGGATGATATTTAACCTGCATCATTATTCTTCTATTAACAAAATGGAAGGATTAATGTCATGACTAAAGGAAAGAAAACCGCATTGATATTTATTATGAGTGCAATTTTTATGTTAATGAGCACGGTTGTATCGTCCCAATCTCCTCAATCACAAAACAGTATTAATAATGACAGAGATTCAGCAGGAAATTCGCAATCCGATTCGCTTTCACGTGATCTTTCACGCGATGGTTCGCAGGTGAATCCTGATAACCCTGCTATGGTTAACCCAAACGATCCTACAGGAGTAAACTCGAATATACCTATGTCGCCTGGAGTTCCCCCAACGAGTGCGCCGGGAACGAATGCAAATGTTCCTTCAGGCACAAGTCCAGGTAACCCTTCTGGGTCGGGTTATTAAATCATGCAGTTAAATATGAAAATAGTTAACTAAGAACTGGTCTCGCTTCATTTGACAGTTATATCCTTAAAATTAGCTGCTTAGATTTTATAAGAATTGGACTGCTCGAGTTTGCGGGACCTCTTCAGTATTAGGTCCTGGGCCAAATATGAATAACAATCAAAAATTTATTCCATTCATATCTATATCTATTCATCACGTGCTAAACGAATGCCAGAAAACTGCCAGCGTGCTTCTGCAGGAAGAAAGTTACGCATGCTTGAACGGATGCGCTGTTTCGGTGTGATGCAAGAACCGCCACGCAAGACATATTGATTTACCATAGACTCGCTATTATATTCTCCTACAGCTATATCCCAAATGTCAGATTTAGGTTTGTCAGTGTTGGATTTTTTTGGACTGTAGCCAGGATAGGGTGAGTAGCTAGATTGTGTCCATTCCCAAGCGGTACCATAAAGCGCGTTAATATTAACGCTCGTATTAGTGGCAGTACGGCGAGGATGGAAATAATTGTTATCGGCAAAGTCTCCATCAACTTCTTGCTTGGATGCTGCATTTTCCCATTCCGCTTCGGTAGGTAAGCGTGCATCACGCCATTGTGCAAAAGCACTCGCTTCATAATACGACATATGAGTTACGGGAAGACTTGGATCGAGTGGTGCTAGTCCGTGGAGTGTAAACTCTTTCCATTCTCCCGCTTCATGTCGCCAGTAAAGTGGATGACGACAGCCGACTGATTTGATCCATTTCCAGCCTTCCGAAAACCAAAAGCAAGGGTTATCATAGCCATCTTCCTCAATAAATTGCATATATTCCCTATTCGTAGCTAAACGTGACGCCAATTGGTACGGGTAAAGGTATTGCTTGTGACGAGGCGACTCATTGTCATAGCTAAAACCTTTTCCCTCATAACCTATTTCTATTAGGCCTCCTTCAAAATTACGCCACTCTATTGGATCTGCCATGTTTGAGGTTGTTATTTGCAAGTTATTTTTAGGTTGATAAATTGGATTCAACGGGTTTTGAGATAAAAGATGCTTGAGGTCCGCCAGCATGAGTTCCTGGTGTTGAAGCTCATGGTGGATTCCAAGAGTAGTTATCATTTGCAACATATTATCTTCTGTTACTTCTCTCAATAGATTGTTCATGCGCTCGTCGATGTTTTGGCAATAATCACGTGTTGTCTTCAAGGAAGGTCGAGTAAAAAAGCCACGTTTTGGATCCGGATGAGGCACATTTGATTCGTTGTAGGAGCTAAACATTGTGAGAAATTCTTGCTGAAAGGGTTTGAATGGTTTTTCGAAATGTTGGAGGACAAAAGCTTCAAAGAACCATGTGACATGACCAAGATGCCATTTTATCGGGCTCGCATCCGGTAGGGATTGAACACAGCAATCCTCTTCAAATAAAGGCTCAATTAGATCTAAAGTGCGACTGCGGGCCACAGCATATTCTTTAAGTAGGATATTGATATCTATCATTATTTAATTTCTCGAAAAGGGCGATTGCTATTTTTGATAATCAATTATGGCCAATGACGGTAATGAAAAAATTCAAGGATTGTTACATTTTTGAGATAGCTATCTGCGTTCATTTAACTTTAATTTGGTTGTTAACCTGTTTTACATTAGGAACTTGTTGAGCAATCGAAGTGGCCAATTGCCGTTGAGATTCGGTTTCGACAAACCCACTTATGACCACCAACCCATTTGCTGCTTCCACATGCATAGCAGCGGCCTTAAGCTCTTTTGTTTCAATCAGTTTTGCTTTTACTCTCATGGCTAAAATTATATCCTGTTGCGGAGTATCTTCTACTGTATCAGGGTTAAAACTCGCGCAACCACCCATGCTAAATACAATAAACAGAGATCCAATAATCCAGGTGCGAAGTATTTTGTAGGTCATTTTCTTTCTCATGTTGTTTCCGGAAAAACCACTAGCACTACTCACGTGCTTTATTTACTGCATCCACAAGGCCTGCACACCGTATATTTTGACTATTTGCCTTCTTTTCTTCTTGAACTTCCTGGAGAAACGAATATAAGCTCACGATGGGCGCTGAAGGTAACACCGCAAGTGAAGCTGCACCTCTCAATATCGCGGAAGCGCCCGGAGTAAAAGTGGGCTTCTTGAAAGTACCTTCTATATGCAGTGGTGCGCGCGCCGAGAAAACACTCAAGTCCTTCGGTTTGGGGTCAATAATCAGATCTAACTTTTCCTTATTAAAATCAATGGTTCCTTTGCTTAAAAAAATCGTATCTTGCGTATCTACAATAAAATTGTCCATATTCAAAACCCCACTATTGATTGGAAGATCCAGATAGGCGCAATTAATATTAGGTTCGTTGTCCTTATCAAATAGCGATACCAACGCCTCGCCAATATCAAGCCCGGCTAATTCGACCAACAAATTATCCAGTTGTCCACCGGTCATGAGCATCAACAATCCTCCATCAGCCGATGCTAACATTTCTGCAATGGCACCTCCTTTGAACCAGAACATGCCTTGACCTCCCACTAATCCGGCGCTTTCGTCAGCAATTTCAAAACGACGTAGTATTTCTCCTAATTGTACGTGACGAATTTCAACCTCTATTTTACTTTTAACGGGTTGCGAATTTGTGTTTAATTCGGAACGGGCACGAATATTTCCATTAGCAACGCCAAAATCCAAAGGAGCAAGCTTGAGATTGCCGTTATCAATGGTCACGTGCATGAAGAGATCATCCACGGGTAGTTTTGATTTAACTCGCTTGCTGCGTAAAGAAATGTCGGCATTGATAGCCTGTAGTTCCTTAAAATCGATAGGATCGCTGGGCAGAATGAATGGGCTCGTAGTTTCTCTTTTTACTTTTTTCTGCTGAGTTAAAGATGCAGTTTCCTCAGGACCCGTGTCGGGCGAAAGACCAATTAATGGTCCCATATCATCCAAGTCTATTTTTTCTGATTTTAGATCGGCCTTTATAAAAGGCACTGCTTCGCTTAGCTTCACACTAATCGTTCCGGCAAGATCACTATCGCCCACATGGCCATCCAAATTTCTAATTTGCCACAAATTTTCATGATGCGACAAATCACCTTTCAGTCGATAAGGGGGTAAGCTAGGCATGGGTAATCTCAGGATTTGTGATAATTGTTCTGGATTAGGGCCTTGCATTATAAATTGCAAATCAAGGCCTTTGAGCTGCAGAGGTTGTATCAATGTGCCATTCACTTTGATGCTGGTTTTCCCGACTTGCAAACTTAAGGTCAGCGGATAGGGTATTTCAGCCTCCCTCAATGCAACTAAAGGACCTGCATTTAAATTTGCAAGTAATAGATGCCCATTCAGCTTCCCCTGGGCCTGTACCTCCGTGAGTTCTTCATCGTGATCTGCACCCATAATGGTTGCAAAAGCCGTGGTGATTTCTGTATCAGTTGCTAAATCCTCATAGTTAAGGCGGCCTTCCACAATCCGTAAACGCTCAATGAGGGGGATTTCTGTTTTGCGCTCAGGATCATTTGTGACAATTTGCAAATCCCAGTTTCGCTCCCCTTTGGATGATTTTTGTAAAACAATATGTGGTTTGGTGAGGGTAACCTCAGGAAATAGCATGCGTCCTTTGATGAGCTCAATCAAATCGATGCGCATGTCCAATGCTGCAAGTTCCAACATATTGGGTTGCTCGCTCCAGTCGGCATTCTCAAACTGTATTTGCTCCATTCTAATCAGTGGCGTTAAAGACCAATCGATTGCAAAGTTACCTTTAATAGTAAGATTACGGCCCGTCTGATCCCTAACTTGTTGGGTCACGATCTCTCGTGCCCAATTCAAATTGGGTAATGAGATTAGCAATACGACTAAGAGAAATAACAGGGTAAGGAGAGAAACTCCAACCCACTTCACGGCATTCATTTTCCACCTATTTCATTACATAAGTTTATGGTATGACCAGGGAAAATTCAGGTCAGAGTTGTTTCATGTATGTTACTAGATCGGACTTTTCTTCGTTTGTTAGCTTGAGTTGTAGTACCAGGTTAAAAAATTCGACTGTATCTTCAAGGGTAAGCAGACGACCATCGTGTAGATAAGGAGGGCTATCCTTAATACCACGAAGTGTAAAAGTTTTTATTGGCCCATCGCCCGGTTCATTCAAAAAGCGTTCAAGTTTTAGATCATGCATTTGATTATCGAGGAATGCAGGCGGTTGATGGCAATTTCCGCATTGCCCTTTACCCAAAAAAATACTCTCACCGCGAATTTCTTTTTCAGTCGCTTTTGAGGGATCCAGTCGGCCTTGGCTATCTAATTTTGGAGCGGGCGGAAATTCCAACATGTTTTGAAACTGTGCCATATGACTTACATGGATTCGATCAATCATCGGGAATCCTTTCTTCATTGCATGTATTGGGTCGCCATTGAAGTAAGCAGTGCGGAACTCGAACTCTGTGAAGTCTTCGATCGAACGCAAGCTGCGTTTTGATCCATGAATCTGCTGACTGTATACGCCGCGCAAACTGGTGGTATCCAGCCGAACTCGGCGTTCCTGAGGGCGCATATCAGGGCTTAAATGAAATTGTCCTGTTGTGTGACCGTTGACATGACAATCAAAACAGGTCACGCCTAGACTGGGTTGGGCGCTTTTACGATCATCTGTCGGATTGAATTCTTCCTGCGGTAGCGGCGTGAGCAGCATCTGCAATCCAGTAAGCTGAACCGGAGTCAATATATCTTTGAATAAACGATAAAAATTATTGATGGAAACAACTTCTCCGCGAGAAACATCCCCTAATTCAGGCCTGTTCTGAAGGAAAATAGCAGGAGGAAATTCCGGCAAAAAAGCTTCCGGCAAATCAAACTCGACGTCGAACCTTTCTAACCTAGGAAACATCGAGATCTGCATAGGAGGAAAGACTTGTCCGCCGGTTACTTGTTTGGGATGTGGTAATGCAGGGTAAGGAAATAGATTATTTTTACGAATTTCTTCAGGTGACATGGCAGCAAGTTCTTGCCAGCTCATTTTGTCTTTCAATATAGCAGTTGGGCCGACCGGGATGGGTTTTCCCCGAGTCATAGTTACCTCTGCATCGAAACGAGGGGCAAGATCGTAGCGACTCTGTAATAACTCTTGTTGAGTTTTACTGATTTTTGGCTTTTCTGCTATATCAGATTTCATTGTTTCTTCAAAAGATTGCTGTGGTTTTTTTGCATTGAGCGAATCTCGGTAAAAATCAAACCCGCGTATTTTTCCATAATCAGGTTGTTGTTGAAATGCATCAGAGGAAGGCAGAGCGCCTGAAGCATCGAAAATATTAGAGTGATCATGCTTACTTTTTTTCTGCTCTGGTCTTGGGTTATTAGTCTGTGCATTCATAATCGCATCATTTTTTTTCTCTATCAGAACATTATCGTTTTGACTGACAGCATTATTAATTCCTACGCCAAGGCCGCTCACTCCCAGTAAAGTTAAAAATAAAATTTTGCTTTTCTTCATATCAATCTCTCCACTATCAAGTCATTAAGTAAACAAGAAATAATCCTGATGCACGACAAAACCTAAATTAATTCTGGGTTTTATTCTTTCATTCTGGAGAAAATCTATCTGTACGAAACCGCACACTGGATTGGTTTTTCATGGAAAGGATTGCGTTAGAATCGTTGAGAAGATACGCATGAATTTGAATCTTTTCATGTCTCGTTACGCTGTGCTCCGCTGCGTATTCACCAGTTATTTATCAAATTACTTGGTTAAATTACTTTGATAAAGAATTGGAGTGAACACCCAGTGCGCAGATAGGAGGGTTAGGGGAGATGCGCACTGGGAGTCCGGATCCAGTCATCCGGCTAGACGATATGAGATTCGTCCTGACTGGTGCGGTCGACTCATTAAAAAAGAAGTATGAGTGCTAATGTCATTTTAGGCCATCCTGATTTTCTTTCTGTGCGCTTTCTAACATACAGTTCATGCGGCTTCAAATGAGTTTGCTATGATGGCAGATAAATCGATTAATAGGCTTGAACCAAGATTTTCCATTAAAAGCTTTCGAATAAAAATTATTAGAATAGCCCGTTGAATATAATTAAATCTCTATAAATCATCATCATCATGTGTGTTCGCGATTCTTTATTCCAATTATTGGGGTAACAAGATCCGATGATTTTCACAAATAAGCTCATTAACCTAGGAATTATTTATGCTTGATATCGCTATTGACACTATAGTCATGCGCCCTTATGTTTTTACTTTTTTTGCGGCATTTTTGCTGGTTTGTGTGCCACATGTGGGTTGGCGCAAGACCTTGATATTTACCGTTGCTGGCTATCTGATTGCTTTTGCGTCGGAGAAGCTTTCCATTACCACTGGGTTTCCGTACGGTTGGTATTTTTATATTGATGATACCAGTCATCAGGAGCTATGGGTTTGGGGAGTGCCTTTTTTTGATTCCCTCTCGTATGTTTTTCTGACTTATTGCAGCTATACGACGGCATTGTTTATCCTGTCACCCTTGGCGACGAAAGGAGCGGATCTGGTCACGCTAGAAACGCGCGCGATCCGACGTTCATGGGCTGTTTTAGTGCTAGGTGCTTTTCTGCAGACATTCTTAGATATCATCATTGATCCGGTGGCGTTGCAGGGCAATCGCTGGTTTCTGGGGCAAATATATGGTTACTATGAAGCCGGACTACATTTTGGTGTGCCGATTTCAAATTATGCCGGTTGGTTGCTGACAAGTTTCTTGCTGGTGGCCACCTTTCAGCAGATTGATCGGAGGCGCGATGAGAAAATACCGAAAGGGGTGTTTGCCATGCCATTCCGCTCTCTGCTTGGCCCGGTACTTTATTTGTCGGTACTAATCTTCAATTGGGTGATTACACTGTGGATAGGCGAGCATCTGATTGCACTGACCGGCGTGTTGATATTTACGCTACCAATTGTTATGGTGACCGTTCAAGCCGTGTTACGGGTTAATCGTTACCGTAAAGAGGAATTACAAGAACATTTAGAAGATTATCCTTGGTCACCTTTGAACAATGTTGAAAAATAAAAAGGGGCTGGATACTTCCTGTAATAGGGATTCACGATCAAGTTCATTAGGTATATTGTGAATGCCAATGCTGAATTTTTGAGATTGCTGCTTGTAGGTTTGCTTTTGCCTGAATGCTTAGTTTTTCTCCCAATTTAAATTGATAGCCACGAATGCGGAGTAAAAAAGAGGTCGGGGCAGTGCGCTGGTATATTTGCTGATATGTAAATAATAATGCAGCTGGTGTAAGCGCGTGACTGGTATAACTGGCATCTTTTTCGGCATGAATCGGTAAAAATTCGTAAGGTTCAGCGCATGACATATCTGCATCAATAAACACGATCTGATCAAATTCAAGTAAATCAATTGTGTGCTCGATCAGCAATTGCATGTCAATGAGGCACTGGGCATTTGTTAACCTCAGCTGATCGATCTGTTCGATCAATAAAGGACCCAGCGCGTCATCGCCACGTTCAGGATTTCCATATCCAAATAACAAAATCATCACAGTATCGTAGGTTTATTGGTAAGTTCATTTTTGTCTTTATTGGGATCATAAGGAAAGTGCGTTTCTAAATGCTGACTAATGGCTTGGATACCTTGAATGAGGCCAACTTCAAATTGTTGCTGCCTAAATGCAGATTCCATGATATGACAAATATTCTCCCATTCTTTGTTGGAAACTTTGGCATGTATGCCTTGATCCACAATGATTTCTACATCACGGTCAGCCAGCAGCAAATAAATGAGCACGCCATTATTCTGTTCGGTATCCCATACTCGCAATTGCGAAAAAACTTCAAGTGCACGCTCTCGTGCTGTTTGATTTCTAATCAGGGCTAGAGTATTGAGTGCACATTCCACAGCAATGCAAATTTCACCGCTATGATTCGTTTCCGATTGCTGAATTGCTTGTTCAATAGCCGTTAGTGTAGCAACGGGCAATGAGCGTCGAAGCAACCATTGTCCAGCAGATAAATGGCGTATGATACGAGTTAAATTCATTTACCACCTCCCAGAGGCGCCACCACCACCAAAGCTACCGCCACCTCCACTGAATCCTCCAGAACCAGAACCGCCGCCTCTAAAGCCAGAATTAGACCAATTACCTCGCCCATTGCGGTAAATTCCTGGGTTGATGTGAATGAAAAGATTCAGAATGAATACGACAACAGCGATGAGAATAGCGATCGCTATCGAAGAGAATATTGACCAGCCGACAAATCCTAGACCCATGCCAGTTACAGTGGCTCCAGCTATACGTCCCAGGTGTACTTGCAATATCCTCCCAATGACCGTGGAAAAGATGAGGATGACGATTAAGCTTTCAATATTTGTCTGCGTATTGGGCAAATTGTTGTTTTGCGTGGTGCTGGGGAGTGGCAGTGTTTCACCGTTGATCAGACCTATGATCATTTCAATCCCTGCTTGAATACCTTCGGCAAACTGCCCTTGTTTAAATCGAGGTGTAATAATTTCCGTGATAATTCGTTTCGCTGTTGCATCCGGCAGTACCCCTTCCAAGCCATAACCGACTTCAATACGAAGCATTCTGTCGTTTTTAGCGATCAGCAGCAAGACACCATCATCAATACCTTTACGTCCTATTTTCCATGCTTCAACAACCTGCATAGCGTATTGCTCAATAGCGAAGGGTTGAGTGGTCGGGATGATTAATATGGCAATTTGACTCCCTTTCTTTTTTTCAAATGCTGTTAATTGATGTTCCAGTTGTGTAATTTCATGAGTAGAGAGTGTTCCGGTTAAATCAGTTATATGGGATTTAAGGGACGGAATGGCGATTTCTGCCCTGACTGAAGTGATTGCCAATAAAATTGTAAGTAGAGTAATAACTCTAAAAAATATATTCTTGATTTTAGGTATTGATTCTTCGTTGGTCGATGCAGGTTTCATGAAAGATAGTAACTGGATTTATTTATCTTCCAGCCTCGGTGTATCAAAATCAATTTTTGGCGCAGTGGATATCTCGTCTTCATTTTCTACAGTGAAGCCGGGTTTTGTTTCAAATCCAAATAGCATGGCTGTGAGATTGCTGGGGAAAGATCGGACGACAGTATTGTATTCTTGAACTGCTTTAATGTATCGATTGCGTGCTACAGTGATACGATTTTCGGTGCCTTCCAGTTGTGCTTGTAAATCACGAAAATTGGCATCTGATTTTAACTCGGGATAATTCTCGACGACGGCCAGTAACCTTGAAAGAGAACTCGACAACTCTCCTTGCGCATTCTGGAATTTAGTGAATGTTTCAGGGTCGTTGACTAGCTCTGGAGTTGCTTGAATACTGCCAATTTTGGAACGAGCATTGGTAACTCCAAGCAATACATCTTTTTCTTGGGCAGCGAATCCTTTGACGGTATTAACTAAATTGGGTATTAAATCTGTACGTCGCTTATATTGATTCAGCACTTCTGCCCAACTGGCTTTAATTTGCTCATCGGTTGATTGAAGCGTATTGTAGCCACAGCCACTTAAAACAAGAACACAGAGAATTGTCGCTACTAACTGCCTATTGCGCATAAATTTTTCCAGAAAATTGCATGGCCACGAATTATGGTTTTGCTGATATTTCGTAATATTCAATGATAATTTCTTTCCATCGTAGGTAGATGGGTGAATGATAAAACGGAATTGACCGATGAACAATGAAAGATTTTGTTGTCGGTTATTGCAGTTTCAGTGGCAAGTGCAAAATTCTGGATAAATAAAAACCGCTCGATCTTAATCGAGCGGTTTTTATTTGCAATCATCAATACTTTAATTGTCAGGATATCCTGCTACTACCCAAGTTAAACCACCATCCACAGATTTATAGATGTTTTTTCTTGCTGCACCTACAATCGTCGAATCCAATGCATAGGTAGGCGATACCTTGAATTCAATGAATTCAATATTTTCAGTAGCAATCAGCGATGCAGTTGTATTCAGTGAAGCTGTTACTGCGCCTGCTCCATCCAGATTTGCGCTAAACAGTCCTTTGCCACCGACATTGACAAAGATGGTTCGGTCGACGCCGAAGTTTGGCGAAAATTCTACTTGTAAGATAACGGCATTTGATCCAACTGAAGTATCAGTTTCTTTTGTCCAGGTGGTGCCGCCATCAGTTGAGCGGTAAATACCACTGGTTGTCCCAACAAGCACAAGATTATCGATGGCAAATTGCGGGGATATCGCAACCCACATATATCTTTGCCCGGCCCATCCGGTTTGGATAATCGAGCTGGCACCGACGCGTAAGAAAGTATTTCCGCCATCCTGTGTCCGCCACACTTCTCCAGCGCGGTTAGCGGCAAATGCAACGCGGTCGTTGGCATAATTAGGCGATACAGCTACGCTTGTAATAGGATGGTTTGTTGGCATTCCCCGTTGCAATATCCAAGTTTTCCCAGCGTCTTTGGTTTGCAACAATCCATGGAGTCTTGAGCCGAGGTAAATCTCTTTATCGGTTGCAAAATTTGGCGATGCAGCTAGGGCCGTGAGAGAGACGAGATCCTTTCTAATTTCAAGAAATCTAGGAATAAATCTAACGGTAAAACTGTCTCCAAAATTAGTGGATGATCCCACGTATCCATTGGTCGCAGTAACGATTGTTTGAGTACCGTCGGCATTCTTCACGATCTGCGAATCGAAGAAATTCATTTTCCGCCCTGTTGGATTGGGCCAGCCACTGGTAGACCAGGTTGTGCCGCTATCGGCAGAAATAGCGATGCCTCTTCCAACATATGTTGTGGCAATCATCTTTTGATCCGTGTTGAAACTCGAAGAGAGCGCAAGTCCTGTCAGTACGCCAATCCGTGTTTGACTTTGCTTCCATGTGCTGCCACCGTTTTTCGAAATAAAGAGTCCGTCGAATACCGGTAAAAATACTGTCTGGTCTGTCGCGTATGTTCTGGATACTTGCAAGTCAGTCATTTCATTGAGTAATGATGTTTGAACAGTAACTACAGCGCCTGAATTAAACAGTTCCCAATTATCGCCACTGTCGGTAGATTTAAATACCGCTTGAGTCAGACTGGTGCTAAATACTGTGCGGTCAATCGCATAGTTTGGTGAAACCGCTATATTATTGATCGCTTCGTTAGGTAAGTTAGTACCTTTGCTGACAAAGGTATTTCCTCCATCGCTGCTATAAAAAATTCCAAAGCTTGGGGTCGCTAAAAATATTTCCGATGCGCCTCCTGGTGCGATGGCCATATCGTAGATGATGGTTCCTGTTGGATTCCCCAATTCGGTCCAGTCAATACCACCGTTGGTGGATTTTCGTAAGTATCCAGCATCGCTTGCAATTATTAGAGTGTTATCGATAGCAAAATCAGGTGAGATTGCGATAGCGGTTACTTTATTGGTTTTATCGAGTACCTGAGTCCACTGCGCATCTGTATTGGAGCGACGGAAAAGAGCTCCATTGCCTTCAGTGAAGAAAGCCACATAACCACTGCTAGTCTCAGCGATTTCCATTTTTTTTATGATTTTGTTTGAAGCGGCCAGACCTGTGTTATAGGGCTCCCATGAATCTCCGCGGTTGGTTGACCGATAAACACCACCTTTGCCTTTGAGTCCCGCAAATACAGTTTGATCGGTAGCAAATTTTGGAGAAACGCGAAGAACACTGTATTCAAGCGGATGGTCCAACCCATTCGCTAGATTAATCCAATTCGCACCCCCGTCGGTTGAGCGCATAACTTGATCGTAATACCAACCGGTAAATGCGCCATCGCTGACTAAGAACATCGTTTTATCATTGGCATAATCAGGTGATGCCGCAAATGCAATTACCATGTCATGAGGTGTATGTGCATGCACATTCATGCCAGTAATGCCAATTGACAAGAAAAACGCAGTAATCACGGCAATTCGCCGTATGAAATTGATTCGAATTTCGTTTACATTGACTAACACTAACATGTTTATTCCTTCAAATTTTAGTTGTTTTTTGATCACTAACTCTGTCTGCTGCGTGAAACTTTTGCTACAAATTTATTGAAAAGCATCGAATTTCTGTGTAACGATTGATTCTACAAACTGGAGGCTAATATAGTAGAAATACTTCCTAAAACCAATAGGTCATTATTACTTTTTTTCTAGTACATATATACTACGAGGGTATTGTAAAATCAGGAAAATTCTGTTGCAGTAACAGGGAAACTAACTGATGTAACTGGCTACTCATTTCCTATGAAAAATGAAGTTTCACAATTTCATGGAGATTTTTTCATAACCCAGTATTGAGGCAGAATGGTCTCGTTATAATTTTTATCTGTTTTTCTTGAATTAACCTTCTGATTGTTAAGAATACAATTCGTACAAATCTTTTCTATCTGTTTCACATATTATTGCGACTTATATATCCGCTTACTCCTGGTAAATTGTTTTTTCATTTCGCCAAAAATAACGCTGTGATCAATAGCATATCTTTGCTTTTCTATTTGACTGAAAAGTCTTGTCCTGTCTTCCGATAGTTAAAGATTTTCGCTCCAAACTAATTTTAATAAAATAAGGTATTTAATCTGATACTATGACTAAGAAAAAGCTGAGGATAATTGATGATATTTTCCGTGGCGCAGGGGTCTTCTTATCTGTCATATGTGTTCGATGGGTTAATAGATAAAATTGAGATGCCAGACATTCAATACTTTGTTATGCATCACAAAGTTTATTCATAGGTCGATATAATCCAAGCAGATAAAATAGATTTTTGCGCGGTTTAGTCATTTAAAAATTGCTGGCAAGAGATGGTCACGGCTAAACTGTTTGAGTGAGCTAAAGTTTGTAGAATTAATCCTTGGTTCAATTTTTCTGTCTGAATAGAAATAGATAGTGTCATGCACATTTAATCTGAAAACATTTAGAAAATAAAATGAGAAACTTACTCAGAAAGATTTATTCGATACTAAAAAAACGTGCATCATACTTATTTTATCTGATCGAATACAAACGAGCCGCAAATGCTGTGCGCAGAACAAGTAGTGATCCTAACTCGATCTATGAAAAGATATTTGAAGAATTCATGCAAAGCTGTGGGAATAAGCATTGTCTTCAAATTGGAGTGAAAAATAGATTAGGAAAAAAATATGGACCCAATTGGGTAAGTGTTGACAAATACGATATGCGCGATTTTATTGATTATCATTATGATATTCATGATCTTCCCTTCGAAGATAATAGTTTTGATGCAGTGGCCTGTATATCGATTTTAGAGCACGTTCCTTACCCATTGAAAGCAATTCAGGAATTCAAGAGAGTCTTAAAGCCGGGTGGGAAAATATGGGTGCAATTGCCATGGCTTTGCCCTTATCATGCGGTTCCAAAAGACTACTGGCGCGTTAGTCCAGATGGATTAAGGGTATGGATGGAAGATTTTAAAGAGGTTTCTTGCGGAACTTATATGTGGCGCAAAACCTATTTTTCAATTGCAACTTATTTTTATGGAGAAAAATAGAATATATTTTGCAATTGACATCGGGAGCAAGGCTCAGACAACTTGCCCTGCAGCATAACCCGATGACCAAGCCCATTGGAAATTGAATCCTCCTAAATGACCTGTAACATCTACGACTTCTCCAATAAAGAACAGCCCCGTTGTGTGCTTGGATTCCATTGTTTTGGATGATAACTCAAGAGTATCGATGCCACCAAGCGTTACTTCCGCCTTCTTATAGCCGACCGTACCGCTCGGTATAACCTGCCAGTTGTGGAGTTTATCCGCGATCAAGCGTAATTCATTTTCCCGGTAGTTACCGATAGGTTTTGCAGCGATAGCGAGTTCGACTAGCATAGATGCACACCAGACCTGCACGAAGCGTTTAGGGAGGTAACGGGCTAACAGATTCGACAGAAGCATGGTGCTTCGACGATAAAAAGAAAAGATTTGTTGTGCGTTCTGTTGTGGTAACAAGTTGATGTATAAAGACTCTCTTGGTTGCCAATAGGATGATATCTGCAATATAGCGGGGCCGCTTAATCCACGATGGGTGAATAAAACATCCTCACGGAACGAAGTTTCGTTACAATTAACCTCAGCATCTATTGTCACTCCTGAAATTTCCTTAAAGCCAGAAAATTCATCTTTAGCAAAGGTTAACCCCACCAAACCAGGTCGTAACGACGTTACACGAACGCCAAACTGATTGGCAACTTGATAGCCAAATGCACTTGCGCCAATTTGTGGAATCGATAAACCGCCAGTAGCAATTACCAAAGATTTAGCTTCTATAGTATTACGCTCAGTTGTCAACCTAAAATTTGATTCAATATCTTGATGCTTACCATTCGCTAGGCTCTCTACTTTTTGGATAGCAGAGGCCAGTTGCCAATCTACATTCACTGCACTACACTCGCTATGAAGCATGTTAATAATTTGTTGCGAGCTACCCTCACAAAATAACTGCCCCAATTTTTTTTCGTGATAGCGGATGCCATGCTTCTCAATCAGAGAAATAAAATCCTGTGGCGTGAAACGAGCCAATGCGGAGCGACAAAAATGTGGATTACCAGAAATGAAGTTTTCCGCTGAGGTATGGCGATTGGTAAAGTTGCAACGACCACCGCCAGAAATACGGATTTTTTCCGCTAACTTAAATGCATGGTCAATGAGTATCACGCTGCGGCCTCGCTTGCCTGCCTCTATCGCACACATCATGCCTGCAGCACCTGCTCCTACGATAACCACATCTTTATACAGCTTAGGCAAGCTCATGTATTACACCATGAAGTGCTTCTGAACAAAGAAATTATTCAGTCATCATATCTAAGCGAGTTGCTATCATCATGACAATAAATAGAAAAAGAGACAAACCAATACGTATGCTCAATGATCGAACCATACGTGTTGAATTACCTTTATCTTTATACATGTAATATAGTGCTGATCCTAGGCTATATAATATGAGGAGAAATAATACGGCAGCGAAAATTTTCAATGGCTTGATCCTAACAAAAATTGAATTTGCCAAATTTTAGCCGAGTTTTTCTGATTATCCAATGACTATTTGACGATAAAAACTCCAGTAATTTAGTAATAAAGCACCCCGCCGCAAGCAGCGGGGTATTAATTTCGCTCTTCAATCTGCTGGTTTTCAACCAGCTTTCGCCCCAAGGGGCGGGGAATTAAACCCGGAAGAGATTAAATTAATTGATTGTTTCTATTTTACTTCATTTTAACTTCTTTTCATCGGTCAACACTGTGCAATGCAAAATCCGATTTGCTTACCAATTGCTATTTTTTTAATGGGTCCCACAGCAAGTGGCAAAAGCCAAATTGCCTTAGATATAGCAAAAGCACTTCCAATCGAAATTATCAGTGTGGATTCGGCCCAGGTATACCGATACATGAATATCGGGACGGCCAAGCCCGAGCAAGAAACTCTGACTCATACTCCGCATCATCTTATTAATCTCATTGATCCCGATCAGACTTATTCAGCAGCGCAATTTCGCAAAGATGCTTTAAACATCATGCAGGACATCTCTTCGCGCAACAAAATTCCGTTGTTAGTGGGTGGTACGATGCTTTATTTCAGAGCATTACAAGAGGGTCTATCCGTATTGCCAGCGGCAGACCAATATCTGCGATTGCAGTTGGAACATATGGCGAAGAAACTCGGTTGGCCTGCAATGCATCAAAAACTATCAGAATTGGATCCAGTGATTGCTGAGCGTATCAAACCAACAGATACCCAGCGTATCCAACGTGCACTGGAAGTATGTTATCTGACTCAACAGCCGATGTCAGAGATTCTGAAGACCTCACAACCAGCAGATTTTCCCTATCGTAAAGTCAGTATTGCACTCATCCCTAGTGATCGGAGCCAGTTACATTCACGTATTGCTGAGCGCTTTAGAGATATGTTAAACGCCGGATTGATTGATGAAGTTCAATTTATACGTCAGAGATTCTCGTCATTGAGCATGGAATCGCCATCAATGCGATGTGTGGGCTATCGTCAGGTCTGTCTTTATCTGGACAACAAAATCAAACATGACGAAATGCATGAAATGGGAATTGCCGCAACGCGACAGCTGGCTAAACGACAGCTAACTTGGTTACGCGGTATAAGAGTGAGTAATAAAATACATGAGCTTGATTGCTTATCTAGTGACTCAAGTATTCGAGTTCACAATTTAATCCGAGCTGTGATTGAGGTCTGCGCAGACTGAATGCCAAACTTATTGTTGCTATATTTGAGTGTGCCAGCTTGTTTATTTCCAGTTGATAGCGTTATGATTCCATACACGCTAGATAGACGAAATGAATTTTTATCAGCGTATAAGAAAAATTGCAAAACACCTGCAGAACAATCATTGATAGGAAAAACAACCATGCATATTTTTTTAAAATTATTTACGTCAGTCTTGTTGTTGATAAGCATCTTTTTTTTGGCAGGCTGCGAAAATTACGCAGAAAAAACACATCAATCCTGGGTTACTCCACCTCCGGGGGTGGTTTATGATGATTCAACCATTTTTGCCCGCGTTACCCAGGCAATTCAATCAGATCCTGTTCTACAGGGCACCAGCATTGAAATCAAAGTTAACGAAGGTCATGTGACGTTAACGGGTGCCGCTAGTAATGAAAATCAAATTACCCGAATCAATATGCATGCTTGGATCGTGGATGGAGTAAAGAATGTTGACAACCAAGTCTCCGTAAAATAATAAAATTTAAAAATCCCCGCTAATAGGGGATTTTTATCTAATTTACTGTGAATACCTTGATCAGATGCCTCGTAAAAGCTCATTAATGCCCGTTTTTGAGCGGGTTTTAGCATCCACTTGCTTTACGATTACGGCACAGTACAAACTGTATTTTCCATTTTCAGCAGGCAAATTGCCCGATACTACGACTGATCCGGGAGGAATGCGACCGTAGCTTACTTCACCGGTTTCACGGTTATAAATTTTTGTGCTTTGACCAATATATACACCCATTGATATTACAGAGTTCTCACCGACAATCACACCTTCCACAATCTCAGAGCGTGCACCAATAAAGCAATTATCTTCAATGATGGTTGGATTGGCTTGCACTGGCTCCAGTACGCCACCAATACCAACGCCACCCGATAGATGCACATTCTTGCCAATTTGCGCACATGAGCCAACGGTGGCCCACGTATCAACCATCGTGCCATCGTCCACATACGCGCCAATATTGACATAAGATGGCATCAACACCACATTATTGGCAATAAAAGAACCCTTGCGCACTGCCGCAGGTGGAACTACACGAAAACCGCCATCACGAAAATCCCTGGAGCTGTAATCTGCGAACTTGGATGGTACTTTATCAAAATAATTGGAAAATCCGCCTTTGATAAAACTGTTATCCTCGATTCGGAATGACAGTAGCACCGCTTTCTTGATCCACTGATGAGTTACCCAATCGCCATCAATTTTCTCAGCTACGCGCAATTTGCCGTTGTCCAGCATTGTCAGAACTTGTGTAACGGCTTCCTTCAAACTGGCATCGACATTACGTGGCGTAATTTCAGCACGGCGCTCAAAAGCTTCTTCAATGATAGTTTTTATTTCACTCATGATTTTCCTTAGTAATTTAAATTCAGCTCGACTTAACTCAACTGAGTTACGAGGCTTTTAATTCTTTGCATGGCTTCGTTACATTCCTGTGCAGGCGGTACTAATGCAACCCGAATATAATTTTTCCCCGGATTGCTGCCTTGTGCATCACGCGCAAGATAACTGCCTGGCAGCACCGTCACATTATAATCTTGATACAACCGTTTGGTGAATTCGGTATCGTCGATAGGTGTTTTAATCCATAAATAAAAACCCGCATCCGGCATTTGCACTGTCATTGCATCCGACAGCAGCGCCATCGCATCGGAGAATTTTTGTGCATATAAGCGGCGATTTTCCACCACATGTTTTTCATCATTCCAGGCCGCTGCACTGGCGGCTTGAGCCGCAGGGTTCATGGCACTGCCATGATAAGTCCGATACAACAGAAATTTTTTCAATATCGCGGCATCACCGGCCACGAAACCGGAGCGCATTCCTGGCACATTCGAGCGTTTCGATAAGCTATTAAATACCACCAAGCGTGGAAAACCTGCGCGACCCAATTGATTTACGGCATCCATCGCTCCTAATGGTGGTTTTATTTCATCAAAATGGATTTCAGAATAACATTCATCTGCGGCCACCACAAAACCATAACGATCTGATAGCGCAAATAATTCCCGCCATTCCTCCAGTGTCATCACATTACCTGTCGGATTATTGGGTGAGCAGACATAAATCAGTTGCGTGCGCGACCATACGTCATTGCTCAATTGCGAGAAATCCAATCGAAAATGATTTTCGGGTAGTGTATTAATAAAATGCGGTGTTGCCCCTGCTAATAACGCGGCGCCTTCGTAAATTTGATAAAACGGATTGGGGCATACAACTACCGGGAAACTAGCGCTAGAATCAATTACTGTCTGCGCAATAGAGAACAACGCCTCACGACTACCATTGACAGGAATAATTTCAGTATCGGGATTAATTTCTGATAGATTAAAACGCTGCTTTATCCATGCTGCAATGCTGTTGCGTAGTATCGGTAATCCTAATGTAGTTGGGTATGTCGACAAACCATCGAGATTATTTGCTATTGCTTGGCGGATAAAATCAGGTGTTGCATGCTTGGGTTCGCCAATCTGAAGATCAATCGGGCTCAATGCAGCGTTACGTGTTATACCCTCAATTAATATCCGAAGTTTTTGAAATGGATAGGGTTGCAGCTGACTCAGATTTGGGTTCATGCCATTTTAGAAAGAATGCTCAGTCAATAATTTTATACTGATCATCCTGCGATTAGGTTATTTAATGCGTGCGAATTATAAAGCGTGCATGCAAGAATAACCAACTAAAATTAATTTCAAATCATTTGAAAGTCACTGTAGTTTAAATTTGGATGAACAGCTGTTCCCATGAGCGCAACCTGTAAAGCGGCGGTGCTTCCCAGGCCGTCGGCATCGTAATACAGAATACCCGTTGTGGTGTTGTATATGATCCTGTCATCGGCATCATGTGCCGCGACCACACCAGCACCTGACCAAAATTGCTGCGTACTCAGAGTGCCCGGACTAACACCTAATCCGGTAAATAGAGACAAACTAAATTGCATAATATCAACCCCGCTTTGGAAGTCGACAAGGATGTCTCGGTTGGTTGAGCTATTCGGAGCATAGTCGAAGACAAATTTATCTGCACCACTACCGCCCGTAATGGTGTCATTGCCATTATTGCCACTAAATGTGTCGTTAAATGCAGTACCAGTTAATATATTGGCGCCATTGTTGCCAATAAGTGTCAATCCGTTCGTGACTGCTGCGGCATTAATGTTGGCAGCAGTTTTTGCCGTAGTAACTGCATTTACCATATCTCCCGTGCCAATCACAATACGCTCCAAGCCTGTGTCACCGGCATACAGGGTTAAAGTACTCGCAGATTTTGTTGCAAATCTTACTTCGTCAGTACCGCTAATGCCGGTGTCATTTATTTCTGCTGCGGTATGTTGCGAGGCAACACTAATAAAATAAACATCCGAATTATTCCGACCATCCAGTATATCAATACCTGCTTTTCCATCGATAATATCAGCTTGTGCTGTGCCGGTAAGGATATTTGCGCCCGCATTGCCAATGAGTGTTAATGCGTTTGTAACATCAGCTGCATTGACATTGATCGCAATAACCCCAGTTGAAACAGCAGTTACAGTCGTTCCGGTACCGATAACTATACGTTCGATCCCGGTATCGCTGGAAAACAAAGTTAATGTACTTGCTGTAGTAGCAGCGAAACGAACTTCGTCGATACCATTCAATCCACTATCAGCGATTTCTGCAGCCAAGTGGTGTGCAGCTGAGTTAATAATGTAAATATCAGAACCATTGCCGCCATCGAATTGATCAGTATAAGCAGTGCCGGTGATTATATTGTTGCCGGCATTACCGGTAATGGTCAGCGCGTTTAACACCGCGCCGGCATTGACATTAAGTGCTGTCACAGCCGATGTAATCGCATTGACTCCAATCCCAGTACCGATCACAATGCGCTCAATACCAATATCACCTGGATATAGTGTCAGTGTACCTTTGGTGGTTGCGGCAAATCGCACCTCATCCATTCCTGAAGTGCCATAGTCAAAAAATTCTGCGACTTTATGATCTGTGGCTAATACTGTAAGATAAACATCGGATCCTTCTCCACCATGAAGCTTGTCACTGCCTGCTCCACCGTCCAAAATATCGTTTCCAGCCAAGCCATTCAGCATATCATTGCCGGCTAAACCATAAAGAACATCATTGCCCGCACCAGCATTCATAATGTTATTTTTAGTCGTGCCGGAATAGGTTCCGCCACTGACGATAACGCCCGGTGGTGGCGGTGCGCCGGCGATCAACGTGCCAATATCTAAGCGTCCACCGGTAACTGTAGTCGTTGTCAAAGCATCGGTTGGGATAACCGTGTTTAGCAAGGAGTCACGCAATTGTTGTGGCGTGATATTAGGAAGAGCAGAGGCGTATAGTGCTAAAGCTCCTGTTACGTGTGGTGCAGCCATGGATGTGCCTTGAAAAGAAGCATATCCACCGCCCGGTACAGTGGAATAAATGCTTTGTCCCGGTGCTGCCAGGTCGACTGTGGATTTGCCGTAATTTGAGAAAGAAGCCAGCGTTCCAGAACTGGTCAACGCTGCAACTGATATAACCGAATCGTAACCTGCCGCCGCTGTCGTGTTAAAGTTGGAAGGATAATTTGCACGGGTGTCCGTATTTAAACTGCTATTTCCTGAAGCTGCGACAAAAAGACTGCCTGCCTGTGCTGAACGGATGACAGCATCATAATTACTCTGAGAATATCCACCGCCGCCCCACGAATTATTTGTGGCGACAAAATGCTGGCCGGTGCCAGAAGCCAGACTGGCATTCGTGTAATAATCAATTGCAGCCGTCGTCGATAAGGAAGTCCCCCCAGAGGGACCCAGCGCTTTAAGTGCCAGCATCTGAACATTCCAGTTCACACCAGAAACACCGCTGCCGTTTCCGCCAGTGGCACCGATAGTTCCTGCGACATGGGTTCCATGGTTTACATCATCAAATGGATTGTTATCGTTATTAACAAAATCCCAGCCGACAATATCATCAATATAGCCATTATTGTCCAAATCATCACCGCCTTTCCAGCGGGAATCCGCCAGCAAATCGCCAGCATCAATGCGACTATTATTATTAAAATCATTGACATAAGAAACATTTGCCGCATGATTCAGATCGATAAAACTGAATGTGCCGTCCTGATCAACATCGGTTAAAGCTGAGCGCAGTGTATTGCTAATTTCTTTTTGATTGATCCAGATATTTAAGTAAAGGTCCGGATGTGTGTAGTCGATGCCCGTATCAATGACGCCCACAACGGTTTTTGTGGTTCCGATAAAACCGTTGTTCCAGGCTTCATTGGCTTGGCTGCCGTAATTATTTGTTGGTGATAATGCGTCTCCGTACATGCCCCAAAGGTTTCCGTTAGTGTAATAGGAATCGTTGCTTATAGATTGATTGGAAAGAATCCAGTTATGTTGCACAAACTCAACACCGGGTTGGATTGCTAACGCATCCATTACTGATTCCAGCGCCTTGTGGGTGTTAATCCTGGCCAGCGTTGGCCCATGATCGGGTGATGGTGCATCATGAACAAATTCAGCGCCGTTTTTGCGTAATAAAGTAACTTTCTCTTTCTGAGTAAAGCTTGAAGAAAACTGAACTAAAAACTCACCGTTCACAAATTTGCCCATAACGTCTCCTAGTATTTACTGATTCAATATCGTGTAACTTAAAAACCAATCCCAGGTTTTCATTTTTTATACCCTGGGTTAGCTTGAGTGCGAAAGCTACCGACAGTAAGGCAATTACCACGCGACAATATCGCTTTAGCTATCACGACTTTTAGCTATCGGCGAAGATGACGTGTCCTTTAACCATAAATGAAAGAATTGCGGTGAATTACCCCGCTTTTTCCGAAGATCAAACAATGTGAAAGAAGGAGGTGAAAAATAAATCAGTTATTCATCGGTGGTATGTGAGGGGGTAGGAGTTGTTGTAGGCGGCCATAGAATTTATTGAGGTGAGAATTGGTTGCTTAGCTAAGATATCGTGTAAGTCATGGCAATAATTGTGATTTCATACAGGAAAGTGATGCGTGGATGCTAAATCAACTGTGCTTTAGATTGTAAAGAAGATGCGTAACATTGCTACTCCAGCGCCGTATGCATGCGATCCGCCACCATCAGTGCACGTAAATCCGTTTCCCATTTCTTTAATTTGTCATGCGCATGCTGGCGCTGGAGTGGGGTGGCGCTATTATGCATACGTGCGATGAAATCGCAGGTATATTCAGAGAGCTTCAACTGATAAGCACGATAGTCCGGATCGTCGGAACGGTGCGTATGTTCGATCAAATTCTGTAATGAGCTAATGATCTGTTCGGGTGTGGCGGATTCAGAGGCGAACTGACGCAGCACTTTCAATGTTTCTTGTTGCCGGCGCTGACGTTCGATCATCCAGATTTCGGGATTGAAAGGCGAGGCTTCGATGCTGGTATCGATTAAATGCCGTTGTGTTTTGTCAATGCTGCCGTATAGGTTTTCGATGCGTTTGACAGTT
>RRZU012280185.1_pt1 | contig 27418 bp, 15 predicted proteins | sample 2165561 | NCBI WGS metagenome assembly RRZU01 (sample SAMN10456909, study PRJNA506462) | wastewater metagenome | isolation source: wastewater sludge | place: USA: Moscow, Idaho | reverse complement strand
TCGCCCAAAGCTATCCGGATATCCCGCAAATCTTTCAGCGGAGTATTCGTCCAATAGCTATGGCCCGCCATCAGCCGGGGTACATTAGGCACATCACCTAAGTAGGTAGCCGCACTGTCGGCCGAGAAAAAAGACTGAATCTGATAACCACGTTCCGGTCCTGTATATGGATGCGTCCGGAACATACAATTATAATCAAATGACTCCGAAACCAGAATCTCTGTATCCAGGTTTCTTCGCACGTACTCCTGACTCAGTTCCCTTACCGTACGGGCAATCTCCATATTGGTGGCAGCCGTACCCTCCTGCTTCGGACCCACCCAGTTCCAATGACCATCGGGTTCGTTAAACGGACAGATATAATCAAGCTTGATACCTTCATGCTGCTGCAACCCTTCGGTGACATCCGCCATAAAGCGGACATAATCGTCGTACCGGTCGGGCTGTATATTAAATGTTGCACCACGTCCCGTATTCGTTGCTAACCCGTTCTGAGTCCAGTAAACAGGAGCCGATAACAGGAAACCCAGAAACTTATCAACCCCTCTCTTTTTTGCCTGCTGCAAGAAATTACGCTGACCAGCTTGCTTGCTCCAGTTGTATGTTCCGTCGGGAAGCAGGAAACACTCCGAACGAGTCCACGGCGAACCAATCTGACTTGAATCACCCTGTTCGGCACTACCTGCTCCTATATTAAAACGCCAGAGCGAAAGACCAATACCCTCGGGCCTGCCCTTTTCATCCAACTCTGTACTAAACAACCAATCAGCCACCCTATTCACCTCTTTCTCGGGCCAGAGACCAATAAATTGCATGCTCCACCCATCGGATGCACTAAAATGCTCCATGGTCTGATAAGTAACTGTCGGATCAACCACCACGCTGGCAACCGTTTCCTTCTGAGCCGAAAGAGGCAATGCCAGGGAAACAGCCAGCGAACAAAGATAAAAATTCCTCATCACCATACCGAATAATTAATTATTAAAATCATACACTATTGTAACCACAGCACGTGCCGGAATAACAAGCTGCTTATCCGCCGAAGCTCCCGCAACCACTTCCTCCTGCAAATCGGAAGTTTGAGAGGTTGTGTACATTTTCACAGACGAAACTGTCTTTCCGTTCACCCCGCTCAACGCCGTGTTTACGGCAATTCGCTTATCTGAAATATTGGTATACACGGCAACCAGCCTCTTTCCATCGGGAGCTACATACGCCGATCCCATGAAAAGTGACGACGCATTAGCTATATCGAGCGACACCCGTTTGAAACCCGGACGCACAAAAAGACTATAATTTCCCAATACCCACAGATTCTTGCGTGATTCGTGGGTACCACTGTTGCGGATATCCCCGTAAACACCGTCAGCCGGAGTCACACTTATCAGTAAAAAACGGCTCTTATGCCCCCAACGTTCCAAATCCATGCTCGTCCAGAAAGACCACGACGAAGCACTCGCGTACACCATGTCTGCATGAATCACCTTCGCCATATACAAAGCAATATCCATATACCCGGCCTTGTCGTGTCCGGGATAGTTTTCATTATAATAATCGCCAAGCATACTCCATTCCGTTTGATAAACCTGCAAGGAATGAGCCGCAGCCTTTGCCTGAACCGACTGGCGGATCTGCTGCATTTCGGCAAACGAACCATCAGTCCAGTAACTATGTCCGGCGGCAATCTTTGCCACAGAAGGCAAATCCCCTATATAATTAGCCGATCCATTACTGAAAAAGTCATCCAGCTGATTACTCCTATCCGCGTCCCCCTTAACAGAAACCAAATAGTTCCAGTCGGCCGCCTCCGGGAGCAATTGCTTAGTAGAAAGCCCCGAAGAAGTAAGCGAAGCATCCAGCTGACCGGCAAGTTGTTTTATTTCAGCATTTTTCCAACCCGAACCCTCCTGCGAAGGATCACCCCAATTATACTGAGGCTCGTTAACCGGACTCACCAAAGCAAAATCAATACCCTTCTGCTCCTTAAAATAAGTCAGCACCCGGGTAATATAGCTGGCGTAAGCACCATAACTATCGCCTTTTAAATTAGAAAACGAACCGCTGGACGAATACCCCTTTCCGTTTTGTGTATAATATACAGGCGGTGTATTACTAAACATCACAAACCGTTCGCATCCGTAGTGTTTGGCTTTCTGCAGAAAATACTGCTGTCCGGCCTGACGATCCCAGTTATAGGAACCATCCGCGTTCAGGAAACACTCAGCCCGCCGCGTTCTGTCGGCTATTCCACTCGCATCACCCTGTTCGGCAGTACCTCCCCCTAAATTAAATCGCCACATAGATAGTCCGATACCCTCTGGCTTGCCATTGGCAACCGATTGGGAAAACAACAACTTTGCAATGGACTCCTTTTCTGTGTCCGACCAATACGTACCCACATAGTTGGGCACCCAGCAATCGGATGCAGCAAACCCTTCCATCGTCTGAAATTGTTTGTCAACCTTTATCGTAACCTCTTTGGCAAGATCGGCCACCGGTTCCGTGTCCGGCAATTCGGCAGGATCACTACAAGCAGTGAGCAAACACAAAGCAAAACCAATATATTTCTTATGCATACAGTTTAAAGGATATTGCAGGGGTACAGAAAACCATACCCCTGCAGTTTATATCAGTAATCAGTCCAATTAAAAATTAGGATTCTGTTCAATCACCCCTTCCGAAAGCAACACCTCCGTATTAGGAATAGGGAACAGCAAGTCACGGTCTTCGCGGAAAGTAATCCCCTTATTACTATTTTCCTTCTGGTTTGTTTTCTCGTACTCGTCGGTCGATTCAACCAGGTTGTATCTTACAAACGAGCCGGATTCACCCATCACGTTACACAAAGCCTTTTTACCATTATCATCATTCCAACGACGAAGGTCATACAAACGGTTGTGTTCCAACGCAAGTTCCAATCTTCTTTCCAAACGGATCGCATCACGAAGCGCTTTGCCTGTAGCCGCGCTTTCGGTAAGATGAACACGGTTACGTACTTCATTCAACGATTTGCGTGCACCCACCTCATCGCTTGTCTCATAAGCAGCTTCTGCGTGCATCAGCAAAACGTCGGCATAGCGCAGCAAGCGGTGATTCAAAGGCACATGGTTGGCATCATAAGGCGATGGTCTTTTATCCACCGGAATATAGAACTTACGGTTTACACGAGCCGACTTATGCTTGTCCGGCGAAATCACATAGGCTTTCGCCTTCTCATTGTCGTCGCCCGCAACATCGTCGCCATTCTTAATGATCGTCCACTTCAAGCGTTCGGTATCACCCGCGTCAAGGAAAGCTTTTTCCAAGTTACTGGTAGGCAAACCCCATGACCATCCTGAATCATCACGCGAACCAACCACAACAGACAAGCGTCCGCCCAGGTCGTACTTTGTATCATCATTATACTGAACTTCAAACAACGACTCCACGCTGTTGTTGGTGTCCACACTCCATACATCCTTAAAATCGGGAAGCAAGCTATACTCCTTGCTATTGATCACCTCTTCAAGCACACGCTTTGCGTCTGCATATTTTTCCTGATACAGGTAGGCCTTACCCAGGTAAGCCAAAGCTGCCCCCTTGGTAGCACGACCCATTTCTGTTTCGGCATAACCGCTGCGTGCAGGCAATGAAGCTGCCGCATCAATCAGGTCCTGCTCAATCAGCGCATACACTTCAGACACACTGTTGCGAGTCTTTCCGCGTACATCTTCGGGCAACAACATATCTGTAACCACAGGTACACCCCCAAAATTCTTTACCAATTCGAAATATTGATACGCACGGATAAACTTAGCCTCCGCAATCATGCGGCTACGTAACGTTTCGTTGGTAATGGGAGAAGTAGCTATGCGGTTAATGGCAATATTACAACGTAAAATACCCTTGTACCTGTACTGCCAGAAATCTTTAATCTTACCGTCCTGTTTTGGGTTGCCGTAATGCGACATACGGATCCAGTCACTCTGACTCTGGGTTGTATTACCCATCCAAAGATCGTCCGTACTCATATCCACACCCACATAGAAAGAAGCAACCTGCCACCAGTCGTTCCAGAAAACAGACTGATAACAACCCGTAATCTGTTTCAGACACTCTTCCTCTGTCTGATAATAAGTATCCAAAGTCTCTTGTCCAAGAACCGGTTGATCCAGAAAATCGGAACAGCTGCTTAAACTGGCAGACAATGTTACTGCCATAAAAAGTTTAACTATATTATTCATAACGTATTATTCTATTAAAATGTCATGTTAATGCCAAATAAAAATGTACGGGGATTTGGGTAACCCAAGTTATCGATACCCGACTCAATCACGCTACCACCAGACGCACGCTCAGGATCCTGACCGGTATAGTTGGTAACCGTAAACAAGTTTTGAGCCGAAAGAGACAAACGAACTCCCACATTTTTAAGGGTACTCTTTGGTAAGGTATAACCCAACTGAAGCAATTTGCAACGCAAGTATGAACCATCTTCCACAAAGAAAGAAGAAACGCGGCGGAAGTTCATATTCTGGTCGTTCACAGAAAGACGGGGATAATAGTTGCTTGTACCTTCGCCATGCCACGCCATTTCAGACAACCCTGCATACACGTTCTGTCCTTCTGTACCGGCAAGGAATCCTCCTTTGGCACTGTTGTAAATATCATTACCCAGTGTGCCATAGAAGTTTGCAACCAAGTCGAAATTCTTATATTCCAGTCGTGTGTTCAAACCCATCATCAGGTCGGGGAATGCATTACCGATAAACACCTTGTCGCTCTCGTCCAGCACACCGTCGCGGTTTACATCCTTAAAACGGATATCACCCGGCTTAGCACCCTTCTGTACAAGATCTCCCTTATCGTTGGTATGACTGTTAATCTCTGTCTGATTCTGGAACAAACCGTCGGCAATATAACCGTAAAAACGGCTGATCTCACCATTCTCTTCGTTGCGGATAATACGGTCGTTAAAGAAATCTCCGGCAAGAATAGCAGAACCGGCAACAAACTTCTCGCCCGTATTCTTCACTCCCGAAAGATTCACACCCACTTCGTATTTAAAATCATTTACAGCATCACGCCAGTTAACAGAAAGTTCCCAGCCGCGAGCACGCATACTTCCCACGTTGCTCCACATTTCACCATTCCACATCGGATAACCTAAAATCAGCAGATTTTCCTTTTTCATAAGCATATCCTTCGATGTTTTCTGGTACACATCAGCTGTAACCGACAGTTTATCTTGCAACAAACCTAAATCCACACCAATATTAAAGTCTTCCACAGTTTCCCATTGCAAGCTTGTATTTCCAACCATGCTGATAGCAGTACCCACGTTACGGTCGGCGCCGGCACCAAATACATAGTCACCGCTGCTAAGCAAATTCAGATAATTAGAACTGTCGATATTCTGATTACCCACACGGCCCCAGCCACCACGGACTTTCAGGTTAGAGATCAGCTGCTGATCCTTCATAAATCCTTCGCCTGTAACACGCCATGCCAAAGACACGGAAGGGAAAGTAGCATAACTGTTGTCTGAAGGGAACTTGGAAGATCCGTCCACACGAAGCGAAGCTGTCATATAATACTTGTTATCGTAATTATACATTAGACGACCCAGATAAGAAACCAGCGTATTATATGCATTTGTTCCACCAGCCTTTTCATTCAAAGTACCAGCGTTCAGATACTGCAAGTCAGCGTAATTACTTGGAACAGCTTCACGTGAACCGCTCAGGTAATAAGCTGCGAACTTTTCCATCGTGTAACCCACCATAGCGTTCAGGTTATGCTTCTGTCCCAGCGTTTTCATATAACTGGCCGTGTTAGTCCAGCTCCAGTCTACATAATTAGAAAACGAACGGCTCACTTTGCTCTGCTCTGTTTGTTCCAGGTTATCGATAAAGAATTCTGGATTAAAGCTGTCGTACATACCAAAACGGGCATTCACACCAAACTGCGAACGCAGAGTAAGACCCTTCGTCGGTTCCACGCTGATGTACGGATTCAGCAACATACCATATTCTGTATTTTTGTTATTGGTACGAGCTACCGATCCAGCAGGGTTCCATACCTGATTATTGCGAGACCGCGCATAGTTGCTATACTCGTTGTTGCTCCATTCCTCTTCCGGTTTAAACACAGGTGTGGTTGGATCCATGCGCATCACGCTGCTAAACTGATTGGGTGTATTTTCCCATGATTCCATACGTGGAGCAAAGTCCATACCCGCTTTAACGAATTTGTTGAAAGTATATTCCGTATTGAAACGGCCGGTAAGCTTTTCCCAGTAACCTGCATCGTATTGTGACTTCTGACGGAAATAACCAATGCTTCCGCTATATACCACCTTGTCGTTACCAGCCTGAAAACTCAGGTTATATGTTTGCATCGGAGCCACCTTGTTGATTGTCTCATCCCACCAGTCGGTACCATCAGCATTCGTTAGATTGTCAGCACCGTTCCAAACAGGCACATTGCCATCATTAGTATAACGTGTTTTAAACACTTGCTCGTATTCGGAAGCACCTGCCATAGATGGCTTTGCAAGAGTCTGCAAACCAAGTGATGTGTTAAACTGGAACTGAGTTTTACCCGCTTTACCCTTTTTGGTAGACACCAGGATAACCCCGTTTGAACCTCTTGTACCATAAATGGCCGCAGCAGAAGCATCTTTAAGCACCTCAATGCTAGCGATATCGTCTTGATTCAGGAAATTAATATTCGTACCTACAGGCATTCCATCCACTACATACAACGGATCCGATCCGTTTACGGTAGTTACCCCGCGGATAATTACACGAGGAGTAGCACCCGGGCCACCGGCACCGGTAATCTGTACCCCGTTGGCTTTACCCTGTAAGGAAAGCATGGCATTACCAGTAGCCATACTCTTCAGCTCGTCGCCCTTCACAGTGGTAATAGAACTTGTAAGGTCGCTCTTTTTCACCACGCCGTAACCAACCACAACCACCTCGTCGAGCGCCTTCATATCTTCGGCCATCTTAACGTTGATAACAGACTGGTTTCTTACCACAATTTCCTGCGTAGCAAAACCAATCATCGAAAAGGTAAGTGTGGCATTGGGAGCCACATTCCCAATACTGTAATTTCCATCCAGGTCGGTAATGGTACCATTGGTGGTCCCTTTCACCATGACCGTGGCACCAATCATAGGTTCATTATCGGCAACCGATATAATGTTCCCGGTAATTGTTTTATTCTGCGCCTGGGCACAGAAAGACACAACCGATAAAATCAGAATTATAAATGTTCTCATAACTAGCTTATTTCTTTAATTAACAGGATAAAATTTAGAACGCTTCAGGTGACTGTCAAACTTGAAGATGTATTTTCCGGATTTCTTAACCGACCATTTGCCTGGATTCTCTCCTCCGTTGGCCACATTCGATTCCGGATCATCGCTTCTGTTCCATCTCCAGAAAGGTTCCGGCCACCATCCCCATGGATGCATACTCTGAATAATAAATTCGATCGTATTTCCTGCTTCAAGTGTCATTTCAACCGAATAAAGATACGGATTGTTAGCATCCTGCTTCAAAAGCAGCGGTGATGCCGGCGACCAGTTTCCTGCGCCCGGAATACCAGCTCCCACCAATCCAATCTGGATAGGGATCTGCTCTTCGCCAACCTGCATGGTACCGTTAGTCGGAACCGCGTCGGTCGGGGTATATTCAGTCACCGTATAATTTCCTGTCTTTACATTAAATACAATAGAATAGTAACCTCTTTTCGGCAACACGATCGGAAGAGAAACCTCCGGCTCGTCTGTCAGCTTTCCCGCATCGTTCGGATCCACACCGAAACAGATTGGGCTAAAATCGGTCTTCTGAGGAACAAAGCGGATTTCAGTACCCGCGTTTTCAGAATAATAACGTGCCTTATACGTAAAGGCATCCGTTCTTTCTATAAGCATAGGAATACCAAACATATCACTGTTCAGGTTTGCCACCGCCTTCACATCCACCAGATACATCTTCTGGAAGTCGGGCATTTCAGACACATGGATTACCGAACTCTTTACTACTTCAAGAGCAGCCTTATCCACAGCCTTCAGCGTCAGCGTATAATCAGCGATAGCTTTAGGAAGTGCGATTGGATCAGCAAAAACAAGCGTTTTGCCATTGTTGGTAAACTCTGTGATACGTTTTGAATAGTTCAGCGCAGGAACAGACACCTCCACATAATCCAATGCCTTGTCGTCTGCCACTTCGAAACGAAGGTTCAGCAGGGTTGTTTCCTTGCTAAGTACAGTTACTTCGGCATCAGGAGCCAACACAAACGCAGGTGCGTTAAAATCGCCGTCCATTGTAACCAGTACTGTTTCCTCCACTGTGCGGTTGCCTACATCGGTAACCGTTACGCGGATCGGAAATTCATTTCCTACAAGCATCTTGTCGGTGGTGAATTTATAGTCCAGTTCGTAGCGTGTAATCAGGGAATCCAGCGTCAGATCGATAGTTTTATCAAGAAACAGGTCTTCGTTTTTAAGGTTAACCGATTTAATACCATCCTTATCCTCAATAATTCCTTTCAAGTGAAATTCCCTTCCGGGCTCTGTTTTAACGTTCGACGCAGTAAGTGTCACTGTAGGAGGCAGCGCGTCCACATCTGTGTACTCCTCTTCATTGTTACATCCCGTGAACAGGATGAATAATGCAGCCGTAAGACTAAAATAATTTCTAAACATCATACATTAGAATTAAAGTGTTTTCATTCTTTCATTTTTTGTAAAACCTATCGGAGCTCTAAACCGTGGTTGACAATGTGTGCAAATGTAGGGCAGTTCATCAATCCGGATAGCTGTCAAAATCGGCAAAATGAGGCGTTAAATCGGTCAATGCTCATTTTGCATAGCTGAACATCAATTATTTTATTACTTTTGAGCATAAATCGTATCGGAAGAATTATGAAGCGAAAGAGTTGGATTGTCGTTGTTTGTGTCTGTCTGTTTACCCTGGCTAGTGCCCGGCCTTATGCTGTAAAACGCCTTGGTCTGGAACAGGGGCTTTCCAATAGTTATGTGGTGAGCATCACACAAGACAAACACGGATTCATCTGGTTTGCCACCGAATCGGGCCTTAACCGTTTCGATGGAACTTCCTTTGTTGTATACAAACGGCAGAATCGCCGGGCAAACTCCCTGAACGGAAACGCGCTCAATAAGGTGTATGCCGACAAGGCGGACGATGTGGTTTGGGTTGCTTCCCAGCGCGACGGACTCAATGCCTTCGATTGTAAAACGGAAACATTCCGGTCGTACGTAAATCAACCCGGCAATCCGGGCAGTATTGCTTCCAACGCTATCACGGATATAATTAATTCATCCGACGGTAACCTGTGGCTTGCCTCCTATCATATGGGTGTCGATTATTTCGACAAGACTAAAAAGCAGTTCATACATTATAACAGGAGTACCCTTCCGGGTCTGGTGAGCGACAATGTGTGGTCGGTTGCCGAAGACAGCAAGGGAAATCTCTACATCGGACACGTGTTCGACGGACTAAGTGTTTACTCCACGAAAGACAAAACGATTAAGAACTATAGCTATTCAAATACACCTGGCAGCATTCCGGGAAATGATGTACGCTGTCTGTTTATCGACAATTACGAAAATGTATGGGTGGGAACTACCAACGGACTGGCTCTGTTTGATCAGGGAAGCGGGCGGTTCATCTCTTTCAAAAACAACCCGGCAAATCCGAATTCACTCATTTCAAATTTTATTTATACCATCACCCAACCAAAAGACGGACAGCTTTGGATCGGAACGGAAACCGGAGGAATCAGTATACTGGACATTCGTAAGGGCATGTTTCTTTCGCCCGAGAAGGTATCCTTTCAAAATATCTACAGCTCCGATGGTAAGAACGGCTTGTCTCATCCCACCGTCCGGAGCATTTTTCAGGATTCATTCCGCAATACCTGGATCGCAACCTATGGCGGAGGAGTGAATTTTATCAGCAGCGAACCCGACTTCTTTCAGCTTTGGCAATACTCTCCGTTGCCCGACGCAGCGAACAGCTTATCCAAAAGTGTTGCCTGGGGACTTTGCACGGATAACGAAGGGCAAGTCTGGGTAGGGACCGACGGCGGAGGTATCGACGTATTTAAGGGCGGACAGAAAACTGCCTCGTATAAAAAGGGGGCAGCTCCCCGCGGACTAAGTGACAATGCGGTGCTTTCGGGGTTCAAGGATTCCAAAGGGATTCTTTGGTTCGGCACTTACAGCGGAGGAATTACCCGTTACCTGCCCGGCGAAAAGAAATTCGAACATTTTTCTCCTGCCGGCTTTACGGCGAAAGACATCCGCTGCTTTTACGAAGATAAAAACGGATTTATATGGATAGGGACCAACGGCGACGGACTATACCGGTATCTTCCCGAATCCAAAGAGCTGCTCCAGCTCAGGCGCGAGAACAGAAACCTGACTGAAAACTACCTGCGTACCGTTACCGCCGATTCCGACGGGCACCTGTGGGTAGGTACGTTCGGACAAGGCCTGGGAATTCTGGACAACCAGTACAAAGTAGTACGCGATTACAGTATCAACAACGGATTACATTCCAACACCATCACGTATATCTTCCGCGATTCCAAGAACAGGATGTGGGTGGGTACCGGCGAGGGATTAGCCCTGTTTAAGAACTGCCGCGACAAAGAATTTACTCTTTACACCGAAGAGAACGGGCTGGCGGACAGTTATATCAAAGGTATCACCGAAGACGAGGCCGGTAATATCTGGATCAGCACCAACGGTGGCATCAGCCGGTTCAATCCTGCCTCCCGCACATTTCATAATTATAACCACTTCGACGGTGTGCCCATCGGCGATTTTATGGACGGATCGGTGGTGAAAGACAAACAGGGCACGGTGTATTTCGGGTCACAGAACGGAGTCTGCTATTTCAATCCCAAAGAAATGCCTTCCTCCCGTGTACTACCTCCGGTACTTATCACCAAATTTCAGTTGTACCGCAACGAGATACACCCGCAATACAGAAATGGCGAACGGAGCACACTACCCACTACCCGTGAAGAGCCAATCACGGTGAACTACAATCAGAATTCCTTCAGCATAAGTTTCAATGTGCTCAACTACGCCCTTGCCAATCAGGTAGAGTATGCCTACATGTTGGAGGGAATCGACAAAATGTGGTACAATTCCGAGCGGCAAAACGAGATTACATTCCGTAACATTCCTCCCGGCACCTATACCTTTCATGTCAGAGCCAAGATAAAGAACCAGGAGTGGGACAGCCATTCAACCACCCTGCGCATCAAGGTGAATCCGCCCTGGTGGTTATCCTGGTGGGCAGAAACCATCTACCTGCTTGCAGGCATTGCCATTCTGCTTACCATTATCCGCTTCTACAAAAATAAGCTGAAACTGGAGAATAAACTGTATCTCGAAAATAAGAAGCATCAGCAGGAACAAAAGCTGAACGACGAGAAAATGCAGTTCTATACCTATATCACCCACGAACTGCGCACGCCTCTTACCCTCATTATAGGTCCGCTCGAGGATATGCTTAACGATTTAAGCTTTTCCGAGCTTGCACACAAACGAATATCGCTCATTCATCAGAGTGCTATCCGTTTACTAAATCTTATTAATAAGATTCTGGATTTCAGAAAAGCGGAAACACGTAATATGCCGCTCAAGATTTCACAGGGGTATCTCTCCAAGCTGATCCGGGAGATTGGACTGAAGTACAAAGAGCTGAACCGCAACGAAAACATTACGCTGCAGATTGTATTGGAATCCGACGAGCAGCCAATCCGCTTCGACGAAGAAAAAGTGTATATAATAGTGGATAACCTGTTGTCCAATGCCTTTAAATACACCCAAAAGGGGGAGATCGTATTAACGCTTCGAACCATCTACAAGCAAAAAACAGCCTGGGCGGAAATAGAGGTCCGCGATACCGGCACCGGTATCCCCGCCGAAGCGCTGCCAAAAATATTCGACAGATACTATCAGGTGGAAGGCGCTTCCAGCAGCAATGGCAGCGGTATTGGTCTGGCCCTGGTAAAGAACCTCACCGAATTGCACGAAGGGATGATTATTGCCGAAAGCGCGCCGGGTGTTGGTTCAGCTTTCCGCTTGCAGCTGGAAAAGAACAAAACCTATCCCAATGCCATTCATCTGGAAGACAATATCTATGAATCGGAAGGAATGAACAAACAGGATAAGGAGTTGCCGGGCAATCTGCCCATCATCCTGGTCGTAGAAGATAATCAGGACATTCTCAATTATATAGCCGACACCTTTTCGCCTACCTATTCCGTGCTGGTTGCCTCCAATGGCAAGGAGGGAATGGATATGGCATTCGAAAATATCCCCGATGTGATCATCAGCGACATCATCATGCCCGAAATCGATGGAATCGAACTTTGCTCTATCCTTAAAAAAGACATCCGCACCAGTCACGTTCCCATTATCCTTCTTACAGCCAAGGATTCCATCCAGGATAAGAAAGAAGGTTATCAGGTGGGTGCCGACTCGTACATCACCAAGCCATTCAGTGCCGAACTGCTGCTAAGCCGTGTAACCAACATCATGGAAACACGAAAAAAGCTGGCGGAACAGGCCTCTGGCATAGCGCTGAACAAAGAGAGCCAACTTGCAAATCCGTTGGGTGAAATGGAAAACGAATTCCTGCAAAAGATTACGCAGATCATCGAGGATAACATTGAATCCGAGAAAATGGACGTAAGCTTCATAGCCGACAATGTATTCATGAGCCACTCCACTCTTTACCGGAAAATAAAAGCCATCAGCGGACTAACCGCCAACGAGTTTATCCGCAAGGTAAAGATGCAGCAAGCCAGACAGCTCCTGTTGGCCGACAAGTATACCATCTCCGAGATTGCTTTCCGTGTAGGGATAAATAACATTGCCTATTTCAGACAATGCTTCAAGGAAGAGTTTAAGGCAACCCCTTCGGAATACCTTCGGATTAATAAGCAATGATTGGTTAACAATCATTGCTTATTAAGGAAAGTGATTGTAATTTTCTAAATAGCTGATTTATAGCAAAATATTTAGTACCTTTACAGTCTACGAATAAAAAACATAAAATGGAAACTCTGAATGAGGTGCTGCCTCAGGACATAGTCCTATTGTTGAAGATGACAACAAACAGTAAAATCACGTGGCAAAATGTTGCATTATCTCAATCATTGCAAGTTAGCGGAAAAGAAATAACCGAATCAATCGAAAGATGCATTAAGGCCCGGTTATTAGATCAAACCAACCAAGAAGTAAACATAGCCGCCCTTCAGGAATTTTTGGTAAAAAGAATAAAAGAAAGATTCCCTGCCCAGCCCGGATTATACGGACATGGCATACCTACAGCCTTCTCGGCCTCCCCAATTAAGGAACACTTCTACAAAGGCACAAAAGAATTTGTATGGGAAACACTTAAAGGGACCGTAAAAGGACAAACCACCGAACCCTTATACAGAACGGTACCCGAAATCATAAAAAACGATTCCGAACTATACGAATTGCTCGTCATAGTAGACGCCCTTCGTATCGGAAAATCGCAGGAAATAGAAATAGCTACCAACGAATTAGCAATTAAATTCGCAAAATACAGCAGAAACTAACCTCTAAAACAGAAAAGCAACTCCTGCACAGATTATAACGATTTGAACAAGATAAATTTTGTTTTTTCGTTTAAATCTTGCAGGAGTATTACTTTCTTATTATCTTGCAGTAAAATTTCCTTCAAGGAAATATGTATAAGCATTATCCAGTGAAAAGTATACCTTAAAACAGCCAGAAAATGGAAGAAACTATAAAGACCAACGTATCAGACTGTGAAACCAGTAAGACCATTAATTTTAAAGAACATCAGACATGTCCATTCTACACAGCCGATCAAAGAAACGGATATAACCATCAGTTTCTTGAAAATGACGAAGAAACAAGAATAGAAAAAAAAGGTTACAACCTAATTGTATTTGTTCTGAAAGGAGTATTACAATTAAAAACCGGTCATATTATCCGTAAAGGAACAATGTACCTGTGGTCGGAAGACGAAAATGACATAGAAGGACGTGCGATGGAAGACTCCTACCTTATCTTACTAAGATTTAAGGATACTAAAAACCTTATCTTAGATAGTCTGATTAATGAAATCAATGAAGAGGAAGAAAACGACCGGGAATATACGGAAGAACACATCAGTACCGAACTGAATTTATTTCTGAAATTAATAGATGAATACCTGAATGCCCAAATATATTGTCAGCACCTTCACGACTTAAAGACAGAAGAATTCTTCAGGTTTTTAGCAATCTTCTACAGTAAAAGTCAATATACCAGGTTTCTGGTTCCACTTTGTAAGTTAAATCAAAAATTCAGGCATCAGGTAATAAACAATTACCACATTTCATTAAGCGTAACAGAATTGGCCGAAAAATGCCATATGTCGCTGCGAAACTTCTCCCGCAGGTTTCAGGAAGAGTTTGGAACCTCACCCTATAAATGGATGCTTGAAAAAAAAGACAAGAGTATCCTGGCAAGCCTTGCACTGAGTTCTATAAATATTCAGGAAATAGCCGACGAATACGGTTTCTCATCTCTTAATCATTTTTCCGGGTATTGCAAAAAACGATTTAACTACCCGCCACTAATACTGCATCAGGAATTAACAACGAATCAGGATGAAATAAACAATAATCCCGAAGATGATACTAATTTCCAGGATTATTGTTTACATAAAATCAAGCTGTAACATAGTCTGCTAAAATAGATGCTCTTTAGCAATTTTGTTGCCCAATCCTTCTCCTAATTATCACTTAAGTCAAAAAAAATTATGACTTAAGTCCCCGTAAATTTTCCCTTAAGTGAAAAAAAAATATCACTTAAGGGAAAATTTTTCCTGTATATATCTTGATGAATGTACTTGAGCTGCGGTGTATTGACGCATCCTAAGGAGATAAAAATATAATAATATAAACTATATTAGGAAACATACTTATCTAATTTTTTAATTCAATAGAATCAGAGACAACTACTAATTCGCATTATTTATTTTATTATAATTTTCTCGACTTTTACATCACCTGAAGTTCGTATAACTTTTACTATATATATCCCGGGGGTAAACAAAAGAGCCTTTTGATATTGATTATCTTCTACATTATCAGAGAGAATCGCCCTTCCGGCAAGATCAAATAAACGTACAGACAAGATCTGGTCTGAAGAATCAATTTTAAGAATCTTGTTTTCAACACTAATATTAAAAGCACTCCGTTGATCCTGATTAACCGAAGTTAGTAAACCTTTTTTAATTACAGTAAGAGCAAACCTTGCCGGATCGTTTAATACTGAATGAGTAAAATCATATTGATTATTAAGAAGCAGATCCTGACTTATTCCCGTCCTTTTGTCGAGCAATTCACAACGGTCAAAAGAAGAAGGTACAATATTTCCAAAGCGCAATGTCATCCGTCCGAAAACTGAAGAACTTACCCCCATTGTTATTGATGGTCTATTTGATGATTCGAACTGAATAGCATTCAACATACCCTCCGTATCTGTAAAGAAGACCTGAGGAACATTCGAATAATCAGGATTCACCATTTTGATAACATTTGAATGCCCAGGGAAATCCCATGAAATTGCAGCACGCGTTTTACTAATACCATTTTCCACCTCCACATAAAAAGTACTACTTTTATCTTCAGATTCTTCGTCAGTAAATGAGCGTAAAGAAGGACTGGCATACGAATGAATTGCTAAAACATCGTTATCTCCTTCGACAGGGAACAGTAATGAAGACACCAACCCTTTTAACTTAACAGTAAATGACTGTAACGGTGCAATATACCTAGATCCCCCAGTTACACCTCCTGTAGAAACATTGTATTCAACCCATGTATTATTAATGAAAGTACGTGAAGTTTCTTCAATCACCATGTTATTTGCCTGATAAAATTTATCAAAATCCATAGTAGTCATAAATGGATTTCCAATCATAATCTCTCCGCTTGCGGAACCCAAAGAAAGTGTATACCCCTTTATTAGAGTGGGACCACTTAAAATAGAAGGAATCTGATTTTCTGCATTTTCAAAAATAAAGCGATTTGTTTCAGCACCCCGATTCATTTTGTCTGTTTTACCTAAAGGTTGTAAAGTTGACTGCGAATAATAAGTAAACAAACTTGCTCCTGCAACATAAGAATGTAATGGTCTATAGGGTGCAACTATAGAATTTTCAAAATATGGCATTTCAAGTATACCCTTAAGTCCATTTAAATATTTATGATCCTTAAAACCTAACCTATCCTGATAACCTGCAACAGAAACAGACAGTGCATTTCTTACTGATCCAAGATTTACATTTAACGTATTAAACGGCGTAGTAAAGGCTCCAGGAGTAAGAACACCTGTCTGAGGGTTAGTCGTGTTAAACAACATTTGCCAGGTTCTTGGATAACCTGCTAACCCAAAATCACCGGAAGCCATATTTTTTAGAGGTGCAGCAAGCATGTACCAACGCTCACGTTCTAAAGCTAGAATATCAGCACCTGGATGACGAGTATCTTCATTCACCTTTAATGTTCCATTTTCATAATAACCCCAATTATACTGAACAAAAGCCTTATTATATTTCAATAAATAAGGAGATCCTGTTTCCGATCCATAATGATAATATATCTTATCACATTCGGGCTGTCCATATTCATCTTGTAATGTATACAATGGATCCAGTTCAGGGAAATATTGATTTACACTTCCCGGAATATGTACGACGGTACATGCAGCCGGAACAGCCTTTACTGTATTACCATCTGCATCATTCCAATTATCCATATTGTGCCAGTTACTATCTAAAGCATCTGTTTTCCACCACATTTCCAAAGGAGCTACAGATACCTTCATATCCCCTTCAAAAGTCGTTACATTATTTTCACAAAGCAGAGAACTTACTTTAATATGATAAATACCTGTATTAGCCGCTGTTGCAGAAGGAATGGATACAAAACGTCCTGAATGCTGAGATCCGTCAGGAAAGGTCCAGACATAACTCTCTTGAGGTACACCCAGATTAATTATTTTTAGAGTAACCGGATCTCCAACACAAAATTTAAAAGATCCGGAAGTGGTACCCACAATACCCGGGGAACTTAAGTCGTTAACCTGTATATCCTTTATAACAGACTCATTGCAAGTAAGGTCTGTAATCCTAACTTTAAAAAATCGAGATCCAGAAGTTCCTAAGTCTTCAAAAACAGCAATTTCCCCCTTAGGAACACTAAGTACTTCTGCAATCTTTAAAGATCCGGAAAAATCTAGTAGTTCGTAGTTAAACGGCCCTATACTATTTATAGCTTCCAAGCCAATAACTCCATTCACAGCTCCACCGCATCTGTATGCATAATAAGTTTCCGGATCATAGGTTAATGCCAAATTATCCATATTAATGGATTGCACTTGTTTACAATTTACGGTTGCTGAACTACTATAAGACAATGTAAGAGTAAATGTTCCTGTTGTCTTTGGAATTTCAAAATAAGCATTTTGATTTGCGACATTGTTATTATTATTCGATGTTGTAGATGCTAAATATTTAGTTGATCCGGAAAATGTCACATCATTTATAGACAAACCGGAAGGAAAACCGGTAACATGCAGGAAAACTTGTGTATTTACACCATTTCTGGCAAGCCAGTTTTTTATATTTCTAAAGGGATATACTCTCACCCTACCACAAATATCGTAATCATATACAGGTTCAACATCTTGATAAACATATGGATAATTAATTGAAACAGTACGTGTTAGTGTCCTTTCCACACCACAAGGGTCTATCACTTTAAATATATAAACACCTGGAGGTATTGTTCTGAATATTGCAGACGTATTACCTGTACCCGTATCTGGCGAAAAAGGATAATAAGTGGTAGCTGTATGAGTTGGTAATACTGTACGGCTTTCCCCAACAGCCATCATACCCGTTAGCGCAACATACCCGGACGGTGCAGATACAAATGTGATAATACTACCAACAAGGCTACCCGATCTTACTATACTAATATGAGCCTGTCCCTCCGTAGAAGAGCATGAAGCACCTGAGGAAGAAGTAATAGTTGGCACAACAACCGTAGGAGTAGGCAATGTGAAATTTAATTTATTAAATATTTGGCCATCAAAAGTCGTAATAGTAAGAGAATAAGTTTCAGCAGGATCAAGATCACTCTGAGTAACAAGCGCAGTGTTACTACTTGAAGAACCAGACTTACTGTATCCTTTATTTCCTGTAAGCGACCAAGTCCAGGGTGTACAATAAAAACCGGAAGAGGTAAGACCGTACGAATATGAAATTGCACCGCAAGCAGAAGAAATTGTTTCTCTAATAGCTGGTCTTGTCATAATAAACGATTGACCGGTTGTTTGCTCACATCCATTTCCATTTTTTATTCTAAAATATAGCAGCGGACGCTTATTTATATCATCTAGCATATCTTTATATGTAATACCAGCCTGAGGCGAATAATCAAGATTGGAAGAAGGCACGCTTTGCCAAACTTTAGGAGTTCCTGCTGCTGTTTGTGCGGGTGTCTGCCACGCATATTCGTAATATTTAGCCCGATCGGAAGCAACAGAAAAATAGGGACTCAGTTCGGAGGCGTTGGCATTTGCCGACTGATAGCTAACCCGAAGGGATCCGCAAGATCCTATAGGAGAAAAACCTGTATAAAAATTAGATGCCGGATAGTCTGATGCTACAGCCGAAATCGTCAAGGTTTGTTCAGGAAGCGTATAACACTCATCTGATACTCTTAATCTATATTCACCGGCAGGCAAATTATCCACTATAAACTCTGATCCTTTATTTATATTCGTAAATTGAGTTTGCCCGGAGTATGTTGACGGATAAGATACAAAAGAAGCAGTATAAGGTCCCTTACCATCCTTAATAAAAATTCTGACAGAACCTGTTGGAATACAATTCAATGTTTTTTGTCTAATTGGAGTAAATGAAAGAGTCGGAATAATATAGGATGAAGACACAGTCACTGGACTATCCATTGAACATTCAAGTTTCACCCCGTTATTAAACAAGACCTGTACATAGACAGAATAAGTTCCTCCTGACAAGGTATAAATTGTTGAACTTTCTACAAAGCCTCCGGCACCTCCTGTAACAGAAACACCACTGCTATTTCTCACATCGTATTTAATAGAATTAATGGACGAACCAACAAAGTTACTCTTAACATCAATGAATATTGTACCGTTACTTGAACAGGTAGATTCAGTTGTAACAGCAGAAATAGAAAGATCATTACATGTTTGAGCCAAAGTTTGTTGCACAAAAAATCCAAAAAAAAAGAAAATCAACAAAAAAGATTTCAGGGATATATATTTAGTTTTCATTATACTTCATTTTAGGATTATTATATCAATTAGCATTCAATATTTTTGGTGTAGCTGTAAGTTTATATAAGTTGTTTCGAATAACACTATTGGAAGAAAGAGTTGCCGGACTAACAGATTCATCCGAATATTTCATACACTCTGCTACATTATCACAATAAATATCGAATGCCTTGGATTTCAAAACATTGTTTGCTGTATAATTAAATATTATCTGAGGTTTATTATTCATAAAAGAAAGTTCTCTTAAATTTTCAGGGATGTATAGTACTACCCTGTAACTTTTTTCAGAAACCAATTCACCAATCCCAGGATCGTCATTTCCTAAATCCCAGGGATTACCAGAAGAAGGAGTACTAGCTCCAGCCGACTGATTGTCTATAATATATTTACTTGCCGGAATAGAGCCTAATGAATAAATGACAGTAGAAGCTGTAATTTGAGCAGAAAACAACGACTGGTAATAAGAAAAAAACTGCGGAGTAGGAAAAGCAGAATAAGTGCCTGCCATATTATTAGTAGAGATGGAAACAACTTGACCAAATCCCTCCGGACCTGTCCACGTATACTTACCTTCATCCGAAAGGCTCGCATCAACAACATTGTTTAAAAATATTTCGACTTTGGCTAATGCTCTTCTTAACTCTACTTTGCCTGATGCTGTTGGCATCGAAACCAACAAAGGAATATTTTCTGTTCCTCCAACTGGAATACTTAAACCTTCGTATCTTGCAGACATAAGAAATCTATCTGAGTTTTTTTCGGTTTCACCCGTATGAAAATAAGGATTGTAAGGAATTGAAAGTAAAGCTGGTAATGTAAATAGATCACTTCGGTTTGTAACAGAGGCTAAAGTTGCCGACAAATTAAAATCATCTGTACTTTCATTAGCTAGAAAATAAAAATCATAACTTGAAGACGTCAGACTAAGTTTAAACTTTACCCTAGTTTGTCCACTAGACAAGTTCACCAATTCATTAAACACCAGACTCCCCGAAGCATGATCAAATGCCATAACTCGTACCATATCCACATAATCCTCATAATCCTCACTATCCAAATTCAAAGAATTCTCATTTCCTTGGGATCGTGTGCTTCCCTCCTGTTTTTGTGACACATTGAACTCAACCATAATATTACTATAAGCCGTTTGTGGAATAATAATATCAGATTCTCGTGTACATGAAGTTATAAAGAAAAAAAAACTCATGATAAACCACGTAAACACAGCAGAAAACGCACTACGGCTTATGTTGTAATTAGTCATATTATTAAATTATTATATTCAGTCGCATGGTACCCAAGTATCTTATTTTCAATCTAGATACATTTATTTTTGCATAATAAACGATTCCATTAAACCTCATAGTAATGCAAATTAAAAGCATACAGCTTATTGACGAAATTCTGTATTATAGCTATGAACATACCAGTTGTTTACATAAATAGCACAACCGAAATGAGACCAACATTCCACACAATAATCCTTAATAACAAATTTAATTGTAAAATCGTTATCGCAATTCAGATTACTTCCTCCTTCAGTTGCATTCATTAAAATACCAGCTATAAGATCACCGTTAAAGACAACCTCTTCTTTCTTGTTGCCCCAATAGGTTATTTTGAGTTTATTCTGTTGTCCAATATTAAGATCAAGCAATGAAAAGTTCCATGCTCCACTAATATCAGTATATTGAGGTTGCGATGATTGATATGCTATTTCTGGAGAATGGAGGGGCATTGAACCATCAAGATTTACTGTCCCATTCGTCGAAGATATAGCAACAGTCAGATCCTTTGGATCATAATTTTTCATTGTAACCTTATCAAATTCAACAATAACATTCACCCGATTGGTTAGTTCTCTTAAATTAATAGCCGTATGTTTATACTGGGAGCCATACTCATTAGGATCCGGAAGGGAAATTACTGGACTTTCACCATGCCAAATCCGATCCGCAGCATTGATCTGCACTGCCACATTATTAGTTGAATTAATAGCAAACATCACGTCCTTTTTTGACGTTTCACCAAGAGTAAAAGTCTTTTTGGTAAATTTTTCATTAACGCCTGTCCATGCTATAAATGAATAGTTTCCGTTCGAAACAGGAACAAGTACTTCAAAATCGCGGGTTAGATTTACATTTTGCATATTAACAGTAGCAAGCAATTTTTCTTTTTCATCAAAAGCAAACACCACGAGTGATGATACCTCTCCTATGAACGATGAATCTACAGCACAAGGTGTCATTGAGTAAAACTTCACATATACACCTTGGGGACAATCCTCTATGTCATCGTAAATAAGGGAATCACATCCCCATAAAATTGTTCCCAACGCGAACACTGTCATCAATATCCTGATTCGCAAATTCTTCATTCTTCGTATTTTATATAATTGATATTAAAAATACCTGAGGAAGAAGAATTTCTTCCTCAGGATATAATTAGGTTATAATCAGAAACCTAATGTAATTTCATATGAGTGAACCTGCCAAGGCAGAACTGTAATATCAACATACATATAAGTTTCCGGAACAGTTAACGGATCTGTAGGATCAATTGGATTTTCAGGTTCATCTGGATCCGTTGGCTTTGGATCTGGATTAACGACTGGTCCTCCTGGAATTTCAGGAACCAATGGATTCCAGTTTACACCGATTGACTTGAACCCTTTGATATGCACATGATAAATATGATTACGCAAAGTGGGCGAGCTAAAAGGCTTCAAAATATCATCAGGATTCAACCAAGCAAAATACAATACCTTTCCTGCAGTATACTTAGCCACTTTTTGTCCGTTTATCCCCCCTTTAGAAGGATCTTGGGCATTTACTTTGGATGAATAAAACAATCCGTTAGCTCCTAGATAAAAGTCTGCACCGGCGGTATATGTTGTCCCATCGGCCATTGATGTAGGAGTAAACGTTGCTTTTACAAGTACATAAGCCGTATTTCCTTTCTTATATTGGGAAGTAGTTGCATCCGATCCAGCTTTGTGCGTATTCTCAAGTAAAAACTTACCTGCCAGTTCCGCTTTATTTGTAAAGTCAACATAATCCGTTACAGAAGCTGCAACATATGTAGCCAGCGTGGGAACTGCAGTTGGCGTAAGCAAACCACTGTAATCATATTTATCCGCAGCACCTGCTGCTGCATCATAGGCCGCAGCATCAGTTGGGATAAAGGTATAGGCTGGCGACTTATAATCACTTTTTTGTTGCAGGTAGAGACTGTTTTCTCCCTGAGCGATAGAATAAGTTACATCTGAAATGGTACCAACAAGCACATCATTACTGTTCTTTACCTGGTATGATGTCGCAGCAGAAGTAACCACTACACGGGCAACAGAACGTTGCACCTTTACTTTTGCGGCATTTGACGTTCCGGCAAGAGCCGTTGCCTCATCCACACCATCAACTACATTAAGAGAGCAATCCTCGGCATTCGTCATCATAATTACATCTTTTTCGCCGGAATTGTTTCCGGCTTTAGCCAACTTACTTGTCGCTATTTTAAGTGCTGCATCCTTATAAGCTGTTTCAAAAGCAGCCGGATCTGCAGTGGCCAAAGCGGTAATCACCTCCTGCGGAGCATTAATCAACACATAAACTTTTTTAGCTCCCGCCGTAGTTTTAATTGCCTTCTTCGGCGTAGCCACTACACTGCCACTAGCACTCGAAACCGTAAAATCATCCTTCGAATACTGCCCTGTACTTAGCGTCGTTCCGTCTGCAATATAAACAGCGATGCTATTTATATCATCTGCGCCAATCCACTCTCCAACCTTGTTATAATCATCTGGTAAGGCTTTTGTTTTCACTCCAGAGCCCATGTTAATGGAAACACCCACAAATGTATTCCCCTCTTCAATATTGGAGGTAACATTCTCGCTGGTACAGGCAAAAAGGGCTAATCCACCCACCAGCATACTTGTCAAAAACTTAATATTCATACATTTAATTTTAATAGTATATAATAACACATTACTGTCCCGTAAAAGAGGATAAATAGTTCTTTGAAATAATTGAAATATAGTCTCTTAGATACAGATTTCTATGCGCGACGATTTGAAATCGTAATTTTGAGGTCGAAAAAATGACCTCAAATGAATCAAGACAAATACGTTTTCGCCCAGCTAGTAGAATTTTTGAACAATGATAAGTTCAGAAGACTCGTAGACCAATACGATGGTAACCGATATGTGAAGCATTTCACCTGTTGGAACCAACTGCTTGCAATGATGTTCGGCCAACTCAGTAACCGTGAAAGTCTTCGTGACTTGATTGTTGCGCTGGAAGCTCATCAAGGAAAGCGTTATCATTTGGGATTAGGTCGTGAACCCATTGCCAAGACCACACTTGCATCAGCCAATCAGAATCGAGACTACAGAATCTTCGAAGATTTTGCCCTCTACATGATGAAGGAAGCTTGCGAGAAACGCACAACCAACATTATGAATATTCCAGGAAGAAAGTATGCTTTTGATTCAACTACGATTCCTTTGTGTTTGGCTACATTCCCTTGGGCTAAGTTTCGCAAGAAGAAAGGCGGGGTCAAAGCTCATGTCCTTTACGACATTGAAGCTCAGGTTCCAGCCTTTTATACAGTAACTACAGCATCCAAGCACGATTCTACAGCAATGTCTACAATCCATTATGAACCAAATGCTTACTATATATTCGATAGGGCTTATGACTCGTTTAGAGAACTTTATAAGATACATCTTACAGAGTCCTTTTACGTGGTCAGAGCTAAAACAAATCTGAAGTATAAGACAATCAAGTGGAAACGTAGAATGCCGAAGAATATCCTTACTGATGCAGAAGTGAAACTAACTGGATATTTATCTGAAAAGAAGTATCCTGAATCCTTTAGGATCATCGGTTTCTATGATGAAGAAAATGAACGTGAGTTCACTTTCCTAACAAACGCCAAGCATTTGTCTGCACTCGATGTTGCCAACCTTTATAAAAAGAGGTGGCTCATTGAGCTGTTCTTCAAATGGTTGAAGCAGCACCTGAAGATAAAGAAATTCTGGGGTACCACCGAAAACGCAGTTCGAATACAGATTAGTGTAGCTATCATCACTTACTGTCTAGTGGCTATTGTCCAACATGATATGCAACTGAAACGTTCGACCTATGAGGTCTTGCAGATTCTGAGCATCTCACTGACAGACAAAACACCTTTACAAGATCTGTTTGATAAGACTAATTTCAATGATGTCAAAGATCAATTTAATCCCCTTATTCCGGGGTTGTTTGATTAATTATTAACTCGTCCCGATTTTAACGGGACACTAATGATAATAACATTTTAAATAGTATATAATAACAAAGTACTCACAATGATTTGTTAACTGAGATTTGTTAACTGATATTTTCTTACTATTTCAATTATTCTCCAATCTCTTTTTAAGCTCTTTCAAATTATATCGTGCAACTTCAGAATCTCCGGCTTTTTCAAAAAATTTAGCCGCGTTTGCCAGATTCTCCTTTTTTGCATAGGCAACACCCAAATTATTCCATACGTCGGGAGTACCCGAAATTCGATTTAATCGTTCGATTGCTCGGTCTATATCTCCGGTTTCTATATCGGAAGTAGCCACATTCAAATTGGCAACAGCGTTATCCGGAAACAAATCCGCTGCCAGCCGCAATGTCTCTTTAAATTCCTTACTACCTCTCGGATACGTCTCGGCCACCAGAAAAATTTCATTCAAACTAAGCAACCCGGGCTTTGTTTTAAGAATCTGTTTAGCCTCCTCTACATTAAAAGCCCTTGCCACATAGGCTACACGATACTCATTACGTCTTAATGGTGGAAAGAACTGCTCCAGCAACATACGGTAAGTTGTTCCGGCTGATAAAGCCATCAATTGTTTCTCACGACCAGCCATTATATCCACCTTATCGATAATATCGACGACTTTCTCTCTGTCCTGTTTAAAATCGGATTCCAAGATCGCATCTTTAAGTCCGCTCCAATCTTCGCCATACCAACTTACTTTAATACGGTCATTACTTATACCGTAAGTCTTTTCCAAATATGAGGCAAAGGAATAAGCTCGATTTTTAGATAGCGTCATATTGCTCGAGAAAGTACCTTCCGGCGAAGCATACCCTTCAATAGCAAGTTCTGTAATTGTCAGATCCTTATCGTTTTTAATTTCACGGATTACCTTGTCAACTTTTGCAAACTCTTCCGCATTACTCTTGTAATCGGGCAACAAAACATGACTACCTACTTTAAAATTAAAGTAAGCCTTGAAAGAAGCGCTTCGCTGTTTTACCGGTTCCGGTTCGGGAGTCACATAAGCCAAACGGTAGGTGGGAATATAAGGTTCAGAAAAAATACGGTTAGAAACTAAACGCTCAGCCAAGCCCTTATCACAAGAAGCGCAACCTGTAACCTCCTCTCTGAAAGATAATCCCGCATTCCGCATCCAGTTTTCCATCGGAGCAGCAAAAGAGACATTCACTCTTTGGTCAGCATTATTGGTCCGCCTTACAAATAGCTGAGGTTTCAAATCAAAGACCGGCAAGTTGTTCAATTTAAGCGAACGCTCAAGCGCTTTAGTTCTGTTGCGTCCGGTTATAACAACTGGAGCGAACTCCTTGCTAGCCATCCCATCGGAAGCCTTAAGGATGGGAGTCAGCACCACCATCTCGGTCGAAGCAAGTTTCATTCCACTTAAATCCATTTCCATATCCAGAATCAACGTATTATCCTTATGAGTCACTCGAGGTTCACTAAAAGAAACGCTCCCTTCATATCTATTTTGCCCAAACAGAGAGCATACGCACAATAATCCTGTAAAAAAAAGGTATATTCGTTTCATTTTTTATTATTAAAAGATTTATATTCAGGCTATTTAATAATGTATATCAAGGAGATAGCAGCTTTTGTCACTCCAAAATAATGCAGGTCGGCCGATTTAATCAAAGCCCCACAACTTGCACAGTGGTATTTATCATACGAAATTCTAGCATAGCCAACGCCTGCCGAAGCTTCCAAATTCCAATGGTTACCCAATATCCACTGATAGCCGAGACTAGCTCCTCCTCCAATAAACCAGCCTTCATACCTATGGTTTTCTAAATCCGGCACCCATCCAAATGGCAACTTGATTCCACCTACGTTAAACTGGCCCCCATGGGCATGCGCACCAATAAACAGCCCGTTAAAGCGTTCACAAAACCAGTAGCGCAATTCCGGCTGAATAAGATAATGTTTGAATTTTTTATTATCACTGAAATTAAACGGGTTGAGTCCCGTTTGCAGATCAAGAGTAAATTTGCGACCTACTCCCACTTCCAAGCTTAAATTTGGGGTAAGGGTCAAGTCATAAAGAAGATTGTTTTTCAAAGCGATATTCTGCCCAAAAACCATTGCCTGAGAAGTTAGAACCAGGCAAAACAGTATAACAATTAGTCTGTTCATCTTATAGGATTACTGTATAATTAAAAATAGTGTTCACTGGATATAGAGATATATGATATATCTTTCGTTATATCAACTAAAACGATACAAATATAACCAGTTTATTCTTGCGCTACAAAGATCTGTCAAACTTTATAAATAAAAAAACAAATAAAAGACATATTTTTACAAAATCAAGCCAAAATAAGATTTTTGCAGATATACTAACTACCACATAATCAGAATTAATTGATTTAAACAATATTGTTAATTTTATTTTACTTTAACAACTAAAACGCTAATACAAAAAGCATCAAAAAGACGCATTCACAGCCAAATTAACCATATTCAAATCGTATAATCACGTATTCAAAAACAATAGCGGTTAACAATCCGTATAATCAAATATACATTTACCCAGCAAGAGCCGGCAATAAAAGTATATATTTGTTAATTACCGGAACTGCTAATACGATAGAAGAAGAAGAGACGTTATCCACAAAAAAAAAGGCAGTGCAACTCGTAAACGTTGCCATGCCTTTTTTATTAAATCCATACAGTTTTCTTAACCCAACCTATTTAAGC
>RRZU010534504.1_pt1 | contig 27453 bp, 20 predicted proteins | sample 2165561 | NCBI WGS metagenome assembly RRZU01 (sample SAMN10456909, study PRJNA506462) | wastewater metagenome | isolation source: wastewater sludge | place: USA: Moscow, Idaho | reverse complement strand
TTATTAGTCGCCCACGTCAATATTGTGCATCGGCTTTTTGTGGAAAACATCGTACATAACAGGCACCACCACCAGCGTAAGCAGCGTAGCGTAAGACAGGCCGCCAATGGTAACCACGGCCATAGGCTGGCTCATTTCTGCGCCCATGCCAACGCCAAACGCCATTGTGGACATGGCCAAAATGGTGGTAAGCGCCGTCATCAATACGGGGCGCACGCGCGCGCGGCCTGTTTCTAAAATGGCTTCGTGCTTTTCCATGCCGGAAAGGCGCAATTGATTGATATAATCCACGAACACGATGCCGTTATTTACCACAACACCCGCCAAAACCAAGAAGCCCAGCATGGAGATGATGGAAACCGGCTTGCCCGTAATCCACAGCGCCAGCAAGCCGCCCGTGAACGCAAGCGGAATGGTGAACATGACGATAAATGGCGAAAGCAAGCTTTGGAACTGCGCCACCATAATGAGATAAATAAACACGATGGCAAGCGCAATCATGGCAAACAAATCGCGCATGGCCGAATTGATGCTTTCGTTTTCGCCAAGCATCTCTACGGTATAGCCCTCGGGCGGGGTGTAGTTTTTGAGCGCGGCTTGCAGCTCGCGGCCAACAAGGCCGATATTGTGCTGGGCATCTACCGTGGCCGTTACCGACATGGTGCGCGCGCCGTTTTCGCGGTTAATCGCACGCACGCTTTCTGCTTCACTGATAGAGGCAATGTCGCCAAGACGCAATGTTTTTTCCTTGCCCTCTTTATCCTTTACGGTAAAGGTGTAATCGGCAAGATTTTCTTTTGTAACGGTGTTTGCGTTTGATTGAACCAGCACAACCGGATAATCCTTTGCGCCCATGCTTAACGTGGTGGCCGTGGTGTCGGTTTTTAGCGCGGAGGCAAGCTCGCTAAAAATTTGCGCCACGGTAAGGCCCTCTAGCATGGCCTTGTCTTTATTCACTGTTACACGCAGCTCCGGCGTGCCAACAGGCGGCTGCGCCACTTCGTCGATGCCTTCGATACCCTGTAAAATATCGCGCAAATCCGCGCTGATGCGATTCATCTCATCCAAGTCGCGGCCTTTGATAACCAGCTGCACACCGCTGCCGCCCAGCGCAGACATGTTCATCATCGATTCTTCCACGCTGACCTTGCAGTTATATGGCGCAAGCTTTTCTTTAATTTGGCTTGCTATCTCGGCATTTGTGGCTGTGCGTGTTTCTTTTAAAAGCACATAGGCGCTGATATTCATGCTGCCTGTGCTTGCACCGCCGCCGCCCATGCCCATTGCCATGCCGCCGCCTTCCATAGCGCCCACGGTGTCCACATCCGTTATCGTGGTAAGCTCCTGCATGGCTTTATCGGTTAGCGCGTATGCATCGGCCCTTGTGGTGCCTTTGGGGATTTGCATGCTTACAGACATCTGCGGGCTTTCCATCTTGGGGATAAATTCAAGCCCCATGCCAAAGGCCGTATAGATGCTGAATGCCAAAAGCAAAACCACACCGCCAAGCGTAATCACCTTATGGCGCAGCGCGCTTTTTAGCACCTTTTCGTAGCCGCGCACAAACGCCGCAAACCATTTGTGTTCCTTTTCTTTTGTGTTGCGCAAAAGCCCTGCGCCCATTGCAGGCACAAAGGTAAGCGCCACGATAAGGCTTGCCAAAAGCGAATACGCAATGGTAAGTCCCATGTCGGTAAACAGCTGGCGCGAAATGCCCTGTGTGAACACAATGGGTAAAAACACGCAAACCGTGGTGAGCGTGGATGCAAAAATCGCGCCTGCCACCTGCGTGGCGCCTTTTACGGCGGCCTTTGCCGCAGGCATGCCCTCGTTGCGCAGGCGGTAAATGTTTTCAATTACAACAATGCTGTTATCCACCAGCATACCCACGCCAAGCGCAAGGCCGGAAAGCGAAATAATGTTTAGCGTAACATTGGAAAAATACATCAGCGTCACGGCAACCAAAAGGCTGAGTGGAATACTGAGTGCCACAACGGCTGTGGGCTTTAAATCCTTTAAAAACAGCGCCAGCACCAGCACGGCCAAAAGGCCGCCGTAAATAAGATTGCTTAAAACGCTGGATATAATGATATCGATGTAATCGCCTTGATCCATCAGCGGCGTGATGTGTAAATCGGGGTTTTTGGTTTGCAAATCCTCGATTACCTGCGCCACGCGGTTGGACACAGTGGCGGTAGAGGCGGTGCTTTGCTTTTGAAAGGTTAGCACAACGCCCTCGTTGCCGTTAATTTTGGCATAGCTTTCGCCCGCGTTATCGGTGATGGCGATATCCGCAACGTCGCCGAGGCGCACGTCGCCCACGCCGTCGATATCCATGTTTAGCAAAAGCATATCGCGCACAGCGGCTTCGTCCTGTAGGGCATCGCCCACCTTAACAAGTGTTTTGTCGCCGCCTTCGGCAATATAGCCCGCCGGCATCGCAAAGTTTTGCGCTTTGAGAATATTGCCCAGCATATCCACGGTGATAATGCCCGACAAATCGGCTTTTTTGTAAGCTTCGTCGCGGCTTTCGTTGAATTGCTTTTCGGCATCGTCCAGCTTTTCTTTGGCATCTGCAAGCTCTTTTTCGGTATTGGCCAATGTAATTTCGGCTTTGGTTAGCTCATTAACAGCCGTTAGCTTGCCTTTTTCCAGCTCTGTATAGCCTTTTGTGGCAGCGTCAAGCCCCTCTTGCAGCTTGGGCTTCATTGCCGAGATAACCGCAGAGCGCGTTGCAATATTGGAAAGTTCTGCCGCAAGCTGCGGCAAGCGCGCGGCGGCAGCTGTGTGTGCATCCTCTAATGATTTTAAGGCAGTGTAGCTTAACTGCGCGGCCATTTCGGGCGGCAGCATGGGCAAAATGGGTGCAAAGGCGGCGTTAAAGGCCGCCTCGCCCATTGCAACAAGCGCGCTGACGCTTTGGCTGATAGGCGGCGCTGCAAGCTGGGCATTCAGCGCATCGTATTGGGTGTTTAAATCTGTATAGGCTTTTTGCTCGGCCTCAAAGGCGGCCTTGTTGGCAGCAAGCGTGCTTTCTTCTGCCAAAAGGGCATTTAAATTTGCCACAGCGCCGTCAACCTGCGCGCCGCCAGCGGCCATCTGCGCAAAGGCGTCATCCTTTTTGGTGGTAAGCTCGGTTTTGCCATCCGCCACCTTTTTTTGCCCGTCAACCACCTTGCTTTTGCCCTCGCGCAATTCCTTTTGTGCTTTGGCAAGTTCTGCGTCAATACTGGCAAGCACTTTATCGTTCAGCGCGTCGATTTTGCTTTGGTTAAGCGTAACGGTAAGCTGCTCTTTAATCAGGCCCGATGTGTCCACACTGGCAACGCCATCAATGCGCTCCAGCGCGGGCAGCACAGTGTCTTGCACATAGGTAGACACCTGTTTGATATCCATATTGTTTACGTCCACACTTGCCACCATAATGGGCAGCATGTCGGGGCTGATTTTCATCAGCATCGGCGCGCCCACTTCATCGGGCAATTGCGCCGCCACTAAATCAATATTGCCCGAAAGCTCAATGGTGGCGGAATCCATATTGGTGCCTTGCTCAAACTCCAAAATGACCATGCTAGAGTTTTCGCTTGAAGTGGACGTAACGTTTTTTACACCGCTGGTGGTGCCCAGCACCGATTCCAGCGGCTTTGTAACCGCCAGCTCCACCTTTTCGGGGCTGGCGCCGGGATAGGGCGTGGCCACAATGATGTAAGGCAGCTCAATAGAGGGCAGCAAATCGGTGGTGAGGCCCATGAACGAAATAACGCCCAGCACCAGCACCAGCACCACTGCCACCAAAACGGTGTACGGTTTTTTAACGCTGTATTTTGAAAACATATTTTTCTCCCCGAATACGATATTTATGATTTTGCTTTTATGCTTTTAGGCCGATTTTACCGGTTGGTAGTTTACATGACCGACCGGTCGGTCGGATATTAGTATAGCACTTATTGCCGAAAATGCAACAGAATTTAACAAAATTCATAAAAGATTTTTATTTGCGCACATGCGGGCATATCGCAAGGCCAATGCGCCACAGGCATTGCTGCAAGCGCGCCGTGCACACGCATGCAGGCAAAGCAATCAGTTTGAAGCCCGCAAATCCCAAAATTAGCAACAGCCGCACACGCATGCGGGCAAAGCAAGCAGCGCCCGCACATTTGCAAGCGGTAAGGCGCGGGATGGTGCACACGCACGCACGCGGGCAAATGCTTTATGCCGCTACGCGCGCTTTCATTTGCGTACAAAAAGAATATATTTCATAAAGTTGTTTATTTTGCGCGGCAAACATTATATAATAATAGCGATACAATGATTTTGGTGATGTGGTAGGCCACAGCCGTGTGATACAAAGGGTATTGGCAATGCGCTACAGAAAAGCCTGTTAGCGCACAGTATTTCCAAACAAGGAAGGGGCATTTGTATGAACGAATTTAACGCAAAGCTTTTGGATGGCGTGATGAAGCTGCATTTTGTGGGCATTGGCGGAAGCGGCATGTTTCCGATGGTGGAAATTTTGCATAAGGTGGGCTATGAAATTACCGGCTCTGACGTGAACGAGGGCGATATTTTACACAAGGTGCGCGCGCTTGGCATTGCGGTAAGCATGGGGCACAAAGCCGAAAACGTGGAGGGCACCGAGCTGGTGGTGTATTCTGCCGCCATTTTGCGCCCGAATGCAGAGCTGGACCGCGCCGCAGAGCTGGGCATTCCTTGTGTGGAGCGCAGCGTGCTTTTGGGATATTTGGCCAACACCTATCCCCACCCCATCTGCATTGCGGGCACGCATGGCAAAACCACCTGCACATCCATGACAACGCAAATACTGGTAAGCGCAGGCAAAGACCCCGCTGCCATCATTGGCGGGCGCTTACCGCTGATTGACGGGTATGGGCGCTATGGTGCCGGGCGCGAAATTGTGGTGGAAGCGTGCGAATTTTCAAACACGTTTTTACATTTGGTGCCGCACATTGCGGTGATTTTAAACATTGACGCCGACCATTTGGATTTTTTCAAAACGATGGATAATTTGAAAGCGTCGTTTCGCAAATTTGCGCTTTTAACCACGCACACCATTGTGGCAAATGCCGACGATGCCAACACCATGCAGGTGCTGGCCGGTATTGACCGATACGTCGTTACCTTTGGGCAAAACGAGGGCGCAGATTACCGCGCAATCAACGTTGTGGAGGAACGCCCTGCATTTTTTGGCTTTGATGTGGCAGAAAACGGCCATATTGTGGAACATATTAGCCTTGCAGCGCCCGGGCGGCACAATGTGTATAATGCGCTTGCCGCCTATGCCGCAGCGCGAGAAGCGGGCTGTGTGCCGCGCGAGTGCGCAAGCGCGATTGGTGAGTTTAAGGGCGCGGGGCGGCGCTTTGAAATATTGGGCGAGCGAAACGGCATCACGATTGCCGACGATTATGCCCATCATCCCGCAGAGCTTGCGGCCACGCTGAACACCGCAAAAGAGATGGATTTTGCACGTGTTTGGGCGGTATTTCAGCCGTTTACCTATAGCCGCACAAAGCTGCTTTTAGACGATTTTGCCAGCGCATTGGCCATTGCCGACAAGGTGGTAATGACAGAGATTATGGGCAGCCGCGAAACCAACGACAATTTTAATATTTACACAAAGGATTTGGCCGCCAAAATCCCCGATAGCGTGTGGTATAGCACCTTTGACGAAGTGTGCGCGTATGTGATGAAAAACGCACAGCCTGGCGATTTGGTGCTTACGCTTGGCTGCGGAGATATCTATAAGGCAGCCAAAAAAATGATGTATGACTAATGGATAAAGCCCCAAAATGCGATGAAATTGCAGTCGTGCTATAAAGCGATAAACAAGCATAAAGCGATAAGCTTTCCGTGAAATGACAAACAAGCGATAAAATGATGCGCCCCGCAAAACCGTGGTTTTGCGGGGCGCTGTTTTGTTATTTTCGCTATTATCGCTATTTTCTATAGTTTGCCCATTTTGCTATTTGATTGCATATGCATGCCGCTTTGCCGCGGGCAAAAGGCATGCTTGCTAAAGCAAAGTGCATCGCGATAAACGCAGCTTTTCGCTTTTTTTAGCTGCGCAACACCACGTCAATTTCGGCAAGGCTTTTCAGCACTTTATCTACAGCCGCTTGTGCTTCTTCGTCGGTAAGTGTTCTGTCGGGGGCGCGCAGCACAAGGCTGTAGGCAAGGCTTTTTTTGCCCGCGCCCAGCTTATCGCCCGTGTAAATATCAAACAGGGTCAGGCTTTCAAGCGCTTTGCCCGCGCCTTTTTTGATGCGCGCGGCAATATCGGCAGCGGCCACCGCGTCGTCGGCAACCAGCGCCAAATCGCGCGTGATGGCAGGATGCTTTGGCAGCTGCACATATACGGCGGTTTTTGCACGATGGCGGAACAGCGCATCCACGCTGATGTCTGCTGCCACTACGCGCGGCTTAATGCCATAATTTTGCAAAACCAGCGGATGCACTTCGCCCACTGTGGCTACTGTTTCGCCGTTTACCATCAGCACGGCGGCGCGGCCCGGATGATACATTGTGCCCGATTCCTCGCGCACAATTTCATATTCGGTAATGCCCGCTTGCTGCAAAAGCCCCTCGGCGATGCCCTTAACGGCAAGATAGTCGTATTCTGCGCCATAGGCCGCCACAATCAGTTTTTCGTTTTCGGTGGGCAGCGTGTTGCTGTCTTGCGCGGGGATATATTCGGTGGCGTTTTCAAACACAGCGCATTCAGTGGCGCGCGCGTTATAATTACGCGCCACGATATCCAGCACGCTGGGCAATGCCGTTGTGCGCATGATGGAGGTGTCTTCCCCAAGCGGGTTTGAGATTACCACCGCATTGCGCAGCGCATCGTTTTCCGGCAGATTCACTGCGTCGAACGCCTTGCGGGAATAGAAAGAAAAGCTTTCTACCTCGTAAAGGCCATAGCCCAAAAGCGCGTCCACCAGCGCCTCGCCAAACTTTTGCCGTTCGCTCAGCCTTGCCTCGGCAGTGCCGCGCACGGCAGTGGACGGGATTTTGTTATAGCCAACAAAGCGCGCCACCTCTTCGGCAATATCGCAATCGCGCTCCACATCGTATCGCTCGGGCGGCACAATAACGTCGTCGCCATCCATTGTAAAGCCCAGCGGCAATAAAATGGCAATCATGGCTTCTTTGGTAAGCGCAGTGCCCAAAAGCTTATTCACCATTTCGGGGCGCAGGCGTATGCGGCGCGGCAGGCGCGGCGCGGGATAATCATCCAAAATGCCGCCGATAACGTCGCCCGCGTCCAGCTGCTGCACCAATTCTAGCGCGCGGCGCAAAGCAGGCAAGCAGTTTTCGGGGTTGAGCCCTTTTTCAAAACGGCCGGAAGCCTCGGTGCGCATGCCCAGCTTTTTGGCGGTAACGCGCACGGACGGGCCGTCAAAGCAGGCGCTTTCAAACACGATGCGGGCGGTGGTTTCGTAAATGCCCGAAAATTCGCCCCCCATCACACCGGCCACGGCCACAGGGGCTTTTTCGTCGGCGATAACTAGCATATCCTCCGATAGCGCACGGTCAACACCGTCCAGCGTAACGATGTGCTCGCCCGCTTTTGCGCGGCGCACGGTGATGGCCCCGCCGTTTACATAGGCGTAGTCAAACGCGTGCATCGGATGCCCATATTCAAGCATGACGTAGTTTGTGATATCCACAATATTGTTGATGGGGCGCACGCCCGAAAGGCGTAAACGCTCGCGCAGCCAGCGGGGGCTTGGCTTAATGCGCACGTTTTCCACCATTGCGGCGGCATAGCGGCTGCATAAAACGCCATCCTCCACTTTTACGCGCAAAAGCGCGCCGATATCGCCTTTGCCCTCTTGTACCGTGGGGATATGGTCTTGAAACGGCACGCCAAAGGTGGCGGCGCTCTCGCGCGCAAGGCCCCTTACCGAAAGGCAATCCGGGCGGTTTGGCGTAATTTCAAATTCTACTGACACATCGTCAAGCCCAAGCGCTTTAGCCGCGTTTGTGCCAACAGGCCATTCTTCGTCCAGCACCATGATGCCATCTTCAATGGCATTTGGGAAATCGTGTGTGGTAAGCTGCAATTCCGACAAGCTGCACAGCATGCCACAGCTTTCTACGCCGCGCAGCTTGCCCTTGCGGATTTCTACGCCGCCCGGCAGCTTTGCCACATGCAAGGCCGCGGGCACAAGGTTGCCCACTTGCAAATTGGCCGCGCCCGTTACAATTTGCACGGGTGCTGCCTCGCCCACATCCACCATACAAATTACCATATGGTCGGAATCGGGGTGTGCGGTGATAGACAAGATTTTGCCTATCACTACATTTTTAATCGAATCGGCTTCGCATGCAAAGCCTTCTACCTTACTGCCGCTCATGGTCATGCGCTCGGCATATTCGTGCGGTGTGCACGAAAAATCGGCAAAGTCTTTTGCCCAATTTAATGGCATTTTCATCGTTTGTCATTCCCTTCTATCTGTGTGAAACCCGCTTTGTGCAGTTAAGATTACGCATGCGCCTTTAGCGGGCGCATGGTGCGCTTTTGGCCGCGGCAAAGCCGCATAAGCCTTTGCTAACGCCGCAAAACATTAAAACTGCTTTAAAAAGCGCAAATCGTTTTCATAAAATAAGCGCATATCATCCACGCCATAGCGCATCATGGCAATGCGCTCTAGCCCAACGCCAAACGCAAAGCCCGTATATTTTTCGCTGTCGATGCCGCAGTTTTCCAGCACCTGCGGGTGCACCATGCCGCATCCCAAAATTTCGATCCAGCCCTCGCCCTTGCATAAGGGGCAGCCCTTGCCGCCGCATTTAAAGCAGCTCATGTCCATTTCGGCAGACGGCTCCGTATATGGGAAATGATGCGGGCGAAAACGCGCCTTTGTGTTCTCGCCGTAAAGCTGCTTGATAAAGATTTCCAGCGTGCCCTTTAAATCGCTGAACGTAATGCCTTCATCCACCACAAGGCCCTCAATTTGATGAAAAATGGGGCTATGGGTTGCGTCTACTGCATCCGAGCGATACACGCGCCCTGGGCAAATAATGCGAATGGGCGGCTTTTGCTTTTCCATTGTGCGGATTTGCATGGGGCTTGTTTGCGTGCGCAAAAGCACGTTTTCGGTGATATAAAATGTATCTTGTGTGTCGCGCGCGGGATGGCTTTTGGGCATGTTGAGCATTTCAAAATTGTAATGATCATACTCTACCTCCGGCCCCGCCACCACGCTAAAGCCCATGCCGAGGAAAATCTCTTTCATCTCGCCGAGCACCAGCTCAAACGGATGGCGCTTGCCGCGCTTTGGCGTTTGGCCAGGCAGGGTAACGTCCATACGCTCGCTTGCAAGGCGCAGGTTTAAAAGCGCCGCGTCAAGCTGCTTTGAGCGTTCACGGATTTTTGCGTCGATGCCCTCGCGCACCTCGTTTGCAAGCGCGCCGATTACGGGGCGCTCCTCTGCCGATAGCGCGCCCATTTGCTTTAAAATGGCCGTTAATTCGCCTTTTTTACCCAGAAAGCGCACGCGCAGTTCCTCCACGCATGCGGCGCTTTCGGCCGCGTGAATCAGCGCTTCGGCCTCGGTTTTGATGCCTTGTAAAGCTTCTTTCATTGATATACCTCCACTGATGAAATGTGTTGGGCAAAGCAAAAGCCCCTGCCCGCTGCGATATGCGATGGGGCAAAAACAAAAAAGCTTCGCCCCTAATCATAGGGACGAAGCATAATTACACTCCGTGGTACCACCCATATTTTTGCCAAAGGCTGCGCCGCAATGGCAAAGCCTGTAAGAGCAAACACTCTTTTGCGCGATAACGGCGGCGAACCGTTTTTGCCTAATTGCAATTGCGTTCAGCAAAACCACTCGTGAGGGAACTTCGGCGCAAAGCCCGCTTTGAGCGCTTCCAGCCTAAGGCCGATACCGCGCGCTAACCTGCAACGCTGTATGTGCCCGTGCGCTCATTCTCTGTGAAACGAACATTTTTGCGATTACTTCCTCAGTCATCATGTTTATAAAGTATTATACCGATATTTACGCATAAAGTCAAGAAAGAGAAAGTTGTTTTGCAAAGCAAAAAATCTTTATGCGATTTTCTTTACACAAGTGCATTTCCGTTTTATAATATACAGTATAAGCCTGTTATTTTAGCGAAAGAGTGAGGAAAGGTGCAATATGAATCATTTGGTTTTGCAAACGGATTTTGGCACAGTGGACGGCGCTGTTAGCGCCATGTATGGCGTTGCTTACGGCGTGGATTCGGCCTTGAAGGTGTCGGACCTTACGCACGAAATCCCACAGTATAATGTGTGGGAAGCGTCGTATCGTTTGATTCAAACGGTTAGCTATTGGCCTGCGCAATCCGTATTTGTCAGCGTGGTTGACCCGGGCGTGGGCTCTACACGCCGCAGCATCGCCGTGAAAACCTGTGACGGGCAATACATCCTTACGCCCGACAACGGCACGCTAACGCACATTAAACGCATGCGCGGCATTGCCGTGGCGCGCATTATAGACGAAACGGTGAATCGCTTGCCAAACTCCGGCGAAAGCTATACCTTTCACGGGCGGGACATTTACGCCTATACGGGCGCGCGCCTTGCCAGCGGCAAAATTACGTTTGAAGAAATTGGGCCTTTGGTAGACACCGAAAGCGTTATTGAATTGCCGGTGATACCCGCGCTGCACGAAAACGAATGCGTTAGCGGCACCATCGACGTATTAGACGTGCGCTTTGGCAGCCTGTGGACGAATATTCCCCGCACGCTTTTTGCCGAGCTTGGCATTACGCACGGCAAACGCGTGGAAATTACCATTACCAACGACACGAGAACGCTGTATAAAAACATTTTGGTGTATGCCAAAAGCTTTGCGGATGTTTCTATCGGCGAAGCGCTGGTATATGTAAACAGCTTAGATTGCATGGCGGTGGCCATTAATCAGGGCAGCTTTGCCAAAGCATATAATGTGGGCACGGGCACATCGTGGCAAGTGTCGATACGCCGCGCGCCGCGCATTGTGTATGATTAAGCCACGGCAGACGCAGGGCGGCGTATTCCGTCCTGTGCTTGCGCGCACAAACGCTTTGCGAAAGGAAGGATACCAGTTTGGATAAAAAAGCGGTAATCTGTTTTGAAAATTTTAGTTTTCAATATTTTAGCCAGGCCGAGCCTACGCTGCACGATATCAACCTTACGATTTATGAGGGCGAAAAGGTGTTAATTGTGGGGCCGTCGGGCAGCGGCAAATCCACTTTGGGGCATTGTATCAACGGGCTGATTCCGTTTTCGTATAAAGGCCATATCACCGGCAGCTGCAAGGTGGGGGATGTTGAAACGCAAAGCTCCACCCTTTTTGCGCTTTCTAAGCTGGTGGGCACGGTTTTGCAGGATGCAGACGGGCAATTTATCGGCATCACCGCGGGCGAGGACATTGCCTTTGCGCTCGAAAACGACTGTGTGCCGCAAGCGGAAATGAAAGCCGCTGTGCAGCGCGTGGCCGATATGGTGGATATGGGCGCTCTTTTGGCTTCCTCGCCGTTTGAGCTGTCGGGCGGGCAAAAGCAGCGCGTTTCTTTTGCGGGTGTGATGGTGGACGACGCGCCCATTTTATTATTTGACGAGCCGCTGGCTAATTTAGACCCCGCCACTGGCAAAACCGCCATTGCATTGATTGACGATATCCAAAAGCAGCTTGCAAAAACCGTGGTGATTATTGAACATCGCATCGAGGATGTGCTGTATTGCGAGGTGGACCGCATTATCGCCGTGGCAAACGGCCGCATTGTGGCAGACACTACCCCAGCCGAGCTTTTAAGCACCAACCTTTTACCCTCGATGGGCATACGCGAGCCGCTATATATCGCCGCGCTAAAATATGCCGGCGCAGCAATTACGCCGCCGCTTTTACCCGCGCACATCAACACCATTTGCTTAAACGGCCTGTGCGATAAGCTGGCAACATGGCAAAAGCGCGGCACCACATTGCAAGATGCGCCCGAGCAAAACGAGATATTGCGCGTGGAAAATTTGTGCTTTGCCTACACCAAAAAACGCGATATCTTAAAAAATATCAGTTTTTCAATTCATGCGGGCGAGATGGTAAGCATTGTGGGCACAAACGGCGCGGGCAAATCCACACTGGCGAAAGCCATTTGCGGCTTTATTGAGCCTGCCTCTGGCAACATTTATTTAGACGGCGAAAACCTTGCGGGGCAAACCATCAAGGAGCGCGCGGCAAAAATTGGTTTTGTGATGCAAAACCCCAATCAGATGATTTCAAAGGCCATGATTTTTGACGAAGTGGCCTTTGGCTTGCGCATACGCGGCGTGCCTGAGGACGAAACGCAAGCACGTGTGGCGCAGGTGCTGAAAATCTGCGGGCTTGCCCCTTTCAAGGATTGGCCGATATCGGCGCTAAGCTATGGGCAAAAAAAGCGTGTGACCATTGCGTCAATGCTGGTGCTGAACCCGCGTCTTTTAATTTTGGACGAGCCCACCGCCGGGCAGGATTATCGCCATTATTCCGAAATTATGGGCTTTTTGGAAAGCCTAAATCGGCAAGGTGTAACCATTCTGCTGATCACGCACGACATGCATTTGATGCTGGAATATACACAGCACGCCATCGTAATTGCAAACGGCGAAAAAATTGGCGATGCCAGCGCGGTGGAGATTTTAACAAACGAAGCTATTACCGCACGCGCCAATTTAAAGATTACCTCGCTTTACGAGCTGGCGCAAAAGGCCTGCTTGCCGGAGCCATCCGCATTTGTGCAGCACTTCATCAATTACGAGAGGGAGGAACGCAGCAAATGAAAGCAAAGCTGTTTGATTATGTTGAGCGCGACAATTTTATCTTTCGCCTTTCGGGGCTGACAAAGCTGGTTTCGTTTTTATGCCTAACCTTTGCCGTAATGTTTTCCTACGATATCCGCTGCATCTTGTTTGTGCTGGTGTTTTCGGTGGTGATGTTTCGCATGTCGGGCCTAAAATTTTCGCAAATTAAAATTATGCTGATTTATGTGGCATTCTTTTTACTAACCAATTTTTTGCTTACGTTTATTTTTAGCCCGCTGGAGGGCGTAAAAATTTATGGCACGCGGCACGATTTGTTTACGATTTTTGGCAATTATGTGATTACGCAAGAGCAGCTTTTATTTCAATTTACAAAGCTTTTAAAATATTCGTCTGTGGTGCCGCTTGGCATGATTTTTCTTTTAACCACACATCCCAGCGAATTTGCCGCCAGCATCAGCCGTGTGGGCGTGAACTATAAGGCGGCATACGCGGTATCGCTTACGCTGCGCTATTTTCCGGATTTAATCCGCGATTATAACGATATTTCTCTGGCGCAGCAAAGCCGCGGGCTGGATTTTTCTAAAAAGGAAAAGTTTTTTACGCGATGCAAAAATATCATGAGCGTATGCGTTCCGCTAATTTTCTCCACGCTGGACCGTATCGAGCTTATCTCAAACGCGATGGATTTGCGCTCGTTTGGCAAGTACAAAAAGCGCACATGGTATTCCACTAAGCCCCTTACGGCCGCGGATAAAAGCGCTATGCTGCTTTGCGCCGCCATCTTTTTAACAACGCTTGGCGTAAGTGTATTTATCAATCATTCGCGCTATTTTAACCCATTTATTTAATGCAGGTATCGGCCTGCCAACCAACAAAGTTGAAAGCGTTTGCTTTCAGCGCAGGGTTTAAACGTTTGCCCCTAGCAAAGGCTGTATTTTGAAAAAGCCGAAAGCGTTTAAGCCATCAGAAAGGAAAGTGTATTATGAAACCAATTTTAGTATTTCAAACGGATTTTACCTATGCGGAGGGCGCTGTGTCGTCCATGTACGGCGTGGTAAAATGTGTGGATCGCGAGCTCGAAATTTTTGACGGCACACACGATTTGCCGCAATTTGACACATGGAGCGCAAGCTATCGCCTATACCAAAGCCTGCCGTTTTGGCCTAAGGGCACCATTTATGTATCTGTGGTGGACCCGGGCGTGGGCACGCCGCGCCGCGCCTGCGTTGCCAAAACCACCGACGGGCATTATGTGGTAACGCCAGACAACGGCGCCTTAACGCACGTTAAACACTTTATCGGCATCGAGGCTGTGCGCGAGATTGACCAAAGCGTAAACCGTTTGCACGGCATGGGCACCGAGGATGTGGCGGTATTTCACGGGCGCGATTTATTTGGCTATTGCGCTGCACGCCTTGCAAGTGGTATCATAGATTTTGAAGGGGTTGGCCCCGAATATCCCGTGGACGAAATTGTAATGCATGATTTGCATGAAGCCACGGTTTCAAACGGCAAGGCCGAAGGCTTTTTTGAAATTGACGACCCCAATTTTGGCAATATGTGGACAAACATCTACATGAAAGAATTTAAAGCCGCGGGCTTTGCCTATGGTGACATGGTAAACGTGTCGATATGCCATTGCGGCGAAGAGGTGTTCAATCAGCGCGTATTGTTTCACCAAAGCTTTGGGTATGCGCAAAAGGGCGAGCCGATGCTTTACACAAACGAGCTTGTGAAATTGGGCCTTGCGGTAAGCCAGGGCAGCATGGAAAAGCAATTTGGCCTGGGCTATGGCCCCGATTGGACCATCACGATTACCAAATAGCCTTGCGCGCTTGCGCTTTGTTTGGTTTAAAGGCTGTTGCACAGCCTTTACATAAAATTTTGAGGAGGCATATCTATGAAGAAAAAAATGTTTGCATTCAGCACCAAAACCATCGTAGCCATTGGACTTGGCGCGGCATTGTGCACCCTGCTTTTCATGTATGTGAAAATCCCCACCCCCATTCCTGAAACGCAAATTCAAACGGCAAACGGCGTTTACGGCTTTTTTGGCGCATTGTTTGGGCCTATTGCGGGCGGCTTAATTGCCTTTATCGGGCACGCATTATCCGACAGCGTGCAGTATGGCTCTGCCTGGTGGAGCTGGGTTATCGCCAGCGGCACCTGCGGCTTTTTAATTGGCCTTGTGTATCCGTATCTGCACATTGAGGACGGCGTATTCGGCGGCAAAGACATCTTGATTTTCAATGGCGTGCAAATTGCCGCAAACGCCCTTTGCTGGATTTTAGTTGCGCCTGTTTTAGACATTGTCATTTATGCCGAGCCTGCAAACCTTGTGTTTACACAAGGCGCAGTGGCATTTATCACCAACGCCATCGGCACCGGCGTTATCGGCACACTTTTGCTGTTTGCATATTCCAAAACACGCAGCAAAAAGGGCAGCCTTACAAAAAGCGAGTAAGTTTTAGCATGCATCGCGAGCCGTCTTTCGTTTGAAAGGCGGCTCTTTTTTATTTTTTACAAAAATCTGATATTTCTTTTGCCGTAAATCTGTTATACTAATAGATAGATTGTAAAAACGCAAAAGCAAAGGAGCCAGCGCATGATTTACGGCATCGGCACGGATATTACCACAGTATCACGCATTAAAAAAAGCCTTGCAAAACACGGCTTTTTGGAAAAAAACTTTAGCGAAGCCGAACGCGAAATGTATTTTGCGCGCGGCTCGCATGCGCGCAATCTTGCCGCCAATTTTGCGGCAAAGGAGGCGCTTGGCAAAGCGCTGGGCATTGGCATTTTTACCTTTCCCCTATCCGATGCCGCCGTGCTGCGTGACGCAGCGGGCAACCCGTTTTTTGCGCTGACAGGCAAAGCGGCAGCGCTGATTGCCGAAAAGCATTTGACCGTGCATGTGTCATTAACGCACGAGGGCGACCTTGCATCGGCTGTTGTGGTGCTGGAAAGCGAAGCGTAATGCCTGCTGCGATGCCACTTGCCCCGCGCACACTTCACCGTGCACACTTTCCTGCGCACACTTCCCCGCGCACACTTTCACGCGCACACTTCCCGTGCACACTTGCCTGCGCATACTTCCCGTGCACACTTGCCTGCGCACACTTCCCGCGCATCACTCTACCAATGAATCTTTATATAAACGGAAAGGAACTCATTTATGATTACACCCGAAACCCTGAAAAAATCGCAATCCATCAGCACATATATTAAAAAGGCCGACGAAGCGCTTTTGGCGCTGGGATATACCGAGCACAGCTTTGCGCATGTGACGCGCGTTGCCGCCTTTGCCGAAAGCCTGCTGTTAAAGCTGGGCTATGATGCGCGCACAGCCGAGCTTGCATGGATGGCGGGCTATCTGCACGACATTGGCAATATTGTAAACCGTATCGACCACGCGCAGTCGGGCGCTGTGATGGCGTTTCGTATTTTAGACAAAATGGGCATGGACGCCGAGGAGCTTTCCACCATTATCAGCGCAATCGGCAACCACGACGAAAGCACGGCTTATCCTGTAAACCCCGTGGCAGCGGCGCTGATTTTGGCCGATAAAACCGATGTGCGCCGCACGCGCGTGCGCAATAACGACCATGTAACCTTTGATATACACGACCGTGTCAATTTTGCCGTGGCACATGCAAAAACATCGGTAAATGCCGAGGATATGAGCATTTGCCTTGCGCTGGAAATCGACACTGCCCTGTCCCCTGTGATGGATTATTTTGAAATTTTTCTGGATCGCATGCTGCTTTGCCGCAAGGCCGCCGAAAAGCTGCATCTGCGCTTTCGCTTATCCATCAACGGGCAAGAGCTTTTATAAAATGGCCGTTTGATATTGATATTTTAGCAGTTTTTGGCAATTAATGTCATACAGGTTTAAACCCTCCGTTTCGCGGCAAATATATTTGCAGGAAAGCAAATATGCCTGTTGGAAACGGAGGATTTTTATGATTGACGTGAAGCGCGGTGAAGTGTTTTACGCAGATTTAAGCCCGGTTGTGGGCTCGGAGCAAGGCGGTGTGCGGCCCGTACTTATTGTGCAAAACGATATGGGCAACCGCCATAGCCCAACGGTGATTGCAGCTGCCATCACCTCCAAGCACGACAAAACCAGCCTGCCCACACACATTGACGTAAAGGCAGGGCGCACAGGCCTTGCCAAAGACAGCGTGGTTTTATTAGAGCAAATCCGCACGCTGGACAAGCGCCGCCTGCGCGAAAAGGCGGGGCATTTGGACGAGGCCGATATCTCACGCGTAAACGAAGCGCTGGAAATTAGCTTTGGGCTGCACGGATATTAGCCGCTGTCGGGCAGGGATGGCGCATCGGGCGCTTGTCGGCGCTATCGGGCGCTTGTCGGTGCTATCGGGCGCATTGGGCGCGATAGGGCGCATTGGGCGCAGACATGCAGCAAACCGATAGTTTGCAAACGGCCTATGGTAAGGCCTTTAGCCCCATTGTAAACGGTGTTTTTGGCCGTTTACAATGGGGCTTTTGCGCAAATGGCACACACAATGCAACAATGCAACAAAACTGTATAAAATTACGCCAACATATGGCAATTTCTGCATTTGCATGTTACAATATAAATAGTACGTTATGCGGCGTATGCTTTACGCCCCTGCTATGTTGCGCGCATTGTAAGCAAAGCCGCTGCAAAGCACATGGCCAATGGCTATCGCATCGTTATTTTGGTATAACAAGCAGCAAAATTTTTTAGTAAGGAGCAAAGGAAATGCCGGATTTACCGCTAATCCTCTGCTACAGCATTGTCATTGTAGAAATGCTGGTTGTGAATTTGTATAATATACATAAAACATGCGCCTTGAAAGTGCCTAAATCGCGGTATTTTCCGGTGCTGTTCGGCTTTTCTGTGTTGCTGTTTTGCATCGGGCTTCCACTGTTAGTGGCGATAAACCCGCATTTTGGCAGCGGCAACGGATTGTTTTTGCTATTTGGCTTTTTGTATTTAATACCGCTGCGGTATCTGTATAAAAACCCGCTTTCTTGGATTTTTGAAGTGATGTGCACAAGCTATTCCTACACGGTTTGGGTATATGCCATTTCGGCCAATATCTCACAGTTTTTTGCGCAGGAGATGCGCGTATGGGTGCTTTTATTTATCCAAAGCATTATTTTTGCGCTTTTGTCTAATTGGTATGCGCATTTTTGCAGCTCGATGTTTGTGGAAACGCTGGCGCATATGCCGGCGGGTATTAATCATCAGTTGCAGCTGACCAGCCTTTTGTGGCTTTTTGTATTTTTACTGACAAATTTTTTGTTTGTATCGGCTGCATCGGTTTTGCAGGTGCTTTGCCTTTTGGCAATGGGGATACTATCGTTCCTGTGCTATAATCTTTTGCACACCTCGCTTAAATCGCGCATGCGGGCAGAACGTTTTCGGGAAATTGCGTATGTGGACGACCTTACCAATTTGCCTAACCGCGCAAGCTTTTTCCAAGATGGGCAAAAGCTGATACTGATGCAGCAGCCATTTGATTTGATTTTTTTAGACCTTGACCATTTTAAGCAGATTAATGACACGCATGGGCATTTGGCAGGCAATGAGTATTTAAAAGGGTTTGCGCACTCGGTGCAGCAGCTTACAAAGGGCTTGGGCGTTGTGTATCGCATGTCGGGCGATGAGTTTGTATGCATTTTACAAGAGGGTGCGCGCAAGGAATTTGCCGTGCGCTTGGTGCAATATCACTGGCCGATATATGTAAAAAGCCAGCCGTTTTTAGGCGTGGCCGCAGGCTCTGCGCGTTACCCGCAGGACGGTGAAACACTGGACGCATTGGTGCAAAAAGCCGATAAAGCCATGTACGGAAACAAAAAACGATAAAGTGCAAAACGCTTTACCCAAAACAAAAGCCTCGCAAAGCTTGCCCTACAAGCTACAGGAAAAGGCAAAACGCGCCGCATGAAGCCTCATGCGGCGCGTTTTATTGTATACTATCATCGATGCGCAAAATTTATCTGCCGTTTGTTTATCTAGCGCAGAAAATTTAGGCTTTTATGCCCGCAGCACATCAAACTGCTTGCGGCGGCACGGCGTAAAACTGCAATGTGCGGGGATTATACACCGTGTGCGCGCTTAGATAATCTACCCAGGGGATATACTGGGGGCTTGCTTTCATATGGATGCCGTCGCTGCCCGCCAAATCCTCGCGCAGATAGCCGTTATCGGCGGCCAGCGCCTCATGCGTGTCGATATAATGCATGCCGTTATTATGCGCCATCATCGCGATGGCATTATTCAGCTGATAAATATGCTCTAGGCTGAAAGCGGGGCGCTTATGCGCTGTTATATCTGTGGCGGGCGGGATGCCCTGTATATAAAAATCGGTGCCGGGCAGAAAATGCGGCTTTAAGATATTGAGCAAATCTTGATAATATTTTAAAATGGCTTCGTCGCTTTGGTTTTCCAGCACATTTGTGCCAAAGAGGATATACACGCTGTGGATATTGTCTACCGGAAAGGAAAAAATTTCGTCCAGCGGGGCTACGCGTTCATCGCGCACATTGCGGGAAACCGCGTTTGTAACAAGGGCTTTCGGGCCGACACCGCGATACGCGCATACTGCCGACCAGTTTAAAAACGCATCGGGATAAATGCCAAAGCCCTGCGTGAGCGAATCGCCGATAAACATAGCGCCACGGAAAAAATCTTTTGTTACCTTGCCGTTATTGGGAAGCGCAAGCAAATGCGAATCTGCTGCAAGCGCCGCGCCCAAATTAATGGTTTGTTCTACAGGTAAAAGGCTGTCCCAGCGCTGCAAGCCGAGCGCCACATCGGGCTTTAGTTCAGGCACAAGGGCGGGCGGCGCTAGCGGCTCTTCAATTGAGGGGGGCAGCGCTGACGTGTTTTTGTCCGTCCAAATGCGCACACCAATATACGATGCCGCCAAAAGCAGCGCCACAATAATGCATAGTAAAAAAACGCGCAGCGCGATGCGCTTTGCTTTTCTGCGTTTTGTTTGCGCGCGAAACTCCTTATAACTTGGCAATGGGCTATCCTCCTTGATTTCATGCGGCGCGCGGGCGATTTGCAAAGCGCGCCGTGATTGCGGCTTAGGCCAAATAGAATGGCGAGCCCACAATATACGGGCTATCCTTGCTATATGCGGTATGTGTGATTAAATATTCCTTCCATGCGGCATAGCCCGCGTTGCTCATATGCAGGCCGTCGCAGCCGTTATACTCCTCGCGCAGCGCGCCTGTGTCATCTCGCATCAGGGCGTTTAAATCTAAATAATGGTATCCACGCGCATAACTCAGCTTTGCAATTTGTTCGTTTAAATTGGTGATGCGCTCGTTTGAAAAGCCTTTGTCGGCAGATTTTTTGGCCGAAACCGGCGGCATGCCTTGTATATAAAAAACCGTGGTTTTTGGCAGCTTTTCGGCCAACGTGTCCAGTAAATCGCCGTAATATTTGATAATTGCTTCATCGGTATCTGCGCTATTGAGCGAGTTTGTGCCAAGCAAAATATACACCTTTGATGCGCCCGCGGCCACAATTTCGTCCATTGCAACCACGGTTGTGCCATCCTCTTTTTTCACCGTGCCGCTAATCAGCTGGCGCGGCCCCACACCGATGTATGCGGCATATTTGGCTTCTTTAATGCCCGATGGGAAATAGGAAAAGCCGTAGGTAATCGAATCGCCGATAAAGAGGGCATCGGAAAAATAGCGCATATCAACACGCCCGTTTTCGGGCATAGTTAATAGGCTTGCGTTAATGGGTATCAGCGTTTCTTCGCCCGCCGCGGGCTTTTTGGGGCCGATAAACGCCGTGCTGCCGGGGCGCTGATTTTGCGAGGTGGTCAGCTGCTCAAGCGCCGCAAGCTCAGCGCGGCTTGCCGAAAGCGAAGATGCGGCCGCGCGTTTTGCCGGCGCATCGATAACAGCCGTAATGGCCGCCGATACGCCCAGCACCATCACAACGGTGACAAACAGCGTTGCAAAGCGGCGCACACTGCGGCGAAAATGGCGCATGCGCCGTTCTTGCGGGTTAAATGCACGATAGTCGGGCATGGTGCCACCTCCTTGTAGCAATATAAAGTATAGGCACAAAAGACTATATATAGTAGTATACCCTATTTTGGCCCTTGCTTCAACTAAATCGGGCGGAAGATTTACACAACACAAAAAATTCACAAAGCGTGCGATTACACCTTAGAATAAAGGGCCACCAGATTTTGCAGCATTTGTACCGCTTTTGCCATATCTTCGGCGGCAATCAGTTCATACGGGCCATGAAAATTGGCCCCGCCCGTGCCAAGATTTGGGCAAGGCAGGCCCATATAAGAAAGGCGCGCGCCGTCTGTACCGCCGCGTATGGGCTTAACTACTGGGGTAACGCCCACTGCCTCGGCGGCGCGCTTCGCGTTTTCCACAAGATGCATATGCGGGGCAATTTGCTCTTTCATGTTAAAATACGAATCCTCTGTGTCCATGCGAATGCTGGCAGTTGGATATTTATGCTGTAGCATTTCTACCATGCAGGCCAAAGTATCCTTTTTCTCTTCAAACAATGCACGGCTATGATCGCGCAGGATATACTCCATTTCGGCTTCGGCTGCTGTGCCGCAAAGCGATTCGAGATGATAAAAGCCCTCGTAGCCCTCGGTGTGCTGCGGTGTTTGCTCGGCTGGCAGCATTGCATGCAGCTCGGCGGCAAGCGAAAGCGCGTTTACCATAATGTCTTTTGCACTGCCCGGATGCACCGACACGCCCTTGATGTGCACGCGCACGGACGCGGCGTTAAAGTTTTCATACTCAATGCCGCCCACTGCGTCGCCGTCCATCGTATAGGCAAAGGCCGCGCCAAAGCGCTTTACATCAAACAAATCTGCGCCCGCGCCCACCTCTTCGTCGGGCGTGAAGCCGATGCACAGCTTGCAGTGCGGGATATTGTTTTGGATGATTGCCTCGCACAAAGACAGAATCTCGGCAATGCCCGCCTTATCGTCTGCGCCCAGCAAGGTAGAGCCATCGGCTGTGATGCCAGACTTGCCCTTTCAGGTTTGCAAAAGCGGAAATGGCGCGGCGCTAATTACCCGGCCATTTTTGGGCAGTATAATATCACCGCCGTTATAGTTTTCGTGCACAATGGGCTGCACATCAAGGCCCGAAAAGGCGGGTGCCGTGTCCATATGCGCCACAAAGCCCAGCGCGGGCAAATGTGCAAGCCCCTCGCTTGCCGGCAAGCTGGCATACACATAGCAATGCTCGTCCACCTCGGCGTTTTGTATGCCCATATCTATCAGCTCGCGCACCAAAAGCTTTGCCAGTGCAAATTGCTCGTCGCTAGAGGGGCAAAGGCCTGTATCCTCTTTCGAAGTGGTGTGCATTTTAGCGTATCGTAAAAAGCGTTCCGCTGTAGTATTCATCAATACCATCTCCTTATACAATAAAAACAATGTTCGTCCCCACGCTGTGCGCGTGGAGATAAGCGCTTGCGGTTATTGTATCACAAATCTTATATGGTTTCTACTGTATTTGCATTTTCATTTGTTTCGCCGTACACGTATTTTCATGTTGGAATGGGATGGATAATATGGTATAATAACTGCGTAGCAGTTATTATACCTTGATGTCCCCACTCGCAGAGCTCGGGGATGACAATTATACCATATCCTGTGGATATGGTATAATAACCACAGTGTGGTTATTATACCTTGATGTCCCCACTCGCGGAGCGTGGTGATAACTATTACGTCCCCACTTGCAGAGCGCGGGGATGACAATTATGCATATTGCAGCAAATACAAAATTGACGAAGGCATTGCCATCCGTCATTGTAACAAAATATATCAATTATCGTTTTGAAAAGGATGGTTTTACAATGGATAAAAGCATGTTTAGCGGCAAAACCCTGTTGATTACAGGCGGCACAGGCAGCTTTGGCAACACGGTTTTGAAGCATTTTTTAAACACCGACATCGGCGAAATCCGCATTTTTTCGCGCGATGAAAAAAAGCAGGACGATATGCGCAAAACGCTTTGCAATGATAAGCTGAAATTTTATATTGGCGATGTGCGCAGCCCCGACAGTGTTGAAGGCGCTGTGCGCGGCGTTGATTATATCTTTCATGCAGCGGCGCTAAAGCAGGTGCCCTCGTGCGAGTTTTTCCCGATGGAGGCCGTGCGCACAAACATTATTGGCACCGACAATGTGCTGAATGCCGCTATCGCCGCAGGCGTTAAAAAAGTAGTGTGCCTTTCTACGGATAAGGCCGCCTATCCCATTAATGCGATGGGCACCTCGAAAGCCATGATGGAAAAGGTTATCGGCGCGAAAGCGCGCACCGTAAAACCCGAGGACACCACCATTTGCTGCACACGCTATGGCAATGTAATGGCCAGCCGCGGCAGCGTGATTCCCCTGTTTATCGAGCAAATTCGTCAGGGCAAGCCCATCACGATTACCGACCCCGCCATGACGCGCTTTTTAATGAATTTAGACGAGGCCGTCTCGCTGGTAACCTTTGCATTTCAAAACGCAAACCCCGGCGACCTTTTTGTGCAAAAAAGCCCCGCCTCTACCATTGAGGATTTGGCAAAGGCCGTGCAGCGCCTATTTGGCGATACAGGCATACAGGTAATTGGCACGCGCCACGGCGAAAAGCTGTATGAAACGCTGCTTACGCGCGAGGAAAAAATCCGCAGCGAGGATTTGGGCGGGTATTACCGTGTGTGCGCCGATGCACGCGATTTAAACTATGATAAATATTTTATCAAAGGCGAAGTGCAAACGCAGGCAAACGAGGATTACACCAGCCATAACACCGAGCGCCTAACAGTGGACGGCGTTGTGGATAGGCTTTTACAGCTAGATTATATCAAAGAGGAGCTTGAGGCCTGTGGCAAATAAGGACATGCCTGTGCTGATTACCGGCGCAGAGGGCTTTATCGGCAAAAACCTGTGCTGCCGTCTTGAAAACGAGGGCTACACCCAGCTTTTGCGTTATGACGTAAACACGCCGAAGGAAAAACTGACGGCGTTTTGCAAAAGCGCGGGCTTTGTGTTTCATCTTGCGGGTGTAAACAGGCCGCAAAATCCCGAGGATTTTTACACTGGTAATCGCGGGCTTACCGAGGAGCTTTTGGCGCTTTTGCAGGGCGCAAACAGTAAAGCACCTGTTTTGATTACCTCCAGCATCCAAGCCACACTGGACAACGATTATGGCAAAAGCAAGCGCGAGGCAGAAGCGCTTTTGTTTACACATGCACAGCAAAATGCAAGCCCTGTATATGTATATCGTTTGCCCGGCGTATTTGGCAAATGGTGTCGGCCGTTTTACAATAACGTGGTGGCCACCTTTGCGCACAACGCCGCGCGCAACCTGCCTTTAGAGGTGCGGGACGCGGCATACACATTTCCGCTGGTATATATAGACGACGTGGTGGATTGCTTTATGGCGGCGCTTTCGGGCGAAACCGTGCCGAAAGCGGGCGAGCTGCTTTCCCCAGCGCCTGTTTATGAAATTTCGCTTGGGCGGCTTGCCGCGCTGATGCAAAGCTTTTACGAAAGCCGCAAAACGCTGGCGGTGCCCGATATGCAAGACGCGCTGACAAGCAAATTGTATTCGACCTATCTTTCCTTTTTGCCGCCGGACGCATTTAGCTATACGCTGGACATGCACAAAGACGAGCGCGGCAGCTTTACAGAATTTTTGCGCACGGCAAATGCGGGGCAAGTATCGGTCAATATTGCAAAGCCCGGCATTGTAAAGGGGCAGCATTGGCATGATTCCAAAAACGAAAAATTTTTAGTGGTTAAGGGCGAGGGCGTGATTCGTTTTCGCAAAATTGGCGAAGAAGAAGTGCTGGAATACCGCGTTTGCGGGGATGCCCTAACCGTGGTGGATATCCCCACGGGCTACACGCACAATATCGAAAACGTGGGCACCGAAGAAATGGTTACGGTGATGTGGGCAAACGAGCCGTTTTGCCCGCAAAAGCCCGACACGTATTTTTTAAAGGTTTAGCGTTTGTTTATCCGATTGCCTTTTGCGGCAATCCAACATTTTTGCAATATTACGATTAAAGAGGTGCTTTTGCAATGGCAAAATTAAAGGTGATGACAATTGTGGGCACACGGCCCGAGATTATCCGTTTATCAGAGGTAATCAAATGCTGTGATCAGTATTTTGACCACATATTGGTGCACACGGGGCAAAACTATGATTACACATTGAACGGCATCTTTTTTGAGGACCTTGCCCTGCGCGAGCCTGACCATTATTTGCAAAGTGTGGGCGTAAATTTGGGCGAAACAATGGGCAATATTATCGCCAAAAGCTACACGCTGATGCAGGAAATCCAGCCGGAGGCGGTGCTGCTTTTGGGCGACACCAATTCCGCGCTTGCCGCTATATCGGCAAAACGTTTAAAAATCCCCATTTTCCATATGGAAGCGGGCAACCGCTGCTGGGATTGGAACGTGTCGGAAATGATTAACCGCAAAATTGTGGATCATATTTCAGACATTAATCTGCCGTATACCGAGCATTCGCGCCGATACTTATTGTCGGAAGGCATCGACGGCAAAACCATTTTTGTAACGGGCAGCCCCATGCGCGAGGTGCTTTCGGCGCATATTGTGCAAATAGAAGCAAGCGACGTGCTGGACAGGCTGGGCCTTACCAAAAACAATTATATTTTGCTTTCTGCACATCGCGAGGAAAATATCGACAACGAAGAGAATTTTCTTTCATTGATGCAGGCCGTCAATTCCATTGCCGAAAAATATCAAATGCCCATTATTTATTCCTGCCATCCGCGCTCGCAAAAGCACATAGATGCGCGCAATTTTGTGTTTCATCCGCTGGTAAGCGCCATGAAGCCGTTTGGCTTTTTGGATTATAACAAGCTGCAAAAAAATGCGTATTGTGTGTTGTCGGATTCCGGCACGCTGTCTGAGGAAAGTGCAATGCTGGGCTTTGCGGGCGTGCTGATTCGCACATCCACCGAGCGCCCCGAGGTGCTGGATAAGGGCAGCGTGGTCATTGGCGGCATCAAGGGCGAGGATGTAGAGCGCGGCATGCAATTGGCTGTTGCCATGCGCGATAACAATGAGCCGTATGTGATGCCCGGCGATTACGAGGACACCAATGTTAGCATTAAAGTGGTAAAGCTGATTGAAAGCTACACCAAAATTGTGAATGAAACCATTTGGCTCAAGCACTAGACGAACGCTTTGCAAAAGCGCAAATAAACGGTAAAGCGATAAGTTAGGGGAATTTGTTTGAAACGCATTTTAATTATCAGCCAGCATTATTGGCCCGAAAACTTTCGCATTACCGATATTGCCGAGGGCTTTGCCGCAAGCGATATTGCCGTAGATGTGCTTTGCGGGCTGCCCAATTATCCAAAGGGCGAATATTTTGCAGGCTATTCGTATTGGAAGCCCCGACGCGAAGAGAGAAACGGCGTGCAGATTTATCGCGCGGGCGAGGTGCTGCGGCGCGGCAATTCCTCGGTGCGCATCTTTTTAAATTACATCTCCTATCCCCTCACGGCGCCGTTGCATTTATTGCGCCTTTTGGGTAAGCGCTATGACGCGGTGTTTTGCTACGAAACAAGCCCTGTGCTGATGCTTTGGCCCGCCAGTGTGTGGAGCAAGCTTACCGCTACGCCGCTAACCACCTATGTGCTGGATTTATGGCCCGAAAATTTATATTCGGTGCTGCCCATACAAAATAAAGCATTGCGCGCCATTGCAAGCGGCGTTTCGCATTGGCTTTACCGCCGTTCAGACAAGCTGATTGCGATGTCCCCTGCTTTGGAAAAGCGTTTGCAGCAATTGGCACCAAAATGCAAAACCACGCATATCCCCCAGTATTGCGAGGATTTTTATGCCGAGGACGTATATGATGCGGCGCTTTGCAAGCGGTTTGAAGGGCGTTTTAACATTGTTTTTGCAGGCAATTTCAGCCCTGCGCAGGATTTGGGCCTTTTGGTGGCCTGCGCTGCCAAGCTGCGCGAAGCCGCCATTACGGATGTGCATTTTGTGCTGGTGGGCGACGGCATGAGCCGCGAAGCGCTTGCCGCAGACATTGCGCAAAAAGGCCTTTCGTCGTATTTTACATTTGAGGGGCAAAAGCCCGTTACCGATATGCCCGCCTATCACACAGCGGCAAGCGCGCTGTTTGCAGCGCTTGCCAAAAGCGACGATTTGGGCTTAACCGTGCCCGCAAAGATTACGGGCTATTTGGCGGCAGGCAAGCCCCTTTTGGTAGCCATTGACGGCGAGGGCGCGCGCGTCATCCGCGAAGCCGCCTGCGGCCTTACAAGCCCCGCAGGAGATGCCGACGCACTGTATCAAAACATTTTGGCGCTGAAAAACAAAACGCCCGAGGAACGCGCAGCACTTGGCAAGGCAGGGCGCGATTATTACGCAGCGCATTTTAAACGCGCAAAGCTTTTGCAAGAATTGCAGGCATTTATATTGGGCTAGGCTTTGTTTAAAAAACGAAACGCAATCCCCCCGAAAGGACTGAGAACACGCTGAAAACACTTGTGATTATCCCCTGCTATAACGAAGAAGAAAATATTGTTGAGGTGGTGCGCCGCCTTGCCGATGCAGCGCCCGAATGCGATTATTTAATTGTAAACGATTGTTCCACCGACAAAAGCGA
>RRZU010591884.1_pt1 | contig 27463 bp, 26 predicted proteins | sample 2165561 | NCBI WGS metagenome assembly RRZU01 (sample SAMN10456909, study PRJNA506462) | wastewater metagenome | isolation source: wastewater sludge | place: USA: Moscow, Idaho | reverse complement strand
TGGGCCGGAGAATATGGAGCGGCTAGTTTCATTGTTGGGTCTATCACGGTAACACTATTGGCAATTATTATTGGTGGGCCATTGGGCTTAGCCGGTGCTATTTTTATGGCAAAAATTGCCCCGAAATGGGTTAGAGAACTAATGAGACCAGCCACTGATTTATATGTAGCGATTCCTTCAGTAGTTTATGGATATATTGGGTTAACTTTATTTATTCCGTTTTTTCGAGATATCTTTGGCGTTACTACCGGGTTTGGGGTGTTTGTAGCCGGAGTGATTTTAGCAATTATGATTTTGCCAACCGTTATCAGTATTTCCGAAGATGCGATTAGAGCAGTGCCAACACCGCTGGAAGAAGCGTCTTTAGCACTGGGGGCAACAAGATGGCAAACTATCTGGAAGGTTTTATTGCCAGCGGCATTACCTGGAGTTTTAACTTCAATCATTTTAGCGATGGCGCGAGCGATTGGGGAAACAATGGCAGTGCAAATGGTTATTGGTAATACTCCGTTGTTATTAAAAGGATTATTTACGCCAACCTCGGCCTTGACTAGCAATATTGTTGTAGAAATGGGTAATACCCCGTTTGGTTCAACTTGGGGCAAATCTTTATTTTTGATGGCGCTAGTTTTATTGATAATATCCTTAGGGATGATTTTAGGAATAAAAAAAATTGGGGCAAGGAGGGGCTTTTAATGTCAGCAAAATTTAAAAATAGTCTTGCGACGTTTTGCTTATATCTGGCCGGTGGTTTAATTTTTGCAATCTTGCTATCTTTTTTAGGCTATATCTTATATCAAGGGTTGCCGGTGTTATCGTTTGATTTTATTTTAGGGAAACCTAGTGATATTGAAGCGGGGGGCGGAGTTGGTCCGCAATTATTTAATTCTTTTTATATTTTATTATTGTCAATGTTAGTTTCAATACCCCTAGCGATTGGTGCTGGAGTTTATTTAGCGGAATATGCTAAAGAAACCAGATTGACAAAAATTATCAGATTAAGTACGGAAAGTTTAGCAACAGTTCCTTCAATTGTCTTAGGGTTGTTTGGAATGATTATTTTTGTTAATTTTTTAGGCTTTGGCTTTAGTATTATTGGTGGTGCGTTAACGTTATTACTGTTAAATTTACCGATTTTGGTCAGAGTAACTGAAGAAACGATTAAAACTATTCCGCCTAGTTATCGAGAAGCATCGTTGGCACTAGGGGCGACTAAGTGGCAAACTATTTGGAAGGTGGTACTGCCAAATGCTTTACCGGGGATTATTACGGGGATTACGTTAACGGCTGGTCGAGCTTTGGGCGAAACGGCAATTTTGATTTTTACAGCTGGTACAACGGTTTCAAGACATCTGTTTGATACTGACTTATTTGCCGGTGGTGAGACTTTAGCAGTGCATATGTGGTATTTGATGTCAACTGGCTTAGTACCGGATCGGGATCTGATTGCAAATGGTATTGGGGCCTTGCTGGTGATAATGATTTTAGTATTTAATTTTTTATTTGCGATTCCGGCAAGAATATTACAAAAGAGAATGGGGACAATGAAGTAAATAATACTAATACATAGGAGCTGAATGCGTTGATACTTCAAAAAAAGATATTGTCAATATTAGAAAAAGTCACGAAGTTGAAAAAAATTAAAGCTGAAGATATCAAAGATTTTTTCAATTTAATCAGTACTAAAGCGGCATTATTTACTTTACTTGTATGTTTCATTCCGAGTTTTATTATTGGCAGTTACTTTATTAATCAAAGTATGGAGTTTTTAATGGAGGCGGCCGGTAATAATAATAAAAAAGTTGCGGAGCTAGTGGCAAATGATATCGGTAGTTATATTATCAATAAGAAAAATTTTATGATGGTATCGGTCGGTAATCAGGCAATAAAAAGTATGACATTGCAAACTGCAAAACCTTATTTGGAAGAACTTAAAACTTATTATGGAAATGATAACGCTTTAAGTATTTCAGATAAACAGGGGCAGAAAATTTATTCAACACACTCTCAACTAGGTAATAAGCTTAATCTGCAAAAATTAGAAAAACTCTGGAACCATAATATGATTTTTGATGCTGATTTACATCAAGATAATATTGGTAACTTCAGTATCAATGGCAGTATTCCAATTTATCGTGATAATAATGAGATGGCCGGTATTTTATCTTTGGATATTCCGTTGCAAAATATCAATGTCTTAATAGAACAAGTGCTAGCGCAAAATCCTAGTTATGGCATTATGCTTATTAATGGTAACGGTGTTCCTTTGTTCAGCCAGAATAATACTGAGGCCGTAAAAAATAAACAAGTTTTAGAATTTGACTTTGTAGCTAAAGCGGTCAAAGAAAAGAATGGTACAATACAAAGTTTGATAAGAGGCGAAGAATATCTTGTTGCTTTTAGGCAAATTGAAAACACTGATTTTATCGTTGTTACAACATATCCCAAGGCGTATGTAACAGCGGTAGCTAATAATATGGCACAGCAAGGGTTGCTATTTTTGTTAGGGATTATTACTATTACAATGGTGCTGGGAATGATTTTATCAAAAAAAACCTTAGCGCCGTTTGGTTATATGGTAAAAGGGGTTAAGGCGGTAGCAAACGGTGATTTGGCTTATCGCTTAAAAATTAATAGTAAAGATGAGTTTGGTTTATTAGCGCAAGGTTTTAATAAAATGAATGAAAATTTACAAGAACTAGTAAGCTCCGTACAGGCCTCATCGGTTTTTATTAATAAAACTACGAATATGGCTTTAACTGAAAGCATAACTGCCAGAAATAATAGTAATAAAGTGGTTGATTTTGCTAAGGTAATGCTTAATAAAATTGAAAATCAAAGTGAAAAAACTTTGATTGCCAAGCATTCTTTAGATGAGCTTAATGATATTACGAAAAAAGTAGTAGCAGGGATGGCTAAAACATTAACTACAACTAAGCAATGTGTAAATATTTCTAATGAGGGTAAAAACTCTATTAACAATACGATCGTGGCAATGAATAATATTAAAGAGCAAGTTTCGCAGACTGTTAGTACGGTTGAAAATTTAGATAACAGTGTTAAGGAAATTAATAAAATCTCAGACACTATCAGTATGTTTGCTAATCAGACTAATTTATTGGCGTTAAATGCCAGTATCGAGGCTGTTCGTGCCGGTGAATATGGTCGTGGTTTTGCAGTAGTGGCGGAAGAAATCCGAACTTTAGCCGAACAGTCAAAAACTGCAACAGCACAAATTGCGAAAATAAGTACTAATGTTATGGTAGCGACGCAACAAGTCATTGTTCAAATGCAAAGTAGTGGGGTAAAGGTTGCGCAAGGAGCGGAAATTGTAAAAACCACCGATATTGCATTTAATGAAATTAATGCGGCAGTGCTGACAGCACAACAACAAGCTGACATAATTTTCAATCAAGCGGAAGAACAAATTCAATTATTTGATACAGTGCGTAAGCAAGTTGAATTTATCAATGAACTTGGTTATGATAATAGGGAAAGTGCTAATGAAATTGTCCAAATTATTAATAAGCAGAAAAATAATATTGCTGAAATTAACACAGCTAACGAACATTTATTAAATTTAGTTAAAGAATTTGAGGTATTACTTAATAATTTCAAATTAAATTAAAAGAATAATTGCCATCTGAAGATAAACCCAATATAATGTAGTCGTGGAGTTATGACTATTTTATATTGGGTTTTTGCAAGGTATTTTATCAAGGATGGTGAGTGTAATGGCGAAAGGTAAATTAATAAATATAATATTTTACAGTTTTATCTTTGCGGCACTGGTTTATTTCGGTTGCATTACTTATCAACATCAAGTTAAATTAAATGATATTGCCACAGAAAAAGAAAAAGTCGGTAATACCTATTTACAATTGGAAGAAGAAAATAAATTATTAGCACAAGAAAAAATAAAACTTGCTGATAATCAATATATTGAAAAAATTGCCAGAGAAGATTTAGGTTTGGTGAAAAAAGGCGAAACACCAATAATTAAGTCGAGTAATAATTAGGTTGTCAGTGATGGTATTTCTTGACACCTTTTATTCTCAAAGGGTATAATTTAGAAGTGTAATGTGAACAAATAAGGAGGAAGTTTGATTAGTATGTCCATCGAAGTTGGCAGTGTGGTTGAAGGCGTTGTTACCGGAATTACTAATTTTGGTGCATTTGTCGAGTTACCAGAAGGAAAAGTTGGTTTAATTCATATTTCAGAGGTTGCGGATGTTTATGTTCGTGACGTAAAAGATTTCCTAAAAGAACAAGATTCAGTAAAGGTAAAAGTACTATCTGTTGATGATCGAGGGAAAATTGGCTTGTCGATCAAACAAGCAATGCCGAAAAGCGCACCAACAGTACCGAAACTCGATAATAGACCGGCAGTCGGAGAAGGAAGCTATCAACAGGCACCAAGAAGAACTGCAGCCAACGATTTTAAGAAACCAAATCGTTTTAATACTCCTTCTTTTGAAGATAAGTTAAGCAGGTTTTTAAAAGATAGTGATGAAAGATTATCTGACTTGAAGAAAAATACAGATTCAAAACGTGGTGGCCGTGGTGGCGCCCGCTATGCAGATTAATTAAAACAGGGTGATACCCTGTTTTTCTTTTTAAATTTTTATTTATTTGAAGAGGTGAGGTAATGCAACAAAAACTGACGGAAATTGTTAGAATTGCTACCTTGGCTGGAGAAATATTACTAAAAAATGGAGCAGAAACGTTTAGGGTAGAAGATACTATGGAACGAGTAGCAAAAGCTTGTGGTGCTTATCGTGTCGATACTTTTGTAACACCAACGGGGGTGTTTATTTCTATTCGTCAAGAAAATGGTAAAACTCTAACGGGACTGAAAAGAATAAAGAAGCGACGGATTAGTTTAGATCGTATAGCCAAAGTTAATGAGGTTTCAAGAGCTTTAGTGGAAGGTCGAGTTGATTATCAAACTGCCTTGGAACAATTACGACAAATCGCCAAAGCAAAGAATACTTTTTCTTGGCTCACGGCAATTCTTGCTTCGGGAGTGGTTGGCTCTGGTACGGCAGTAATTCAAAACGGCGGAATTGGGGAAGTGCTGGTGGCTTTTTTGGCGGCAGCGTTAGTTCGTTCAATTGCTCATTTAATTGTCAGATTAAATGGAGTGCCATTTGTCTTTGAATTCTTAGGCGGGGCCACTACTGCTTTATTAGGAGTTTGGGCGTGTAAATTTTATCCTCAGCTATATTTAGATGCGATTATTGTTGGTGGAATTATGCCGATGGTTCCAGGGGTAGCAATTACTAATTCTTTGCGAGATTTGATGGCGGGATTTTTATTGACCGGTGTTGCACGAGGGATGGAAGCGATGGTAACAACAGCGGCGGTAGCGATGGGCGTAATGATTGTCTTGGCCGGTTTAGGGTGAGGTGTGATGATGATAGTAAAAATAATAGCTGTATTCTTCCTCTCTACTGCTATTGGAATTATGTATCGTATTCCGCGTAAATTAGTAGCTTATGCCGGAGTAGTTGGAGTAGTAGCTTGGATTGTTAAGGTTATGGTTGAAAGTGGCTTGCATAGTCCAATTTTAGCAACTTTCATTGGCAGTGTTGCAATTGGTCTTTCAGCAGAAATTTTGGCACGAATATTGAAAAAGCCAGCTTCTATTTTTATTATTCCCGGTTTTATTCCGTTAGTTCCCGGTGGCAGTGCTTATAATACTATTGTCAAAATGGTGCAAGGTGATTATATTAGCGGTGTTACGATGGGGATGAAAACTATTTTAACTGGAGCTTCGATGGCTTTTGGAATTTTTATCAGTGCGACGATAGTACGCTTGATTTTAGATTATAAAAATAATAAATATGAAGAAATAAATGCTAATGATGATCATTAAAGACGGTGAAAAAGATGTTAGATAAGGTTAAAACTTGGTGTTTAAAACACCACTTAATAGATAATAACGATAAGCTGATTGTAGCCTGCTCCGGAGGGCCGGACTCATTGGCAATGTTAAATATATTACAGCAACTGAGCCAAGAATTTAATTTAACCTTGATTGTTGCTCATTTTAATCATAAGCTCAGAGGGCAAGAGTCTGATGAGGATGAGGCTTTTGTCAAAGCCTTTGCGCAAGCTAATAACCTGACCTTTGCTAGTACTGGCGTTGATGTTAATCAATATTGTCAAAACAATAAACTTTCGCTAGAAGAAGGCGCTAGAATATTACGTTATCAATATCTTAGAACCTTAGCGCAGCAGCATCAGGCTGATAAAATTGCTGTGGGGCATAATAAAGATGATCAAGCTGAAACGGTTTTACTTAATTTATTAAGGGGGGCCGGAAGTTGTGGAATAGCTGGAATTAGTGCTAAAAGTTGTGATATAATAAGACCGTTATTGTCTACAACCAGAACTGAAATTGAAAGTTATTGTCAGCAGGAAAAGTTAGTACCGAGAATTGATAAATCTAATTTGGAACCTTGTTATTTGAGAAATAAAATTCGACTAAAGTTATTACCACAATTATTGCAATATAATAATTCAATCGTTGAGACTTTATGGAAGACGGCTGAAATTATTGGAACGGAAAATGACTATCTTGCAACAGAAGCGCAAAAAGTTTGGACTGAGGTAATCAGTATAACTGATGAGATTATAGTGGTGAAAAAAGGCTTGTTTAATAATCTGCATAAAGCGCTACAACGAGTAATAATTCGCAAAATTATTGAACAAAAACAAGGGCATACTAAGGGTATCAGCTTTGAGCATATTGAAAAAGTAATAAATTATGTTGCTACCACTAAAAGCGGTGGAATCATAGAATTACCGCAACAGCTCTTAGTGGAAAATAAATACCAAGAGTTTCAATTTTATTTTGCCACTGAAAAACATAAATTACCGCAAATTATGGCGCAAGAACTGCCAGTTTCGGCAACTACGATCTTACAAGGCTTTTCAGGGATGATAAAAGTAGAAGTGCTTGATAATTATGTAAAGCCTTATGATAATCAAGCTATCTTCGATTATGATAAAATAGTATTGCCACTGTATGTCAGAAGTCGTAAGGATGGCGATGTTTTTAAGCCACAAGGGTTTAACGGTAGAAAGAAATTGAAAAAGTTTTTTATTGATCAGAAAATAGACCAAGACCAAAGAGTTATGATACCATTACTATGTGACAGTACTAATCAAATTTTATGGGTACTGGGTTATCGACAAAGTTCAATAGCGTCTATTGATGAAACAACCACAAAATATTTATTGTTAACAAAGATTCAGGGAGTGTAAAAAAATGATTAACGATGTAGAAAAAGTATTATTAAGTGAAGAGCAATTATCACAAAAAATTGCCGAGTTGGGAGAAGAAATCAGCAAGGATTATCAGGGGAAAGAGATTGTTGCGATCTGTGTGTTAAAGGGCGCAATTTTATTTATGGCTGATTTGGCTAGGGCTGTGAAAGTTCCAATGGCACTTGATTTTATGGCAGTATCAAGCTATGGCAATGGTACTAGCACTAGTGGCACCGTGAGAATTTTAAAAGATTTAGATAATAGTATTGAAGGAAAACATGTCTTAGTAGTAGAAGACATTATTGATTCCGGAGTAACTTTAAAGTATTTATTGAAAAATTTAAAATCACGCAAACCGGCAAGTATTAAGCTTTGTACACTACTAAATAAGCCGGAACGTCGTCGCGTGGAAGTTGATATTGATTATTGTGGTTTTACGGTACCGGATTATTTCTTGGTGGGTTATGGACTTGATTACGCTGAAAAATATCGTAATTTACCGTTTATCGGTATTTTAAAACCTGCGATATATGAATAATAGTTATTAATTGTTTTAAAAAGACTTTAATGATATAATATAAGAGGTTTATTTTAAACAGAAGGAGGTAATTAATTGAATAAATTTGTCAAAAATATAGGCTTTTATTTACTGATAATATTAATTGCTATTTCAGCAATTGATTATTTTTCAAGCCGTGTTGCTGTGAAACCTGAAATAAATTATAGTGAACTTTTAAGACAAGTTCAGGAGCAAAATGTTAAAGGTGTAACAATTGTGGAAAACAGTATCAAAGGTCAATTGGCTGATGGTACGGAGTTTACAACCGTAGCACCAAATGATCCTAACTTAATTAATACTCTTCGTGATAAGGGTGTAGAAATTAAAGCGGAATTACCACCGCAACCACCATGGTGGACAGGAATTTTTTCCTCGTTATTACCGATGCTATTGTTAATTGGGGTATGGTTTTTTATCATGCAACAAACCCAAGGTGGCGGTAACAAAGTGATGTCCTTTGGTAAAAGTAGGGCGAAGCTTAATAGCGAAGAAAATTTAAAAGTAACTTTTAAAGATGTTGCTGGGGCTGATGAAGCGAAGCAAGAGTTAGAAGAAGTTGTAGAATTTTTAAAATATCCGAAGAAGTTTAACGATTTAGGTGCTAGAATTCCCAAAGGGGTATTACTGGTTGGCCCGCCGGGAACAGGAAAGACGTTACTGGCGAAAGCTGTTGCCGGTGAATCTGGGGTACCATTTTTCAGTATCAGCGGTTCAGACTTTGTAGAGATGTTTGTCGGCGTTGGTGCTTCTAGGGTTAGAGATTTGTTTGAGCAAGCGAAAAAAAGTGCGCCGTGTATTGTTTTTATTGATGAGATTGATGCGGTTGGACGTCAACGTGGTGCCGGCTTAGGCGGGGGACATGATGAGCGTGAACAAACTTTAAATCAATTATTAGTCGAAATGGATGGGTTTGCAGCTAATGAAGGTATCATTATTATTGCTGCAACTAATCGACCGGACATTTTGGATCCGGCATTATTAAGACCGGGTCGTTTTGATCGACAAATTGTGGTGGATCGTCCTGATGTAAAAGGGCGCGAAGAAATTTTAAAAGTCCATACTAAAGGAAAACCGATTGGCGATACTGTTAATTTAGCTGTTTTAGCGAGAAGAACACCGGGCTTTACCGGCGCTGATTTGAGTAATTTAGTAAATGAAGCGGCGTTGTTAACAGCACGACGTGATAAGAAAAAAATTGAAATGACCGAGATGGAAGAATCCATTGAACGAGTTGTAGCTGGACCGGAGCGTAAGAGTAAAGTTATCAGTGATAAAGAAAAACGCCTGACTGCTTATCATGAGGCTGGCCATACTTTAATCGGCATGATGTTAAAGCATACTGATCCGGTACACAAAGTTTCCATTATACCGCGTGGGCGTGCCGGTGGCTATACCTTGATGTTGCCGAAAGAAGATCGCTACTATGCAACGCGAAGCGAGCTTTTAGATCAATTAAAGACATTTTTAGGTGGCCGAGTGGCGGAAGAAGTTGTTTTAAATGAAATCAGCACCGGTGCGCAAAATGATTTGGAGCGAGCTAGTAGCTTGATTCGTAAAATGATTACAGAATATGGGATGAGTGATGTATTAGGGCCGATTACTTTTGGACGCAAGCAAGATCATCAAGTGTTCTTGGGACGTGATATTTCAAGAGATCGAAACTACAGTGAAGAAGTTGCTCATGCTATTGATAAAGAAGTTAAAAAGTATATGGAAGAAGCTTATGTGGAGTGTCGTAAAATGTTAAATGAAAACATTGATAAGTTACACTTGATTGCTAATGCGTTGATTGAGCGCGAAACTTTAGAAGCTTCGGAATTAGAACAATTAATGAAAACAGGATCTTTAGATGATAATGCTAAAGGTGCTAGTGAAAATGGTGAAAATTTGGTACTAAATATTACTAGCAATGTTGGTTCAGACAATAATTAAATAATATTAATTAGTAAAACTTAACAGCAGATGATGTCTAAGGTGAATAATATGAAAATATTTTCACCAAGATATTATCTGCTGTTCATTAATGTAGTAAGGGTGGTTTATATGGCGGAAATTTTATTAAATTATACGAGAGCAGGCAAGGTGGAGAGTGTTCACTATGGAGATTTTGTAGTAGTTGATGTTAATGGTAAAATTATTGATTCAGTAGGAGAACCACACAAAAAAATGTTTTGGCGTTCAGCGGCGAAACCATTTCAAGCCTTACCGTTTGTGAAAGAAGGCGGGGTAGAACGGTTTAATATTACGCAAGAAGAATTGGCGTTGATGACTTCTTCACATAGTGGGGAGGAGTTTCATGTTAAATTGGTTAATGAGTTATTAGAGAAGGTTGATCTTGATGTTAGTGCTCTTGATTGTGGTCCGGCGACCCCAATGAGTAGTAAAGCAGCAAGAGCATTGACAGCTCAAGGCTTAAGACCAGAAGCGGTTCATAATGCTTGCTCCGGTAAACATTCTGGAATGCTAGCATTAGCTCAAGCGATGATGGTTGAGGTTGAAGGTTATACCAAGCCTGATCATAAAGTTCAGCAAAAGATGATTGAAGCGGTAGCAAAAAGTACTAACCTAGCGGTAAATGAAGTTGAAATCGGCATTGATGGTTGTGGGGTTCCGGTTTTTTATTTGCCGTTATATAATATGTCATTAGCTTATGCCAGACTGGCTCAGCCAGAAGCAGGTCAGTGGGGTGAAGATGAACAGGATATTAAAACTATTCGTGATGCGATGATTGCACATCCGTTAATTGTTTCTGGAACCGGTAGAATTGATTCCTTGGTAACGCAAATTACTAAGGGGCGTATTATTGCCAAAATTGGTGCGGAAGCGGTATACTGCTTAGCTGCGGTAGACAAAGGCTGGGGAATAACTTTTAAAATTCAAGACGGCTCTTTTAGAGCAATTAATCAAGTTGTTATCGGAATTTTAAAACGGTTGAATTTGTTAACGGCTGAAGAATATGCACAGTTAGTAGAAAAGTTTCCACCGATTTTAAAAAATCATCGTGGAGATGTTATCGGTACAATTGAAGTAGGCTTTTAAATAAAATGACCAACCGGCGCTTATGCCGGTTGGTCATTTTTGTCATATTATTAGTTATTCATCGGGCAGTTTGCAGGATCTCTTGGAGGGTTATTATTACCTTTGCCCATATGATGTGGAGTGTTTTTCATCATACCATGGTCGCTAAGCATTCCTCTACCGTCCATAGGGGGAAGTTTATCGGCATTTTCTGCTAGAATATTTTCAAAAGCTGTTTTGTCGATGCCTAATTGTAAAGCAATATCGAACCAAGTATTATTAATAGCTTTCAGATTGAGCACTTCATTAATATTTTTATTGGTTTTTGTTGCTAAAATTCCAGCGACAGAAATATCTTTTGGTAGATAGCCATTAGCTAATAAATTATCGACCGTAGTTTTATCCAAATTAAAAGCTGTGGTTAATCTGGTACTGGAAAGCTCATTAGCGGTAGCTTTCAGTTGTTCCGGTGTTATATTAAGATTTTTTTCGATTTCTGGCCAAGTAGTTGCTGCTGTTTTTAAAGTTATAACTTCGTCCAATGTTTTGCCACTAGCCTTTGCTAAAAAAGCGGCATGATGAATATCTCTGAGGTTATAACCTTTATTAAGATAACTGTCAACTGTTGCTTGATTTAGATTTAAACATTCTGCAAAATTACCCCAAGTGCTCATATTGTTAGGCATTTTGTTATGTATTTTTTGTCTCGGACTGTTAGCGTCATAACCATAAGGCATCATTCTATTAGGGGTGGTAAGGGCAACGGCACTGATTAAAATAGCACTGCCGGCTAAACCTAATAATATATTTCTAGTAGTTGTGTTCATAATATATTCCTCCTTGGTGGATATTTATAATTTGTTATATATCCTTTTCTCACTTTTATTATATGAATATATTGTGACAAGATTATGACAAAAATAATAAAAAAGCAAGGTTGTAAAAATTTATATTTTACAACCTTGCTTTTCAGCTTTTAAAGGGCAAATTGATGGTGAAACAAGTTTCCACATTAGGGGTGCTCTTTACGGTAACGGTACCCTTCATAGCCAGTACCAACATTTTCGTAATGGCCAGACCTAAGCCGGTTCCGCCTTCTTTACGATTGCGAGATTTATCGGCTTTATAAAATCGATCCCAAATAAACGGTAAATCGTTAGCGGTAATGCCAATACCATTATCAGTAATAGTTATCTCTAAAAAATCTTTATTTTTACTAATGTTAACAGCAATTGTTCCGCTGATAGGAGAATACTTGATTGCATTACTCATAATATTGTTTAAAACTTGCTGTAAGCGTTGTTGGTCAATGAAAAATTCGTTGAGATTATCATGGATGGTTAACTGTAATTGTAAATTTTTCTCTTTCATTAAAGATTGGTAGCTTTCGAAATGCTGGCGTAGATACTTCGTAGCATTTATTTTTTCATAGTGAAAAGACAACTGTCCTGATTCTAACTGAGCTAAGTTTAGTAAATCAGAAATAAGTAAATTCATGTTTTTATTTTCGAGAAGAATTTTTTGGAGGTATTCTTGCTTTTTCTCCGGAGCTTTGACTAGGTCATCTAACAGTGTTTCTGTTAAAGCTTGGATAACTGCAAGTGGTGTTTTTAAATCATGGGTGACATTGGCTAAAAACTCACGCCGATTGCTGTCTATTTTCTCTAATTTAATTGCCATCTCGTTAAAGGCTGAGCCTAGTTGACCGACCTCATCATCACTTAGTACAGTAGCACGTGCTTGATAATTACCGCTGGCAAAACTTGCTGCTGCTTGTGAAATATTACTGAGGGGCTTGGTAATATTGCGTGAAATAATAAATGATAATAACGCTGTTAAGATAATGCTAATGATAATAACATATGATAACAAAGTGGTTAATTCATTGGCATTTTTGTTGATGCCCATAATTGGGGTATAGAGAAATAAGGCTTTATCAGGTGTTTCTGGTAAAGGGATGGCGATAATGATAGAAGGATCCATGTGATGGCGACCATTATGGAGCCAAGATTGGGGATTGCCATTAAACAGAGCTGTTATTTCAGTAGCCTCCTCCGGAAAAACGTTTTCCCAGCGACGCGGTGCTCTGCCATAAAGTGTTTGTCCGCTTTTATCAGCAATCCATAAATTAGAGCCACTTAAATCTCCAAGATTATCTAACAACGGTTGAGTGATGATGTTTTGTTGTAGTGCCGGTTGAATTATTTTAGTCAGTGCAATACCGGTATTAAAAAGTTCATGACGTTTGGTATCGATAAGATGATTTAATGTCAAATGATAGATTGATAGACCTAAGGCAAAGGCTAGGACGAAAATAATTAAAATATTTGAAGCTAATATTTTCCCGAAAATAGATTTAATCATGTTTTAATACCTCAAATTTATAGCCAAATCCTCGGCTTGTTTGAATGTAGTGGTAGTGAGGATGTAGTAATTTTTGTCGCAAACGTTTAATCGTAGCATCGACCGTTCGTTCATCTCCTTCGAAATCATAGCCCCAAATATTAGTTAATAATTTTTCGCGTGAAAATGTTTGTTTAGGGTGCTTTAAGAGGAAATATAATAACTCAAACTCTTTTGGAGTTAAGGTAACTAAAGCATCAGCAATTTTAACATTTTTATTGTTTAAATCAATACTCATACCGTCAACACTAATGATGCCATCGGTACCGGCTAAATTGCTCCGACGCATAACGGCCTTTACTCTGGCGATTAATTCTCGGGGGCTAAAGGGTTTGGTAATATAGTCATCGGCCCCTAAAGCAAAGCCGGCTATCTTATCTTCTTCACTTGTTTTGGCAGTAAGAAAAATTACCGGCACCTCTCGCTCAATGGCGCGACATAGTTCTAAGCCACTCATTTTCGGTAACATAATATCTAAGATTAATAAATCAGGCTTTTCTGCAATTTCAAGCTTTAGCGCAGTATCACCATCTAAAGCCGTTAAAACGCTATAACCTTCTTTTTCTAAATATATTTTTACAACTTCGATAATGCTTTCTTCATCATCAGCAATTAATATTTTCATAATAATCACCACCTCTATATTATTGCCTAAATGCTAACATATTTTATAATAATATGCTAGAAAATTAGTATCGTGAAATAATGTTTTATTTGTGATATACTATCTTAAGCTTGTAAGGGTATGGGGGTGTAGATTTTGCGTAGTAAGGTCTTAACTTTATTAAAAAACAGCCAAGGTGAGTATATTTCCGGTGAAGAAATCGCCAGAAAACTCCAAGTATCGCGGACGGCGATTTGGAAACATATTCGAGACTTGAAAGAAGCCGGCTATCTGATACAGTCGCATTATCGTAAAGGGTATAGTTTGCAGAGTGCACCGGATTTATTGTTGCCGGAAGAACTTAAAGCTAATTTAAAAACCAAACTTCTTGGAAGTGAGATACATTATTTTGATGATGTTGATTCAACTAATAATATTGGTAAGTTAATTGCTGCTAAAGGGTGTTTAAATGGCAGTGTTATTGTTAGTGAATCTCAAAATAAAGGACGCGGGCGCTTAGAACGTGGTTGGTATTCGCCGAAAAGTGCAGGAATTTGGTTTTCGGTAATTTTAAAACCGAAAATGAGCCCGCAAAATGCTCCTAAATTTACATTGTTAGCAGCGGTAGCAGTGGCAAGGGCAATAGAAAATATTACCGGAATAAAGTGTGGAATTAAATGGCCAAATGATATATTATATGATGGTAAGAAATTAGTCGGTATTTTAACGGAGATGAATGCAGAAATAGATTGTATTAATTACATTGTTATTGGAATTGGGTTAAATGTTAATAATGAAGAGTTTCCCGAAGAATTAACATCTATTGCGACATCTTTAAAAATGATTAAAACTAAAACTTTTTCGCGTCTGGCATTATTAAGTGAGATTTTAGAACAATTAGAGCAAGAATACCAGAAAGTATTGCTAGATGGTTTTGCTGATACCTTCAATGCTTGGCGAGAGTATTCGGCCACGCTAGGTAATGAAATTAAAGTATTGGGGATTGAAGAACAATTTAGCGGAAAAGCCCTTGATATTGATGAAGATGGAGCGTTATTAGTAGAAACAGAGGCTGGCATTAAAAAAGTTTTAGCCGGCGATGTTTCCATTAGACCAAAGTAAAAAATAGTGAGGTATCTTTAATGTTATTAGTATTTGATATTGGTAATAGTAATATTGTACTGGGTGTATATAAAGATGACATTTTATTAAAGCATTGGCGTATTTCAACTGATCGTCAGAAAACCGGTGATGAATATGGAATGCTACTTAATAATTTGTTTAATTTTAATGGTTTGAAAATTAGTGATATTGAAGCAATTATTATTTCCTCGGTTGTTCCGCCGCTAGTTGTACCACTGTCTAAAATGTGTCAGCGTTATTTTAACATTGATCCGTTGGTAGTAGGGCCTGGCATAAAAACTGGGATAAAAATTAAATATGAAAATCCTCGTGAAGTTGGTGCGGACAGAATTGTTAATGCAGTGGCCGCTCGCGAAAAGTTTCCTGGTAGCTTGATTATTGTTGATTTTGGCACAGCTACGACTTTTTGTGCGATTAATAATGAAGGTGATTATTTGGGGGGAGCAATTGCTCCGGGAATTGGAATTTCTAGTGAAGCCTTGTTCCAAAGAGCGGCAAAATTGCCGAGAATTGAACTTGTTACCCCTAAATCGGTGATTTGTCGCAATACTATTACCAGTATGCAATCAGGAATAATTTTTGGCTTTACCGGTCAAGTTGATGAGATTGTCAGACGAATGAAAACCGAAATGAATGAAGAAGCGACAGTTATTGCTACCGGTGGTTTAGCTAATTTAATTGCTAAACAATCTACGACCATTGATAAAGTCGAACACTTTTTAACATTAGATGGTTTGTGCATTTTATATAAACGCAATGCCAGTAATATGCGTGATTTTTAAATAGGAGAATTAGATGAGGATTGGGAATATTGAAATAGCTAATCCTGTTATTTTAGCACCGATGGCTGGTGTTACGGACTTACCTTTTCGTATTTTAGCAAAAGAATTGGGTTGTGGCTTGGTCTATACTGAGATGGTTAGTGATAAAGGGATTAATTATCGTAACTGTCACACGCTAGAGATGTTAAAGACTGATTGCCGAGAACGTCCGGTGGCACTACAATTATTTGGCGCGGAGCCTCAAAGTATTGCGAAAGCTGCTAAGTATGTTGAAAGCTTAGGGGTTGCAGATATTATTGATCTTAATATGGGTTGTCCGGCGCCCAAGGTTGTTAAAAATAATGAGGGTTCAGCATTGATGAAGGAACCGTTGTTAGCCTTTGAAATCATGAAAGCTGTGGTCGAGGCGGTAGATTTACCGGTCACGGTGAAGTTTCGTAAGGGTTGGGACAATAATAATGAAAATGCGGTAGAAATGGCTCAATTAGCTGAAAAAGCCGGAGTTTGTGCTGTTGCGGTGCATGGCCGAACTAGAGAACAATATTACTCTGGTCAAGCTGATTGGGATATTATCAAAGAAGTTAAAGCGGCAGTTAGTATTCCGGTGATTGGTAATGGTGATATCAGAACTTGCCAAGATGCCAAGAAAATGCTTGAAAAAACAGGCTGTGATGCGATTATGATTGGTCGTGGCTGTCAAGGTAATCCTTGGATATTTCAACAAGTTAGTACTTTTTTAAATACCGGTCAGATAATAAATCAACCTAGTATTGAAGAACGAGTTGACTTGATAAAAAGACACTTAGCCATGTTGATTGAATTAAAGGGCGAGTATATCGGTGCACGAGAGATGCGCAAGCATGCAACTTGGTATACTAAGGGTTTACCGTTCTCGGCTGATTATCGGTTACGCTTTAATCAAGCAGAAAGTGAAACTGATTTTCATAAAGTATTTGCTGATTTATTAAAAAATTATCATAAGGATTGATGAGATGAGAATTCACTACTTACAACATGTTCAATTTGAAGGATTGGCTAATATACAACAGTGGGCGAACCTTAAAAATCATAGTATCACTGCTACAAAAATGTATGCAGGTGAAGCTTTACCGGCTGTTGACGATTTTGATTTTTTGATTGTATTGGGCGGTCCGATGAATATTTATGATGAACAAGAGTTCCCGTGGTTGATTAAGGAAAAAGAATTTTTGCGGGAAGTTATTGCTCAGGAGAAAACAGTGCTGGGGATTTGTTTAGGCGCTCAATTATTAGCGGCAGTATTAGGTGCGGAGGTTATCAGCAATCCTGCAAAGGAGATTGGTTGGCTGAAAGTAAAAACTTCAACTGAAAGTATGCTTAAGAATATTTTGCCGGCTGAGTTTATGGCTTTTCATTGGCACGGTGATACCTTTTTATTGCCTAAAGAAGCAACGTTGTTAGGCAGTAGTGAGGGTTGTAATAATCAAGGGTTTGAAATGTTTAAAGGAAAAGTAGTTGGTGTGCAATTTCATTTAGAGTCTAATGTAGATAGTATTGAAGCCCTACTAACTAATTGTGAATCTGAACTTGTAGCAGGACCACATATTCAAAGTAGTGCTGAAATAATTCAAGGTTATCGGCATTGTGCAAATCTTTATGATAATATGGTAAAACTATTGGATTACATGGAAAATGCTACAATATAAAGAGATATTTTGCAAAAATATTGACAAAAACACTAAAAAAACTTATAATATATGACAATAAACTGGTAGCTGAAAAAGGTAATTTTGATAATGCTTATTGAAGATTATTCTTACCAAAAATAAGTCAAGTTTATAGAAAAAGGTTGAGTTTTATAACGATAAAATAGTGTCAAGTTTACTTGACACTATTTATATTATGTTAATTTATGTTGAAAAATTCACTGCTTTTTAAAGATAATACTGTGACGATAAATAATAGTTACTAGAGAAAAAATGTATTTAAAAGGGGCGCAATTTAATGGCTGAAAAGCAAATAATGCTTACTGAAGAAGGCTTAAAGAAGCTGGAAGTAAAACTAGAACATTTAAAAACAGTTCGTAGAACACAAGTAGCTGAAAGAATTAAACAAGCTATTGAGTTTGGTGATATCAGTGAGAACTCAGAGTATGAGGATGCTAAAAATGAACAGGCATTTATTGAAGGGGAAATCATGACTCTGGAAAAAATGCTGAGAAATAGTCAAATTATTTCTGATGCCGATAAGAATAAAGATGAAGTAAGATTAGGTTGCACAGTTAAAATAAAAGATATAGAATTTGATGAAATATTAGAATATAGCATAGTTGGTTCGGCGGAAGCAGATCCGACAGAATTCAAAATTTCAAATGAGTCTCCGGTTGGTCAAGCAATTATTGGTCAAAAAGTTGGAAAAGTTGTTGAAGTACAAGTTCCGGCAGGAGTTTTAAAATATGAAATTCTTGAAATTATAAGATAGTTAGAAGGTTTGACCTGAAGGAGAGTTTTAGATGAGTGAAAATAATGAACAAAAAGTTCAGGTAGAAGATTTAAATGAGTTGATGAAAGTTCGCCGTGAAAAATTGGCGGCGATAGAACAAGCGGGAATTGAGCCGTTTGGTCGTCGTTATGAAATTTCTCATCACGCCCAAGATATTTTAGAAAACTTTGAAAGTCTAGAAGGCAACAGCGTTAAAATTGCCGGCAGAATTATGACTGTACGCGGTCATGGTAAAGCCAGCTTTATTAATGTTGCTGATATGTCAGGTAAGATTCAAGTTTATTTGAGACAAGATGTTTTAGGTGAAGAGTTATACGGCAGATTTAGTTTGCTAGATATTGGTGATATTATTGGAGTTGAAGGGTTAGTCTTTAAAACACAACGTGGTGAAATCAGTGTGAAGGCTACAAATTTTGAAATTCAAGCAAAATCGCTTAGACCATTGCCGGAAAAATTCCATGGTCTTAAAGATGTGGAAACACGTTATCGTCAACGCTATTTAGATTTGATTGTAAATCCTGATGTAAGAAATTCTTTTGTAATGCGTAGTAAAATTATTAAAGAATTAAGAAACTATCTTGATAATCAAGACTTTTTAGAAGTTGAAACGCCAATGATGCATCCTATTGCCGGTGGGGCAGCGGCTAGACCGTTTGTTACTTATCATAATGCCTTAGATATGAATTTATATATGAGAATAGCACCAGAACTTTATTTAAAACGCTTAATTGTTGGTGGTTTTGAAAAAGTGTATGAAGTGGGCAGAGTTTTCCGTAATGAAGGTATTTCTATTAGACATAATCCGGAATTTACTTCCGTAGAATTATATCAAGCGTTTGCTGATTATAATGATTTGATGGCATTAACAGAAAATATTGTAGCTCATGTAGCGCAAGCAACATTAGGCACAACTAAAATTAATTACCAAGGAACAGCGATAGATTTAACGCCAAGCTGGACTAGAATGAGCATGGTTGAAGCGGTAGAAAAATATACAGGGGTTAACTTTAATAATGTTACGACCTTAGAGCAAGCACAAGCAGAAGCGGCTAAACTAGGTGTGAAATATGAGAAAAAAGATGGTATTGGTGGTATTTTAAATAATATTTTTGAAGATAAAGTTGAAGAGCATTTAATTCAACCAACCTTTATTACTGGACATCCAACAGAAATTTCACCGTTGGCAAAACGTAATAAAGATAATCCGGAAATCACTGATCGTTTTGAAGTATTTATCTATGGACGCGAAATCGCTAATGGTTTCTCGGAGTTAAATGACCCGATTGATCAAGAAGGGCGCTTTATGGAACAAGTTCAACAACGTGAGTCGGGCGATGATGAAGCACACATGATGGATCATGACTATGTTACAGCACTAGAATATGGTTTAGCACCTACTGGTGGCTTAGGTATTGGTATTGATCGTTTAGTAATGTTTTTAACTGACAGTGCTTCAATTAGAGATGTATTGTTATTTCCGCATATGAGACATAAATAAACTGCTAGAGCAGGTTGTCTTTTAAAATTAAAATAACTGTAATTGATACTATTCAGTAGTGTTTAAACTATTGAATAGTATCTTTTTTTGTTTAATGTGACTAAAGTCTTTGACAGAAATATTGTAATGTTTTAAGATGATTTAAGACATATGTCGAAAACTATTTTTAATATTGAGGAGAATTTATGAGTACAGATACTAATTTATTAAGTGGAAATCAATTTAATGAGCAGGCTGAAACTTATTTAAAATCAGAGTACGGTATAAAGGCGATGGGATTATTTAAGAATGGCTATAATTGTTCACAGGCAGTGTTTTTGGCATTTGCTGACAAATATGAGTTATCAGAGGAAGTAGCTTTGAAAATTAGTTCATCTTTTGGTGGTGGAATGGGGCGATTGCGCGAGGTTTGTGGTGCCGTAACAGGGATGTTTATGACTACTGGTTTAGTATATGGCTATACTGATCCGACCGATCATGGTGCAAAAACTGAACATTATAAAAAAATTCAAGCTTTAGCAACTAAGTTTGAGGAAATTAACAAATCAATTATTTGTAGAGTTTTATTGGGGCTGGATGTGAAGAAAGACCAACATATTCCTGAAATCAGAACGGCAGAGTATTATAAAAAAAGACCTTGTGCAGAATTGGTAGGTATTGCTGCCGGTATTATGGCCGAATATCTTGAAACTAAAAAATAATTATCAGAAAAGAGGGATAGGATGTTTGCCGAATATAATAATATTGTCATTGATCATTTTATGACACCACGAAACTCCGGCATTATTGAAAATTATAATGCTGAGGGTAGTTATGGTGACCCTGAATGTGGAGATTCTTTAAATGTTTACCTGAAGGTAGAAAATGATATTATTATCGATATCAGTTTTTTGGTGTTTGGTTGCGTAGCGGCTATTGCGACTAGTAGTATGATTACTGAATTAGCAAAAGGATTAACGCTAAAAGAAGCCTTGCTGTTACAGAAAGATGATGTTACAACTGCCTTAGGTGGGTTGCCTGAAAATAAAGTTCATTGTTCGTTGATTGGTATTACTGCTCTACAAAATGCTATTGAAAATTATTATTCCAAAAAATAATTTTGATAAGGCTAAATTATGTTTTTACATTAAAAAATAGTAAAAATATACCTTTTCCTATAAAAATCTGTTATAATACATTATAAATAACGGATTTTAGTGCTTGTTATAATAGTTAAGAGTTAATCTACTTTATAGCTGGAGGATGAAATGAGGTATTTTTTAAGTAAGATCGGCTTTGGTAAAAAAATTGAAGATGAAGAGCTAGAAGAAGTTAGTATCGATACCTTTATTAATACTTATTACCCTGAAATAAACTATGAGTTGGAAGAATTGAGTATTCAGTTAGTGAAAAATGATGTTAAAGACTTTTTTTTAAAACTTAATAATTTTTTTGATAACGAAATACTGCTTAATTTAGGTGGAGATTATGGTGAAATTAAGAAAAAGTTGAAAAATTTGCAGTCGCCGGCTGATAGTGAAAAAATGATGTTTTTTGTGCCGGTTGATGAAGTTAAAGAACCGTTGGTGTTGGAGTTTTCGCTTAATGAAACATATACTTTAAGTGAAGCTGAGTACTTAATAACGCTGTATAGCAAAAAGCATATTTTACAAAATATTAAAATAGAATTATTGTAAAATATTATAAGAGGAGAAAAATATAATAAAGACTAAAAGGTCTGAAATTTATAAATTGACATTGTTTACCTTAATCGTTTACAATGGGTTTATGATGACGAAGAGGTCATGCCCTAAGGGCATGACCTCTTTTGCATTTTATGAAGAAGAAAAGGTGTGATTTTATGTGGGAATGGTCTAATAGTGCAGTAGAAAAACTATTGATACAAACTTCGGCTTATGCCAAAGGAGAACTATCACAAATTCTTAAAGAAAAAGATTTTCCCAGTAAGTGGCGTGGCTTAGTAAAGAATATCAATGATATTGTTAAATTATTACGGAAATTTACAACGTCAACTCAAGTTTCAGCCGGTAAAGTTTCAGCAGCAGTACAACAACTTAATAACCAAATTAATGAGTTAAATGGTTATTCTGCTAAGATTAGGGAAGATGCACAAGAAACTAATGTTATAATGAATGGACTGTTTGAAGGAACTAACCGGATCAAAGATGGTATTGAAACTATTGGTATTGCTACGAGGGATATTACGGATATTTCAGCATCAATTCATGAAGAGAGTATTGAAAATAAGAATAGAGCCGAGCAAGGTAATTTAGCGGTGCGGGATGTAGCAATGGCGATGAATAGTATTGCTAACTCTAGTAAAACTGTAGAAATGAGAATTGCAGAGTTGGCGGAAGTGTCAAAAGAAATCGACAATTTTCTGCTAACAATAAAAACTATTGCGGATCAAACTAAATTATTAGCGCTAAATGCCAGCATTGAAGCAGCTAGAGCCGGAGAATATGGTCGCGGGTTTTCTGTTGTTGCTAGTGAAATCCATTCGTTGTCGGAGCAAAGTCAAGAAGCAGCCTTATCAGCTAATGGCTTATTATTACAAATAAATCAAGGTGTGAATTCGGCGGTAGTAGCTTCAACGGAAGGGAAGAGCTCAGTGGAAAAGGGGCAAAGTTCAATTGCTGTAGCCCAAGGCAAACTTAGTGATATTGAAAAATCTAGCCGGAACGTGGAATACCGGATTGCTGAGGCTAGTGCGGCTAGGCAAGAACAATTGGCTGCTACTAAGATTGCCGCAGAAGAGCTCAATCATATTGCTGATTTGTGTGGCTCTGTTTTACTCAAAAGTGAACATGTCGGTGAATCGTTAAATCAACAATATACTTTAATCAGCGAAATGAAGAAAATGGGGACATTAGTTGATTCAGAGGCTATTTCTTTAGTAAAGGAAACTGAAAAAATAAGTTTGGTAAGTTTGAAAAATAATCATGGTTTAAAAGAACTTATTGAAAAATCCTTAACGAAGTTGGAAAAATTAGCAGAGACCTTATCCTACGAAGAATATAATGAAGAAAGTCATAATGCGATGCTAAACTCATTTTTGAAATCACAAGTTGAGTTAGAAGCTATTTGGACTAATAAGGCTGATGGTAGTTTTATTGTGTCCTTGCCACCGGCTGGTATTACTAATGCCTTAGCGCGACCTTGGTTCAGTGCGATTAATGGTAAGTCATTTGTTTCGGCAGTATATGTTTCAGCTATTTCTAATGCTCCTTGCATTACTGTGGCCGTACCAATGTATAATAAGAATAATGGTGTTATGGGAGTGCTTGGTGCTGATATAAAAATTTCCGCAGAAAATTAAATAAAATAATATTAAAGGTATTGACGAAATAATTTTATTAATATATAATTTATATTGTCCTTAAGAGAAACTTAAGGAAATGCTGGTGTAGCTCAATTGGTAGAGCAGCTGACTTGTAATCAGCAGGTTGGGGGTTCAAGTCCTCTCGCCAGCTCCATATGGATGGGTTCCCGAGTGGCTAAAGGGAGCAGACTGTAAATCTGCCGGCTCCGCCTTCGTTGGTTCGAATCCAACCCCATCCACCATTTGGCGGTGTAGCTCAGTTGGCTAGAGCATGCGGTTCATACCCGCAGTGTCCGGGGTTCAAATCCCTGTGCCGCCACCATTTTAAAAATAAACCTAGTGTATGCTAGGTTTTTTCTTTGTTTTCAAGAAAATTGTACGCCATACAATGTTTTAATTGTATGGCGTATTTTTTTATATTAAAATGTCCTTAAACTTAAGATATTGAAGGTGATGATATGCCGGTAAACTCATTTGATAATTACTATATGTCTTGGCGACCAGTGTTTGATAAAAGTAAAAAACCATATTATTTATCGCTGGCAGTGCAGTTAGAAGAAGATATCCAAAGTGGACTGTTGTTGCCGGGGACAAAATTGCCGCCGCAACGCGAATTGGCTGATTTTTTGGACTTAAATTTAAGTACGGTGGCAAAAGCTTTTAGTGTTTGTGAAGCGAAAGGGTTGTTGATTGCTAAAATCGGCAAAGGTACTTTTGTGCAATATGGCCGTGGCAAGACAATTTTATTGCCACAAAATCATGATGAGATTCAAATGGGGGCAACGATTCCGGAAATAAAATCATATTATCATATTAAAGATATTATTAATTCGATGCTACAGGAAGAGAAGTTTGAAGAATTGTTTAGCTATGGAAAGTTCTGGGGACGAGACTGGCAATGTGAGGCTGGTGCTGAATTCATCAAAAAGGCCAAGGTTATAATAAAGCCGGAGAATATTCTGTTGGCTAATGGTGGGCAAAATGCGATTGCGGCGATTATGATGGCATTGGTGCAGTATGGCGATAAAATTGGTACCGATAGCTTTACCTATCCTGGACTTAAAACTTGTGCCAGAATGGTAGGGGTTCAATTGGTCTCTATTAGAGATGAAAATGGTAATATCACCGCAGAGAGTATTGCTAATGCTTGTATCAATGAAAAAATAAAGGTGATTTACCTGATTGCTGATTATAATAATCCCACGACTTTATCATTAAGTGTAGCTGAACGAAAAATACTGGTACAAAGTGCTGAAAAATATAATTTAACAATTATTGAAGATGCTATTTATGCCTTTTTAAGAGCAGAGCCGTTACCGGCGATTGCCAGTTATGATGCTAAACGAACTATTTATATTGCTAGTTTATCAAAGGTGTTAGCACCGGGCTTGAGGTTAGCATATATTGCAGTTCCCGACCATTTGCTAAAGCTAGTGGCGGAAGCTTTATATAATTTAAATGTGGTGGTGTCACCGTTTATGGCAGAGTTAGCAACGCGACTATTGGTATCGGAGCAAGGGCAAACGATAATGAAAGCTCATATGATGGAACGCCGTGAAAGAAATGCTTTGGTAGATAAATATTTTAATGAATATTGTTGTGCTGGTGATAATGATAGTTTATTTCGTTGGCTGATATTACCGCGGGCTATGAGTGAAGCTGTGTTTGTAGCTAAAGCAAAAGAACGTGGCGTCATTATTTTTCCTTCAGAAAAATTTGCAATTGGTCTAACCGTACCGGCAAATGCGGTCAGATTAGCATTGACGACACAAGAAGATATTACGGAGTTTGAAAATGGCTTAAAAATATTATTGGAGATTTTAGAACAGGGGTGAAAAAATGATTAAAACTAGCGACTATCTTCAGGGGGTAAAAGCAGGGGTACCGATAATATTGGGGATTATACCGGTAGGGGTGGCGTTTGCGATTATGGCGCGGCAAAGTGGGTTTTCGATACTGGAAACGATAATGATGTCAGCGACAGTTTTTGCCGGTGCCAGTCAGATGGTGTCGGTAAATATGTATAGCCAAGGAGCTGATTTGCTGGCGATAATCTTGGCGACCTTTGTGATAAATTTACGGCATTTAATTATGAGCACTTGTATTATGCATAAGATGAAAAGTGATAATGTATTAATGAAAGCGTTAGTCTCTTTTGGGATTACAGATGAATCATTTGCGATTTTTACTAATTTAGAAAGTGAAGAAGCGACCATCGGTTTTTTTATGGGGTTGATATCTGTAACTTATTCCACGTGGGTATTGTCAACGGTGCTAGGGGCGATTAGTGTAAAGTTATTGCCGGCAATTATTGCTAATAGCTTGGGGATATCTTTATATGCGATGTTTATTGCATTGTTAATTCCTAATGTAAAAAGAGATTTTAAATTATTATATTTGATGATTTTTACGGGACTCTTAAATTTAATTTTGGTTAATATCATTGGTGGTAGTTGGGCGATGATTTTATCAACACTAATTGCTGCTAGTGTTGGAGCTTGTTTAATTGAGGTGCGGTTATGATAATATTATTAATAATACTGGGGATGGCGCTGGTAACGTATCTTCCTAAAATGATACCGGCATTATTTTTGGATAATATCAAGGTTAATCCGGCGGTGGAGAAGTTTTTGTTATTTATTCCGTGTACGGCGATGACTTCGTTAATCTTTCCCGGGGTGTTAAAGGTTGATCAGAATTGTTACTGGATTGGACTGCTTGGTTGTGTTGTTGCAATAGTCTTAAGTTGGCAAAGATTACCATTAACCATGGTTATTTTAGGGGCAGTTTTAGCAGATGCAATTTTATATTGTTTGATGTAGTACTAAACATTCACCTTTTGCGGTTGTTATGGTACAATGCTATTAAATGTAAGTTTTATGACATTTAATAGCATTGATAGAAGGTGGATGAAGTGGAAGATCGAAAACATATTATTGCACAAGATTCAAAAATAACTATTTTTAGTGCGTTTAATGACAGTGAATTTGAGAAATATGCTCAAATTAGTGATAGATATGTTGCTGTTCAAGGAAAGGTTAACAACAAAGGATTTATTGATGTTCCTGAAAATGCAACGTTAAGAGATATTATTGATTTAGCTGGCGGGATGTATAACAAAGCCGCTTTTAAATTAGCACAGATTGGTGTTCCTTATGGTAGAGTCTTAACGGAAAGTGATTTGGACCAAGTTTTTGATTTTACATTATTTTTCAATGGTGTTAATAAAAACTTAATCATAATGTCGGAAGAAGATTGTATTGTTCAATATGCAAAATTTTATTTAGAATATTTATCAGGAAAAGTTCAAGAAGGTGTTTTGGAGCGATATCAAAACGTAAGCAAGGAAGTTGAGAAGATTGCGACAATTTTTGATCGAATTTCTAAAGGTAAGGCTAATTTGCGGGATGTTTATTTTACGCGAATTTTAGCAGATAAGATTAAAGATAAGATTAGTTCTGATTATAGTGTTATTTTAGAAATTATTGATAAATTTTACGATGAAGTTGTTGCTCATATTGAAGATCATCGCTGTTATACTGGCTCTTGTCCGCAACTAGTTAAACTAAGAATTACGAAAAAATGTATTGGCTGTGGCGCTTGTGTTAGAGTTTGCCCGGTAGATTGTATTGATGGAGTCTTGAAGGAACGGCATTATTTACATTTTAAGCGTTGTACTCATTGTGGTCAGTGCATAACGGTTTGCCCAGTTGGTGCAATTCATGAAGGTGACAATACTTTAAAATTTTTACGTGATATTGTTGTTTCTCATAAAACGGTAATAACACAAATTGCACCGGCGGTCAGAGTTACTATTGGCGAAGCGTTTGGTTTTGAACCGGGAACAAATGTTGAACGGAAATTAGCGACAGCATTAAGAATGCTCGGAGTTGATTATGTTTTTGATACAACTTGGGCGGCTGATTTAACGATTAGAGAAGAAGCGGCGGAACTTAAAGAACGCTTGATGGCCTTTTTAGATGGTGATAAAAATGTTAAATTGCCCTTGTTGACTTCGTGTTGTCCGGCTTGGGTTAAATTTATTGAACAAAGTTATCCTGATATGCTGGATGTCCCATCTTCAGTAAAATCGCCAATGCAGATTTTTGCTACTATTGCTAAAGATATTTGGGCAAAATATCGTGGTATTAATAGAGAAGATATTATTTCTGTGGCGATTATGCCTTGTATTGCCAAAAAGTATGAAGCCTCTCGCGAAGAATTTTCTCGTGATGATAATTATGATACGGACTATGTTATAACGACCAAAGAATTAATCCAAATTTTTAAAGATGCCAATATCGATTTAAAAACTATCGAAGGGCAGGAGTTTGACAGTCCGCTAGGGGAGTATACTGGTGCCGGAATAATTTTTGGT
>RRZU012548812.1_pt1 | contig 27481 bp, 30 predicted proteins | sample 2165561 | NCBI WGS metagenome assembly RRZU01 (sample SAMN10456909, study PRJNA506462) | wastewater metagenome | isolation source: wastewater sludge | place: USA: Moscow, Idaho | reverse complement strand
GAGGCCGACGGGCTCGTCCGGACCGCCCGCGGCGTCGGCACCCGCGTCGCGGCCGGGGCACATCGCCTGTCCGCCGGTGATCGGACCCTGCGGTTGGCCGAGCTCGCCCGCGAATACGTCGACGCCGCACGCCAGCTCGGTGCCGACGACGAGACGATCACCGACCGGCTCGAGGAGGCCCTGCGTCCGCGGTCGCGCGAAGCCGTCGACGCCTGAGGTGGCCCACCTGGTTCGAGCGGCCTCTCCGCATCCCGCTCAGGCACCAGTGGTGGTCTCAGCAAGGGGGCTGGCACCGGGACGAAGGAACCGGCGAGCGCCTGCGCGCACAGGTCGAGCGCACCGCCCGCCGAAGCCGCACCGCCTGGGCGGCAGTCTCGACCGCGGAAACCGAACCGTCAGGCGGAGCCCGCCGCACGCCGGAGCCGCGCTGCCAGGGCGGCGACCTCGCCTCGTAGCTCGGCCGGCTCGAGCACCTCGAACTCCCAGGGCAGGAAGCACAGGTGCGAGGCGAGGTCGGCGAGCGAATCCGATCCAGTACGCAGCAGGCACGTGACACCGGGCTCACCGGGCTCACCGACCCCGCACGGCGCGGCGGCCTCCTCCTCCACCTGGGCCAGGGTCGGCCCGAAGAGATCGCGGACCAGGGCCGCCGGGGCGTGCACCCGGACCGTGGCGTCGAAGGCGTACGCCGAGCGGCTCACTCCGCGCGTCACGTAGTCGACCGCATCCGGGGCGTCACGCGGCGTGAATCGCCATGTCGTCACGTGCAGCTCGCTCATCCGGTCGAGCCGGAAGATCCGCCAGTCGTCGCGGTCGCGATCCCACGCCATGAGGTACCAGCGGCGGGCCGTCGCGACGAGGCGATACGGCTCGACCGCCCGCGCCTCGTCCTCCTCCGAGCGCGCCCGCCGGTAGGAGAACCGCAGCTGGAGGCTGTCCCGGCAGGCCCGCGCCACCGCGGTGAGGGTCGCCGAGTCGACGGGAGTCGTCCCCGCGCCGACGGTCACCGTCGCGGCGCGGACCGCGTCGATCCGCTCCCGCAGCCGCTGCGGCACGACCTGGTCGAGCTTGGCGAGGGCCCGCATCGCCTCGTCCTCGATACCGGCGACCGTGCCACCCGCCGCGAGGCTGAGGCTCACCGCGACCGCCACGGCCTCCTCGTCGTCGAGCACGAGCGGGGGCATCGCCTTGCCCGGCGCGAGCCGATAGCCGCCGCCGAGACCGCGCTCGGAGTGCACCGGGTAGCCGAGTTCGCGCAGGCGGGAGATGTCGCGCCGCACCCCGCGGACGCTCACGTCGAGGCGATCCGCGAGCTCCGGTCCGGTCCAGACCGCGTGCTGCTGCAGGAGCGTCAGCAGCCGCAGGAGGCGGACCGTCGAGTCGGTCGTGTCGGTCATGGACCGAGTCTCCCAGCGCCAGCAGACAGGATGCGTCCTCTGTGACCGCCAGCCTGGGGACGCCAGCCGAGTCCACCAACTGGACTATGCCGAACCAGCTCGACTCACCCACTCCAGCGGCATAGCCGAACCCGAACGGCATAGCTGAGCAGCACCCGACGCCCACCTGCTGGACTATGCCGATCCAGCTCGACTCACCCACTCCAGCGGCATAGTCGAGCGGGAACGGCATAGGTAAGCGAGTCCGGCTCGGCAGGGAGGCGGGAGCCGCCGCCGCAGCGCCACACGACCGAACCGCAGAGCACGACTCGACCGAAGGAGACCGTCATGACCGACCTCGACCTGTCCTCGTTCTTCGCCGACCAGCTCGAGTGGCACTGGAGCAACCAGTTGCGCGCCCGCCTGGAGGGCCTCACCGACGAGGAGTACTTCTGGGAGCCCGTCGCCGACTGCTGGAGTGTCCGCCCGCGCGGCACCGCGACCGCCCCGATCGAGGCGGGCAGCGGCGCGATGACGATCGACTTCGCGTTTCCGCCGCCGGACTCCGCGCCCGTGACGACGATCGCGTGGCGCCTGGCGCACATCGTCGTCGGCGTGCTCGGCGCGCGGATCCACGGCCACTTCGGCGGACCGGCCTACGACTACGAGAGCTACGACTACCCGGCGACCGCGCAGGATTCCCTCGACGAGCTCGACCGACTCGTCGAGCAGTGGATCGCCGGCGTGCGCGGCCTCGACGAGGCGGGGCTCGCCGCACCGTGCGGGCCGAGCGAGGGACCGTGGGCCGAGCACCCGATGGCCGAACTCGTCCTCCACATCAACCGCGAGGTGATCCACCACGGCGCCGAGATCGCCCTCCTGCGCGACCTCTACGCCCACCGGCCGCTGCGGTGACCGACGGCGGTCCACGCGACGGCCTGACCACCATGCGAGATGACCTCCGCCTCGACCTCACATCGCGGGTCGTCACGGCGTCTGCTGCGATGTGAGCGTGACGTCACCTGAAGCCGAGCGACCCGCGGAGGGCAAGCTGCCCTTCGACGTCGTCGTGCAGCGACACGGGCCGGCCGTCCTGCGCGTCTGCCGCGCCGTCGTCGGCCCGATCGACGCCGACGACGCGTGGTCCGAGACCTTCCTCTCGGCCCTGCGCGCCTATCCCGAGCTGCCCGCCACCGCGAACGTCGAGGCGTGGCTCGTGACGATCGCCCATCGCCGCGCGATCGACGTGCTCCGGGCGCGCGGTCGCCGCGCCGTCCCGGTCGAGGACCTCGGCCTCGTCCAGGGTGCGACCCCCGTGGCGGGCCCGGGAGCCGCTGACGACGCGCGAGACGACGCCGACGAGCTCTACGCCGCGCTCGCCCGACTGCCCGAGCGCCAACGCCGGGCCGTCGCCTACCACCACCTCGGCGGCGTCCCGCACGCCGAGGTCGCCGTCATCGTCGGGAGCACCCCCGCCGCCGTCCGCCGGGCCAGCGCCGACGGCATCGCGGCGCTCCGACGACACCTGCGCCCCAGCGACCCCGCTCCCCCGGAAGGAGCCCCCCGATGACCGACCACGCGACCGACCAGGCGACCGATCACGCGACCGACCTCTTCGCTCCGCTGCAGGCCGGCGGGCCCGAGCTCGAGGCTCTGCGGGCCCGACTCGCCGATCGCGCGGAGGCCGACGGGCTGCTCGACGTCTCCTATCGCACCCTCGACTCACCGGTCGGGCCGCTGCTCCTCGCGGCGACACCTCTGGGCCTCGTGCGGGTCGCGTTCGCCGTCGAGGGACACGACGCGGTGCTCGCCGACCTCGCCGACCGCATCGGCCCGCGAGTCCTGCACGCCACCCGGCCGCTCGACGCGGCGGCCCACGCGATCGAGGGCTACCTCGCCGGGCAGGTCCGCGCGTTCGACCTGCCGCTGGACCTTCGGCTCGCCCACGGCTTCCGGCGCGAGGCGATCGGCCACCTGCGCGACATCGACTACGGGCACACCGCGAGCTACGCCGCCCTCGCCGCGCTCGCCGGCCGACCGACCGCGGTGCGCGCCGCCGCGAGCGCCTGCGCGACCAATCCGCTCCCCCTCGTCCTGCCGTGCCACCGTGTCGTCCGCGCCGACGGCAGCCTCGGCCGCTACCTCGGCGGCGAGGAGGTCAAGGCCCAGCTCATCGCCCTCGAGGCCGACACCCTCGCCGGCGGGACCACCACCGCTCGGGGCCCCGGCACCCACGCGTCGTAGCCATCGAACACTCCCGCACGGGTCCGGACACCTCGACAGCGTCCGGACACCTCGACAGCGTCCGGACACCGCGTGTTGGACGTGTCCGGAAGGACGACGGAGTGTCCGGACCGACAAGAGGTGCCCGCTCCGGGCGGCGGGTGCGCCCTCCAGGACGCCCGCGCCCCCACGGCGACTCGCACCGGCACTCACACCCAGGCACCGACACTGCGCCGAGACCCCAGCCGTCACACACGCCGTCAGTTTCGTGTCGGTCAACCAGCACAGGATTGACTGCTACCGCGAGGTAACCGGGGGCGGACCCGGTCGAGTGCGCGGTCGGCGATGATGGGGGGATGTCTTCGATCTTCGGCGGCGGACTCGGCGCGTTCGGGCGCCGCACCGCTCCCGTCGCCCCCGCACCGACCCCGCCCAGCGACCGCCGGCCCCGGCTCCTGGGTCAGCCCGTCGACCGCATCCCCGAGCGCCTGCCCGAGGCACGCCGCGGCAGCCGCAGGCGCATCACCGTCGTCGGGGAGGACGTCCTGGCCACCCCTTGCCGGGAGGTGACGGAGCTCGGGACCAAGGAGCTGCGAACCCTCATCGACGACATGTTCGCGACGAACGAGATCGCCAACGGCGTCGGCCTCGCCGCGAACCAGATCGGCGTCGCCCTGCGGATCTTCGTCTACGACTGCCCCGACGCCTACGGCATCCGCAACGTCGGGCACATCGTCAACCCCCGCGTCGTTTCGACCTCGGGCACCGACGACCCGGCGATGCGGATCGAGGAGCACGAGGGCTGCCTCTCCGTGCCGGGCGCCGCGGCGGAGGCGGTCCGGCCGCGCGTCGCCGTCGTCGAGGGCACCGACCAGCGCGGAAACCCCCTGCGCATCGAGGGCGTCGGCCTGTTCGCCCGCTGCCTGCTCCACGAAACCGACCACCTCGACGGCAGGCTCTACCTCGACCACCTCACCTCGCGCGAGCGCCGCCGCGCGATGCGCGAGATGGAGGTCGAGCGCGACGAGACGTGGGCGCGCTGGGACGAGCACGAGGCCGAGCTGCGCGACTCTTGAGGGCCGACCGCCCGCGACGTCTCCAGCTCCTACTGCTCCAGCTCGCCGGCGAAGACGCCGAGGATCGGGTTCCACTGCGTGATCGTCGTCTGCTCGACGAGCCCGGCGATCTGGAAGGGGTCCGCGTCGAGCATCGAGCGGACCGCCTCGGCGGAGTCGGCGCGGAAGATCAGCAGCGCCGACGGCTCGGCACCGACGTAGGGGCCGGACGCGACGAGCGCGCCCTGCTCGACGAGCGAGCCGAGGTAGGTGCGGTGCTCCGCGCGCGAGGCGTCGAGGGCGGCGGAGTCGGACGTGTAGGCGTAGTGCACGGCGAAGAACGACATGCCGATCACCCTACGGGCGGCTCACGGCGCGGCAGGCGCAGCGTCCGCTCAGTTGAAGGACTCGAGCTTGGCGACGACCTGATCCCCGGTCCACGTCGAGACCGCGAGGATGCGGCGCAGGGTGAGCTCGGGGTGCGTGGCGTCGATCGGCTTCTCCTGCAGCTGGTAGGCGGAGGTGTAGCCGGCCTTGGTGAGGTGCGGCAGGATCGCGGTGTTCCAGGCGCCGTAGGGGTAGGCGAAGTCGACGACATCCTGGCCCGACAGGCTGCTCAGCAGGGCGCGCGGCTTCTCGAGCTGCGTCGCGCAATCGGTGCCGGAGTACTTCGTCACCATGTGGTGGTCCCACGTGTGCGAGCCGACGGTCATGCCGGCGTCGGCGAGGTTCTTCACGTCGTCGCGGCGCATCCACCCCGGGTTGCCGAGCACGACGGTCATGATGAAGAACGTGCCGGTCATCCCGCGCTGCGAGAGCGCCGGCATCGCCTGGGCGACCTGGTTGTCCTTGCCGTCGTCGAAGGTGAGGATGACGGGCTTCTCGGGCAGGCCCTGGCCGGTCTGCAGGTGCGCCGCGTACTGCGCCGGCGAGATCGTCGTGTAGCCCGCGGACTTCATGCCGTCGAGCTGGGCGGCGAACTTCTACGGCGGGATGATGAGCATCGAGCGGTTGTATTCGGTGTCGTCGCCGGTCCAGGGGCGGACCTGGTGGTAGCAGAGGACCGGCACGGTCGCGCGTGAGCGCATCTGGGCCGCGGTCGCGGGCGTGCCCTGCGCGGTGGCTGCGCCCGAAGGGCTCGACGCGCCGCTCGTACCAGTGCCGGAGCCGGAGCCGTCGGCGCCCGAGGTGCCGGGCGTCGCGGACCCCGAGGCGCCCGACGGCGCGTCCTGGGCGCAGGCGGCGAGCGCCATGCCGGCCAGACCGGCTCCCGCGGCGCTCAGCAGTCCGCGACGGCTGGGGGTCCACAGCGCACGCGACTCCCCCGGCGCCGGCGTCGGCTCGTCGAATCGACTCTGCTCGTGACGACGTGAACCGCGCATGCGTTGCTCCCCTTCGGGCGGTCCGTCAGCGGAGGGCCCTGAATCGTCGTGCTTCCCTGAGTCGTTCACCGACGTGCGCGTGAACGGCGCCCATGTTGTGACCCCGCCCGGCGCCGGGACCGGCCGGCTCTCGGCGTGGCGGGGAGATCCGTGCCGAGGGCATCTGTGTCGAGGGCATCCGTGTCGAGGGGCTATGTGGCGAGGGGATATGTGTCGAGCACCTCGTAGCGCGGGGTGCGGCCCGGGCCCTGCCCGAGGTGGGAGGCGATGAGGCAGATCTCCTGCGGGCTCCACCACGGTCCGGCGTACTCGTCGAGGACGCGCAGATAGCGGGTGGCGTCCTGCGCGCGCGGCAGTCGGGCGACCGTGAGGTGGGGTCGGACCGGGACTCCGTCGACGGTCGTCCCGGCACCGCCGGCCGCGGTCCGCTCCGCCCGCGCGAGCCGCACGACGTCCTCCTGCGGGTCGACGCCCTGCCACAGGACCCGGGCGGCGCCGGCGTCGGGGAAGGCCCCCGCGCCGACGATCTGCAGCGGGGCGAGGGCGTGCCGGGCCGCGGCGGCGCCGACGGCCTCGGACACCCCGTCGACGTCGGCGTGGGCGAGGTCGGGCAGGAACGCGAGCGTGAGGTGGAGGTGTTCGTCGCGGGTCCAGCGGGGACCGCCGGCGTCGCGGCGCGGCTGGAGGAACTCCGCGAGGTCCTCGACGATCTCCAGGGGTGGGACGAGGGCGACGAAGGCGCGCATCCGGCCAGCCTGACCGCTTCGGGCACGGGGGGCAAGGCCCGTCCGCAGGACGTGCGCCGGCGACATGACGGGCCGACGCACGTCACGGGAACGCGCCCTCGTCGAGCGGGCGACGGTCGGAACCGGCGATCTGCCCGATTCCCGGGATTCGCGCGCCCACGAGACGATCCGGGCCGAATCGATTCGATAGCCTGGTCGACGTGACCGATCGAGGCTCCGCAGACCCGACCCGTCGACCGACGCTGAAGTCGGTCGCGGCGACCGCCGGGGTGTCGGTCTCGACCGCCTCTCTCGTCTTCAGCGGCAAGGGGCCCGTCGCCGCGGCGACCCGCGAGCGCGTGCTCGCCGCCGCGGCCGACCTCGGCTACGCCGGCCCGGATCCGCTCGCCTCCTCCCTGCGCCGGGGCCGCGCCGGGATCGTCGCGGTCATCGTCGAGGGCCGCCTCCTCCACGCCTTCCACGACCCCTACGCGGTGAGCATGCTCGACGGGCTCGCCTCCGTGCTCGACGACATCCCGACCGGCATGCTCCTCATCGCCCAGGCCCTCGACCAGGCCGATCAGGCGGTCGAGCGGCTCGCGGGGGCGGCGATCGACGGGTGCGTCTTCCTCGGCTGCGGCGCGGCGCAGAATCCGCTCGCCGATCACCTGCGCAGCCGCGGCGTGCCGATGGTCGCGCTCGGCCCGCCCTACGGCGCGGACATCGTGCACATCGACATCGACGACCGGGCCGCGATGCGTGAGCTCGCCGAGCACCTGCACGCCCAAGGGCACCGCCGCGTCGCCCACGTGACGCTGCCGATGCCCGGGCACTCCCTCGAGCCGACGACGCTCGCGGCGTTGGCCGGGAATCCCTATCCCGCCGTGTACGGTCGGGTCGCGGGCGTGGCCGACGTCTTCGGCGCCGACGTGCCTGCCGCCGTCGCCCCGACGACCGACGTCGAAGGAGGGATGGCCGCGGCCGCGCGCCTCATGGACTCCCTCGAGGCGTCCGGCGATCTCGCCACCGGGGACGGTGGGCTGCCGACGGCGATCCTCGCGCAGAGCGATCTGCTCGCCGTCGGGGTGATGCGCGCGGCCCAGGAGCGGGGTTTGCGGGTGCCGCAGGACGTGTCGGTCACCGGCTTCGACGGCATCCCGCTCGACTGGTGGGACGGCACGCTGACCACCGTCGTGCAGCCCGGCACCGGCAAGGGCGAGGCCGCCGGTCACGCGATCCGCGAGCTCCTCGACGGCGGGCAGCCGAGCGGCGTCGTGCTCCCCACGCACGTGCGGGTCGGCACCTCGAGCGGACCGCCGCGCGCCTGACCTGCGCACATCCGAGAGTGCGCTCGATCGGTCAGCGGCGCAGGGCGTGGAGGGACTGCTCGGCGAGAATCGGCCACTGGCTCACGTCCTGCGCCGGCACCTCGACCCACTCCCCGTCACCGGCCGGCCGGCTCGTCTCCAGCGCGAGCGCGTCGGGCAGGCGCGGGGCGCCCGGCGGCAGGAAGAACGCCATCGTCTCACCGCGCAGCCGCGCGAAGGGCGTGCCCTCGTAGGTGAGCACCCGCTCACCGGCACCGGCGGCGCGCTCCTGCTCGACGACGCCGAAGCCCTCGAGGTCGACCGCGAGCTTGTCGAAGAGCGCATCGATGTTCATGACGGGCATTGTGCCGTGCGGCGGTTCGCGCTACCGCCGGGGCCGTCAGTCGCCGAGGACCTGTCGGACGTAGGCGTTCGTGAAGACGCGCCCGGGGTCGACCTCGTCGCGGACGCGCCGCACGTCAGCGGCCCGCGGGTAGAGGCGGGTCACCTCCTCGGCGCCCAGGGTGTGCAGCTTGCCCCAGTGGGGGCGGCCGTCGTGGGCGCGCATCATCGCCTCGACGTCGGCGAAATACCGCGACGCGGCGGCGCGGTGGTACTCGTGGAAGGCGAGGTAGGCGGTCTCGCGGCCGTGGGAGGTCGAGAGCCACACGTCGTCGGCGGCGCCGAAGCGGACCTCGACGGGGAAGCCGACGAGCGGATCGCGTCGGGCGAACCACGCGCGCATCGCGGCGATGAGCTGCGGCGCGGCCGCCACGGGCACGGCCCACTCGCTCTCGCGGAAGCGCACGTCACGGCGGGAGACGAAGACTTCGTGCGACGGCGCGACATAGGTGCGGGCCGAGAGCGCCCGGCCGGCGATCTCGTTGACGGCAGGGGTGACCCGCGGCGCGCAGGCCGTGAGCCGGCACAACCCCTCGAGCACGGTGTTCGAGAGGAAGTCGTCGTCGAGTCGGCGCCGCCAAGGGGCCAGCCGCGGCCCGTCCTCCCCCGGGGCGAGGCGCGTGTTGTGCTTCGTCAGCGCGCGGTGGGTGTCGGGGAACCAGAAGAACTCGAAGTGGTCGGTGCCGGTGCGCCACTCCTCGAGCCGGTCGAGCACCTCGTCGAGCCGCGCCGGGCGCTCCTGGGCCCGGACGAGGAAGGCCGGGACGCAGGCGATCTCGATCTCGGTGACGACGCCGAGCGCACCGAGGCCGACGCGGATCGCCTCGAAGAGGTCGGGTCGCTCCCGCGCCGAGCACTCGACGATGCTGCCGTCGGCGAGCACGACCTGGGCGCCGGTGACGAAGCTCGACAGGCTCCCGAAGGCCGCGCCCGTGCCGTGGGTGCCCGTCGCGAGCGCGCCGCTGATCGTCTGGCGGTCGATGTCGCCGAGATTCGCCAGGGCCAGGCCGCGGTCGGCGAGCATGCGGTTGAGATCGGCGAGGCGGGTCCCGGCGCGCACCCGGACCCGCGCCCCTCGCCCGGTCGCCCCCGCTCGTGCGCGTACTCCGGCTCCGGCCCGGGCGGCGGGGTCGTTCCAGATGATGCCGGCGAGGCCGCACATCGCGGTGAGGTCGAGCATCACCCCGTCGGTGGCGGCGATCGCGGTGAAGGAGTGCCCCCGAACCCATCGGCTTGACGGTCTCGCCGCGCTCGGCGGCCTCGGTGACGACCGCGGCCACCTCGGCGGGCGTCGTCGGCCGTTCGACGCGCAGCGGGGTGCACGACTGGTTGCCGGCCCAGTTCGTCCAGCGGGCGGCGCTGCCGCGGGTCGAGTTCATCGCCTGGCTCATCCCTCGATAGTGCCGCGCGAGCCTCCACCTGACCTGCACGTGTGGGACACATCGACCCCGCCCTGCGCGACCTGCCCCACCTGCCCCGCCCGGCGCGCCCTGGCGGGTCGGCCGGCCGTGAGCGAGCTCACCCGAAGCAGCGGCCCTCGCCCCGATAACTCGGCACGGTCACGACGGGTCGGTCAGCGACCTCGGCTCCCTCGATGCCGCCGCCGTGGTCGCCGCGGTCGACGTGGTCGCCGTGGTCGCCGTGGTCGTCGCGGTTGCCGGTGCCGCCGCGCAGGTGGACCGCATCGAACCGCTCGAGGAGCTCCCCCGCCTTGGCGTGCCGCATCCAGACCCGCGACCCGGTGGGCGGCGTCGCGTGCCCCCGGCTCACGGCGAGCGGGGTCTGCACCTCACCGGCACCCTCGGTGCCGACGAGTCGCAGGCCGGGCGGCCAGCACGGGGTCGGCAGCCGGGAGGGCCCGGCGGCTCCGGAGGCGACATAACCCCCGGAGAAGGCGGTGACGAAGCCCGGCGCCGGGTGCCGGACGACGTCGAGGGCGTAGGCGGCCGCCGGCTCGGGCGTGAAGGCCCGGTAGCCGTCGAAGAGCGTCGGCCCGAGCAGGCCCGACCCCGCCGCGAGCTCCGTAACGAGCGGATCGGCGCCCATGACGTGGAGGCTGCCGGTCCCGCTGGCATTGACGACCGGGACGGGCAGGATCGCGCGGATCGCCGCCAGCACCTCGCGACGCCGCCCGAGGAGTTCGGCGGCCGAGCGGCGCTTCATCGCCCGCACCGCGCGACCGGAGTCCGGCATCCCCGCGATCTGGGCGTCGTAGAACATGACACCCCGCAGCTCGACCGCGTCGCTCGAGGCGATGGCCCGGGCCGCGGCGGCCGCCTGCGCGGGGGTGTGCAGCGGCGAGCGGCGCGCCCCGAGATGCAGCGGCCCGACGCGCAGCGAGGCGTCGATGTCGAGCCAGACCCCGACACGGCCCCCGCCGTCCTGAGCTCCGCCTCCAGATCGGTGGACAGATCGGTGGGCGGATCGGTGGACGGACTCCAGGAGGGCGAGGTGTTCGGGCGCGTCGACCATGACGGACACGCGGCTCCGGGCGGTCGCGTCGGTCACCAGCCGGGTCAGCGCGACCCGATCCACGGTCGGATACGCCACGACGACGTCGTCGACACCGCCATCGACAGCCCCCTCGATCGAATGGCCGGCGCCACCGGAGTCGGGAGCGCCGTGCGGGTCCCGGGAGGGCGCCGCGAGCCAGAGGGCCTCCTGCAGGCTGTAGGCGAGCACCCCGGCGAAGCCGGGTCGGGCCAGCGCCCGCGCGATGAGGGTCCGGCAGCGCACCGACTTGGAGGCGACCCGGATCGGCGTGCCCGCGGCGCGCGCGACGAGCGCACCGGCATTGCGGTCGAAGGCGTCGAGATCGACGACGGCCAGGAGCGCCGGCAGCCCGGCGGTGAGCCGCGCATACTCCTCGCAGCGCGCGAACCGCATCGCGTCAGCGCTCATCGCCCACCACCCATCGCTCTGGTCCACAGCCCGTCCACCCGCCCGTCCATCGTCGACTCTCGCCCCGTCGCTCGCCCGTCGCTCAGCGTCGCGCCGGGTCACTGCTCGGGTCGGAGATCGGTCCGCTGGGCGGGTCGATGCTGGGATCGATGCCGGCCGCCGCGGCGAACTCGCTGCGGACCTCACTGCCGGGCGCGTTGCCGACCTCGCTGCCGGGCTCGCTCACCGGCTCCCCGTGGGCGTCGACGACCTGCTGCGGGCCGGTCGTCGGCTGGAGGTGCTCGATGTGGTGGTCGTAGTGGCCGTGGGCGCCGCGCCACGCGGTGTAGGTCCAGAACGGCAGGAGCACGGCCTCGCTGATCGCCACGGCCCACGCCGCACCGGGCGCGCCGTACATCAGCGTGCCGGGCACGAGGAGGCCGAGCAGGATCGGCGCCTTGGCGAGGTTGAGGCGGAAGGTCTTCTTCGCCAGGCCCATCCCGATCATCATCGCGCCGGGCCCGGAGGCCAGCGCCGAGGCGATCGAGTTGAGCCCCATCGGCAGGAGCACGCTCTGCGCGCCGGCCCACGAGTCGCCGAAGAGCGCCTGCCCGACGGCATCGGGCAAGACGAGGAGGACGACGACATAGGTGCAGGCGACGACCGTCATCGCCCCGCTGATCGCCGCCATGACCTGCACCCGCTGTCGGGCCAGGAGGCGACGGCGCCGCGAGATCTCGGGCACGGCGAAGGCGAGGGAGGCGGTCCACAGCACGTTGAGGGGGCCGAGCAGGGTCTCGCTGCCGCGGATCGCGCCGGCGTCGCGGGGCGTGCCGAGCACCGGCACGAGCATCCCGCCGAGCTGGGCGGCGCCGAGGCCGAGGGTGTATTCGGCGAGGAGGTATTTCGTCAGCTTGCGCTGGCGGCGCACCCAGGCCCACGAGCCCTTGAGTACGGGTCGGGCCCGGAGCAGGACCATCCCGACGACCGCGGAGATCGCCGCCGCGACGCCCCAGGAGAGGGTGAGCCAGCCGACGCCGGTGATGCCGACCCCGATGAGGCCGAAGAGCCCCGCGAACTGGGTGACGACCTTGACGACGTCGATGAGGGCGGCCTGATCGGCGCGCCCGTTGGCGAAGAACGCCATCCGCAGCACGTCCTGGACCATGAGCAGCGGGAGGCAGACCGCGACGGCGAGGAGCACGCCCCCGACGGCGTCGCCGATCCCCCAGCCGATGAGCGCGCAGAGGATGCCGATCGCGAGTCCGAGTTGCACCGTGACGCCCTGACCGCGGGCCACGGCGACGCGGAACTGCTCGGGGGCGTCGCTGGAGTGCAGGATCTGCAGCGGTTGGCCGACGACGGCTCGGCCGATCGCGACGGCGACGCCGTAGACGAGGAAGCCGATCGCGAAGGCGCCGAAGTCGTCGCGGCTCACGTCGCGGGCGACGACGACCATGAGGAGCATGTTGCCCAGCGCCGAGAGCGCCTGATCGACGAGATTCCAGCCGGCTCGCTTGGCGAGTCCAGTGAATGACGCCACGCGATCCTCCTCCGGTCGGTCGTGCTCTGGTCGGTCGTGCTCTGGTCGGTCGTGCTCTGGTCGATCGTGCTCTGGTCTGACGCTCGGTGTACGGTCGGTCGATCTGCGCCGTCGTGCCCGTCGAGCGCGGCGATCGGCGCCGGACCATCGATCCGATGATCGGCGGTCGGGCGCCGTGACCCGAGACGGACAAGGGAGGCGCGGATCACACGTGACCGCACCGGATGACGAACCGCGGCCCCCCGACCTGCGGCGATGGACGCCGTCGACCGGCGCCCGCGGACCAGCACCCGGCAGGAACAGACGAACGGCGCCGCCGGAAGGATCCGCACCGAGTGTAGGTCGACCGTCCGGGCAGCTCCCAATCCTCACGTTACGTGAGATTGGTGCGCCACGGACAGGATGGAAGCGATGACGACACCCACGCCGGCCCCCTCACCGCGCTCCGGCGACCCCGACTCCCCGCCGCTGGCGGCTCGCGTCGCCGGCTCGGGCTCCTCGACGCTGGTCCACCTCCTCGAGCTGAGCGCCCGGCCCGAGGTCATCTCGTTCGCCGTCGGGCTGCCCGACCCGGAGCTCTTCGACGTCGCCGGCCTGCGGCGATGCTTCGATGCAGCGCTCACCGGGCCGGGCGCGGGGGCCAATCTGCAGTACAGCGCGACGCCGGGGATCCGGCCGCTGCGCGAGGCTGCCGCGGCCCGACTCACGGATCAGGGCCTGCCGACGAGCGGCGAGGAGATTCTCGTCACCACGGGCTCCCAGCAGGCCCTCACCCTGGCCGCACTCCTCCTCTTCGACCCCGGCGACGTCGTCCTCGTCGAGGAGCCGACCTACCTCTCGGCGATCGAGCCCTTCCGGCTCGTCGGGGCCCGCTGCGTGCCGGTCGCCTCCGACGACGACGGCATCGTCCCCGAGGCGCTCGAGGAGGCGCTGCGGGCTCATCGCCCGCGGGCGCTCTACGTCGTGCCGACCTTCGCCAACCCGACGGGCCGCACCCTGCCGGCCGCGCGGCGCGCACAGGTCGCCCGACTCGTCGCCGAGCACGACGTGTGGCTCATCGAGGACGAGCCGTACGCCCAGCTGCGCTACGACGGGGAGGCCCTCCTACCGATCAGCGCCGACCCGCTCGTCGCGGGGCGTTCGCTCTACCTGGGCACCTTCAGCAAGATCGGCTGCCCAGGGCTGCGGATCGGGTGGATGCGCGTACCGGTCGCGGTGATGCCGCAGCTGGGCAGCATCAAGCAGGCCGCCGACATGCACACCTCGACGCTCGACCAGGCCGCGGCCGCGCTCTACCTCACCGGCGAGGATCTCGACGGGCACGTCGCCGCGATGTGCGCGGCCTATCGTCCGCGGCGCGACGCGATGCTCGCGGCCCTGCCCGACGTGCTGCCGCCGGGGTCGACGTGGAGCGAGCCCGAGGGCGGGATGTTCGTGTGGGCGCGGCTTCCGGAGGGCTACGACTCGACCGCCTTGCTCGCCCGGGTGCTCGAGCAGGAGGTCGCCTTCGTGCCCGGCACCCCCTTCTACGCGAGCGACCCCGACCCGCGGACGCTGCGGATGTGCTTCTCGACCTACGGGCCGCCGGTCATCGCCGAGGGGATGCGCCGACTCGGCGCAGTCTTCTCGAGCGCCTAACCTTGGGGTGGCCTCCGGCACCGGAGGCCGCGCCGGGACCGCATCGCCCCTCCCGCCCGCGCACCACCCGTACGTCATCGAAGAGAGAGCAGCACCCGTGATCGAGTACTTCACGCCCCGCGAGATCGAGGCCATGCGCCCGGCCGGCGAGTTCGTCGCCGGCGTGCTCGCGACCCTGGAGAGCGAGATCGAGGTGGGCATGAACCTTCTCGACATCGACGCCCGGGCCCACGAGCTGATCCGCGAGCGCGGCGCGAAGAGCTGCTACATCGACTACCACCCCTCCTTCGGCGGATCGCCCTTCGGGCACGTCATCTGCACCTCGATCAACGACGCCGTGCTCCACGGGCTCCCCCACGACTACAAGCTCGCCGACGGTGACCTCGTGAGCATCGACTTCGCCGTGTCCGTCGACGGCTGGGTCGCGGACTCGGCGCGCAGCTTCGTCGTCGGCACCGCGCGCCCCTCGGACCTCGCGGTCATCGAGGCGACCCGCGAGGCCCTCGCCGCGGCGATCGAGGTGGCCCGCCCGGGCAAGAAGCTCGGCGACATCTCGGCGACGATCGGCGACATCGCGCGCGAGCACGGCTACCGGGTCAACACCCAGTTCGGCGGCCACGGCGTCGGGCGGACGATGCACGGCGAGCCGCACGTGCCCAACGACGGCAAGGCCGGCCGGGGCCTGAAGCTGCGCCCCGGGCTCGTCATCGCCATCGAGCCGTGGCTCATGTCGAGCACCGACGAGATCTACACCGACGCCGACGGCTGGACCCTGCGCAGCAAGGACGGCTCGCGCGGCGCGCACAGCGAGCACACGATCGCGATCACCGACGGCGACCCGATCGTCCTCACCGCGCGACCCGACTGAGCTATCTGCGGGGGCGTTACGATCGGCGCGCGTCACGATTCAGTCGCAAGTCGGGCAGAAGCCCTGATCGGGACACGTGACTCACCTAGGCTCCGAGGATGCCAGGGACACCCGAGCAGCCGGCCGCGCACGGCCAGAGCATCGAGACCGCCGAGAACTTCGAGAGTGCGCCCGCAGCGCGCCCCCGCGCGCGCCGCGCCGGGCGGGCCGGCAAGCCGCTCGTCGTCATGGAGGGCGTGAACAAGCACTTCGGCGACCTGCACGTGCTCAAGGACATCAACCTCACCGTCGGTGAGGGCGAGGTCGTCGTCGTCATCGGCCCCTCGGGCTCCGGCAAGTCGACGCTGTGCCGCACGCTCAACCGCCTCGAGACGATCGAGAGCGGCACGATCACGATCGACGGGCAGCCGCTGCCCGCCGAGGGCAAGGCGCTGGCCAAGCTGCGCGCCGAGGTCGGCATGGTCTTCCAGTCGTTCAACCTCTTCGCCCACAAGTCGATCCTCGACAACGTGACGCTCGGCCCGATGAAGGTCCGTGGGGTCGGCAAGTCGCAGGCCCAGACCCAGGCGACCGAGCTGCTCACGCGCGTCGGGGTCGCCCATCAGGCGGCGAAGTTCCCCGCCCAGCTCTCCGGCGGGCAGCAGCAGCGCGTCGCGATCGCGCGCTCCCTCGCGATGGAGCCCAAGGTGATGCTCTTCGACGAGCCCACCTCGGCGCTGGACCCGGAGATGATCAACGAGGTCCTCGACGTGATGATCTCCCTCGCCGACGGCGGCATGACGATGGTCGTCGTCACCCACGAGATGGGTTTCGCGCGGCGCGCGGCCGACCGGGTCGTCTTCATGGCCGACGGCGAGATCGTCGAAGAGGCCACCCCCGAGGAGTTCTTCACCAACCCGCGCTCGGCGCGCGCCCGCGACTTCCTCGGCAAGATCCTCACGAACTGACCCTGCCTCCCGTCCGACACCACCCATGGCGTCACCTCGACGGCGTCATCACCCAAGGAGAAGCATGAACACGACACCACGGATCGCCGGCCCGATCGCCCTGCTCGCGGGCGCGGCCCTCGTCCTGTCCGCCTGCGGCGGTGGCGGCGACACGGCCTCCGGCGGGGCCACCGGCGGCGGCGGCGACACCGTCAAGGTCGGCGTCAAGATCGACCAGCCCGGCATGGGCCTGAAGAAGGGTGACGAATACACCGGCTTCGACATCGCCGTCGCGAAGTTCGTCGCCAAGGAGCTCGGCAAGACCCCCGTCTTCAGCGAGGCCCCGACCCCGCAGCGCGAGACGCTCATCAAGACCGGGCAGGTCGACTACATCGTCGGCACCTACTCGATCACCGACAAGCGCAAGAACGACATCTCCTTCGCCGGCCCCTACTTCATCGCCGACCAGGATCTGCTCGTGCGCACCGAGGAGACGGGCATCACCGGTGCCGACAAGCTGGCCGGCAAGAAGCTCTGCTCGGTCAAGGGCTCGACGCCCGCGCAGAAGATCAAGGAGAAGTACCCCGACACGCAGCTGCAGGAGTACGACACCTACTCCAAGTGCGTCGAGGAACTCGCGAACGGCACCGTCGACGCACTGACGACCGACAACACGATCCTCGCCGGCTACGCAGCGCAGGAGCAGTACAAGGGCAAGCTCAAGCTCGTCGGGGCCAAGGTCTCCGACGGCCGCGAGAACTACGGCGTCGGCCTCAAGAAGGGCGACACCGCGATGTGCCAGAAGATCACCGACGCCCTGAAGAAGATGATCGACTCCGGCGAATGGCAGAAGGCCGTCGACGCGAACCTCGCGCCGGCCGGCTTCAAGCCCGGGGACGGCAACCCGCCCACCCCGGCCGCCTGCAGCTGACGCGACACCCGGCACCGGTCGGGTCGCGGGGATCTCTCCCTCGTGATCCGGCCGGTTGCCCCGCCGGAGACCGCATCCGGCCCGCACGACATCTGACCCGCACGACATGACAAAGGAGCGGCCGTGGGCGAGTTGTTCGCCAGCTACGACATCATCGGCGCCTTCCTGATGACGATCCGCCTCACCGTCTTCTCGGCGATCGGCGCATTGTTCATCGGGACGTTCGTGGCCGTCCTGCGGCTCAGCCCGGTGCCGCTCCTGCAATGGATCGGCGCCGCCTACGTCAATGTCGTACGGAATACCCCGCTCACCCTCATCTGTGTCGCCACGATGCTCGTGCTGAAGTCGAATCTCGGCATCGCCATCGCCGACCCGAAATCGCCGACGAGCATCGTCGACACCGCCTTCCGCTGGGGTGTCATCGCGCTGTCGGTCTATCACGCGGCCTTCGTCTGCGAGGCCCTGCGCAGTGGCGTCAACACGGTGCCGGTCGGGCAGGCCGAGGCGGCTCGCTCCGTCGGGCTCACCTTCGGCCAGAATCTGCGCTACGTCATCCTTCCCCAGGCCTTCCGCGGCGCAATCACCCCGCTGGGCAACGTGCTCATCGCGCTGACGAAGAACACGACGGTCGTCGCCGTCATCGGTGTCGCGGAGATCGCCTACCTCATGGCCACGATGATCGAGAACAGTCCCGACCTCATCTTCGCGATCTTCCTCACCGTGGCCCTCGGCTTCGTCATCCTCACCCTGCCGCTCGGATTGCTCACGACGTGGCTCGGCCAGCGATTGGTGGTGCGGCGATGAGCGCCCCCGTCCAGCTCTTCGACGTCCCCGGCCCGCGCGGCCGGATGCAGCAGCGCATCCTCGCCGCCGTCCTCGCGGCCATCACGCTCGGCCTCGGTTTCGTCGCCGTGCATCGGCTCGCCGAGAAGGGCAACTTCGCGCCGGCGAAGTGGACGCCCTTCCTCCAGCAGGTCGTGTGGCGCGAATACCTCATCCCCGGCCTGCAGCACACGCGCACGGCCGCCGCGCTGGCCATCGTCCTTGCCGGGGCCCTCGGCCTCGTGCTCGGGCTCGGGCGGCTCTCGCAGATCGCGCCGATCCGGTGGGTCTGCTCGGTCGTCGTCGAGTTCTTCCGGGCCGTCCCGGTGCTCGTCATGATGATCTTCTCGTTCTGGCTGTATGCGCTCTACAACGTCTTCCCGCCGAGCCAGCTCGCGCTCGCCGGCACGGTGACCGGCCTGACCTTCTACAACGGGGCGGTCATCGCCGAGCTCATCCGCGCCGGGGTCTTCAGCCTGCCCAAGGGCCAGGCGGAGGCCGGCCTGTCGATCGGCCTCACCGAGAGCCAGACGCTGCGCAGCATCCAGCTGCCCCAGGCGCTCACCGCGATGCTCCCGGCCCTGGTCAGCCAGCTCGTCGTCATCCTCAAGGACTCCGCGCTCGGCTACCAGATCACCTTCGCCGAGCTCCTGCGTCAGGGCGAGGTCCTCGGCTCGGCGTACGCGAACATCGTGCCGGCGCTCATGGTCGTCGCGCTCATCTTCATCCTGCTCAACTTCGGGCTCTCGAGCGCGGCACAGGCCCTCGAGCGGCGCCTCAGCCGGCGCGGCCACGTCGCCGGCGGCGCGATGACCGCCAACCCGATGGATATCGAGCCGGGTGTCGGCGGAGCCCCGGGGGCACCCGCCTAGAGTGGGGCTGCCCGCCGCTCGGTGGGACTTCACCGGACAGGCAGAAGGCAGGGGACCGTGCTGGGCATCATCACCGGCGGCATGTGGATCGTCACCGCCATCGGGGTCGCTCTCCTCGTGCTCGCCGCGATCGGACGGGCACCGCGCGTGCCGGCCCTCGCGCTCGCCGGGATCGCCGTGCTCGTCACGCTCGTCGGGGTCGTGGCCGACATCGTGCTGCTCGTGCAGGGCTGGCGCCTGCCGGACCTGGCGACGCACATCGGCTACCTCGTGTCGCTGCCCTTCATCATCCCGGCGGGCTACGCGCTGACGTACAAGAAGATCGACCGGTGGGGACTGCTCATCCTCGGCGTCGCGACGCTCATCTGCGCGATCATGATCATCCGCCAGGTGCAGACCCTCGGCATCCCCTTCGGCTACGTCAATGTCTGAGGCCGGCCTCGACACCTCCGATGTGAGCCCCGACCTGGACCCCCGCGACGAGATGCGCGAGGGCCCCGGTCGGCTCTTCACGTTGCTCTACGGGATCTTCGCGGTCGGGGCCACGTCCCGCAGCGCGGTCCAGCTCATCGAGCGCGCCTCGCACGCCCCGGTCGCCTACGGGCTCTCGGCGGTCTCGGCGCTCATCTACGTCGTCGGCTTCGTCCTCCTCCTACGCTGGGGGCACCCGGGCTCGCGGCGGGCGATGCGCGTCCTGTGCATCGTCGAGCTGACCGGCGTGCTCGTCATCGGCACGCTCTCCCTGCTGCGCCAGGACCTCTTCCCCGACTCGACCGTCTGGTCCGACTACGGGATGGGCTACCTCTTCCTCCCCGCGATCCTGCCGATCCTCGTCCTGCGCTGGCTCGCGCGCACGACGCCGACCGCGCCCACGACCGCCACGACGTAGAGCTCACTGGGAGTGCACTGGTAACGTCATCCCATGGAAGCCACGATCGATGCGGGCGGGCGCGTGCTCCTGCCGAAAGCGCTGCGGGACGCGCTGGGCTTGACTCCGGGGTCGAGGGTAGACATCTCCGCGTATGGCGACGGCGTGCAGATCACACCTGGTGGAAGAACGGCTCGGCTGACACGCGAACCAGGGGGTCGCCTCGTGGCTACCTCCGAAACCGTCGTCACGGATGAGGCGATGTTCGCCTTGATCGATACGGGACGGCGGTGAACAGCAGCCCGACGTTCGCGGTCGACACGAGCGTGGCGGTCCCGCTCCTCGTGGCCTCGCATACCGCACATGCCTCGGTCGCGCGATGGGCGAACGAGCGCGCCTTGGCGCTGGCCGGGCACGCCCTCGCCGAGACCTACTCGGTGCTGACCCGCCTTCCTGGAGATGCCCGTCTTCGGCCGTCCGACGCCGTGGCTCTGATCGACGAGAACTTCACAGGCTGCCTCGCCCTCACACCGGAACGAGCACGCGAGATCCACCGGCTCCTCGCAGAAGGTCGCGTCGCCGGCGGCGCGGTCTACGACGGCCTCGTGGCGCTGGCCGCGCGCGATCACGACGTGACGCTTGCCACGAGGGACGCTCGAGCGCGCGGCACATACGAGGCTCTGGGGGCACGAGTGCACGTCATCGCAGGCGCGCCGGACTAGTCCGCAGCACTGCGTCGACGACGCCACGTCGACGGCCCACAGGTGGCCGCTGCGTCGGGTGCGCCTGTCACGACCACGTCTTGGCGGCGGCGCTCACGGCCTGCCCCTGCGAATCGACCGTCGGATCCGCAGGATCGGGCCCGAGCAGCTGGGAGACGAGGAGCCACCCGGCGCACCCGGCGAGCACGAGCAGTCCGAGCACGACAACGGCCAGCCGCCGCTTCATCGAGGGATCCATGGTCATCCCGACGATAGGCGATGGGTCACGTGAGCAGGAGGGTGTCGAGGCGGCGGCGGGCGCCGAGCATGCCGATGGTGCCGAGGGCGAGCAGGTAGACGACCGAGGCGAGCGAGGCGAGGCCGACGGCGCCGGTCGTCAGCTCGCGGCACAGCACGACACCGCGGTAGAGGGGGGTCGCCTCGATGAGCCAGCGAACCGGAGCGGCGAACGCGTCGATGGGGAAGAACGTGCCGCTGAAGAGGACCATCGGCATGAGCAGCAGGGAGATGAACTCGAAGTCCTGCCACGACTTCATGTAGGTCGTCGCCCACATGCCGACCCCGGCGAAGGCGTAGCCTATGAGCAGGCACGCCGGCAGCGCGAGCACGGCCCACCACGAGGTGGCATAGCCCATGACGGCCATGATGAGCAGGAAGCCGGCGGCGTAGATCCCCCCGCGGATGAGCGCCCACGAGGTCTCGGCGACAGCGACATCTCCGGTCGTCATCGGGGTGGCGAGGATCGCGTCGTAGAGCTTGGCGTATTTCAGCCGCAAGAAGATGTTGAAGGTCGAATCCATGACCGCGCCGTTCATCGCCGACGTCGCGAGCATCGCGGGGGCCACGAAATGGGCGTAGGGGATCGTCCGGCCACCCACGTCGAAGCCGTGGATGAGCGCCCCCACGCCGAGGCCGATCGAGAAGAGGTAGAAGACCGGCTCGACGAAGCCGGTGAGGAAGACGACCCATTCGCGTTTGTGGACGAGGGCGTTGCGGGAGACGAGCCGCCAGGCGTTCACGACATCCCCCTCATGTGATGAGCCGATGCGTCAGCCGCCGGACCGACCACCACGTGCCGACGGCGCCGAGGGCGAGCAGCACCGCGACGTGCATGCCGATCGCGCCCCACTCCGGCGTGCCGAGCATCGCCATCCGCGTGAGCTGCACCCCGTGCCACAGCGGGTTGAGCGTGGCGAGCCACTGCACGAGCGCGGGCATCGCGTCGAGGGGGAAGAAGGCGCCGGAGAAGAGGTACATCGGCACCTGGACGACGCGGTAGATCACCGGGAAGGCCGAGTCGTTGCGCAGCCCGGCCGAGAGCCCGAAGATCGGTGCGGCGAAGGCGAAGGCGACGAGTCCGCAGGTCAGCAGCGCACCGAGGGCGCCGAGCACCGAGGCGAAGAGGCCGAAGAGCGAGAGGGCGAGCATGAAGATCGCGCACGAGATCGTGACGCGCACGAAAATCGCGCTCAGGTGGCCGAGCACGACGTCGACGACCCGCAGCGGAGTGGCGATCATGCCGACGTAGGTCTTGTCCCACGTCACCTTGCCGTAGACGGGATAGGTCGCGTCGCCGAAGGCGAGGAGCATCGCCTGCCCGGCGAGCAGTCCGGGGGCGACGAAGTGCAGGTAGGAGGGGGCGCCGCCGACGCCCGGCGACGAGGCGTCGACATACCGGCCGAGCATGACGCCCATCGCGGCGACGTAGAGCAGCGGCGTGACGAAGGCCGTCGCGAACCCGCCCCGCCACGTGCGCCGCGCCGCGGTGGCCCAGTAATCGACCTGCCGGGCGAGCGCGTCGAGCAGCCCGCTCGGGGCGCTCGCGGTGTCGAGGACGACCGGCTCGGGGTCGGGCTGGACTTGCGCGCCTGGCCGGCTCATCACCATCGGGATCTCGCTGCCGCCATCAGTCGACCAGCGTCCGGCCGGTGAGGTGGAGGAAGACGTCCTCGAGGCTCGAGCGGCGCACGAGGGCAGTGACCGGCTCCAGACCGCGCGAGTGCACGGCGGCGAGCGTCGCCTCCCCGTCGTCGGTGTAGAGCAGGAGCCGGTCGGGCAGCACCTCCACCCGCTGCGCGAGCGGGGTGACCTGGTCGGCGAAGCGGGCATGATCGACGACCCCGAAGCGCAGCTCGGCGACCTCGCGGGTCGAGTACCGGCGGATGAGCTCGGCGGGCGAACCGTGCGCGACGATCTTGCCGCCGTCCATGACGACGAGCCGGTCGCACAGCTGCTCGGCCTCGTCCATGTAGTGCGTCGTGAGGATCTGCGTCACCCCGGCGTGCTTGAGGCGATAGAGCTGATCCCACAGCGTGTGCCGCGCCTGCGGGTCGAGCCCGGTCGTCGGCTCGTCCAGGAGCAGCAGGTCGGGGGCATTGACGAGCGAGCGGGCGATCGTCAGGCGGCGCCGCATGCCGCCGGAGAGCTCGTCGACGCGGGAGCCGGCCTTGTCGGCGAGGCGGGCGAAGGCGAGCAGCTCATCGGCGCGCTCGCGGACGTGGGTGCGCGACAGGCCGAAGTAGCGGCCGTAGACGGTGAGGTTCTCCCGGACGGACAGCTCGGTGTCGAGGGTGTCGTCCTGCGGGCAGACCCCGAGACGCGCGCGGATCCGCGGGCCGTCGTGGGCCGGATCCATGCCGAGCACCTGGAGGCTGCCGCCGGAGATCGGGGACGTCGTCGCGATCATCCGCATCGTCGAGGACTTGCCCGCGCCGTTGGGCCCGAGGAAGCCGAAGACCTCGCCCCGGCGCACCTCGACATCGATCCCCTGGACGGCCTCGACCGCGCCGAACCGCTTGCGCAGCTCCCTCGCGCGCACCATCACCTCCGTCACCCGACGGACGCTATCCCAGCGCAGCGGGGCTCTTCGCCGGTCGGCCGTTTCTTTACGACCTCCTGGCAGAACCGTTGCCAGATCGCCACATTCACGCTCGAAGGTGCTCGTGCAGGCACCCCGGATCGCGCGGGTGCACGCACGCAGAAGGCCGCCGGGCGAAGCGATGCGCGCGGGTGTCTTGAACGACCGGCCAAGAAAGTTTGGACAAACGACTTGAACACCTGACCCCCCATGCCGATGAGGGCAGCAGAACGGACGTCCGACTCACGGGCGCGTTCTGCCGAACCGAGGGGGTATCGGCGACCACGAGGTCGAGCCACACGGCCTCGAGCATGGGGGGGTACACGGAATGTCAACGACAAAGAAGTCCACGAGGGCCTGGGGGCGGGCCCTTGCCGGCGTCGCGGGAGCGACGACGCTGGCCCTGAGCCTCATCGGCGTCCTGCCGGTGGCCACGACCGCCCCGGCAGCTCAAGCAGCCCCGGCTCCGGCGCCGGTGTGCGCCGAGATCACGCCGGCGAGCCTGAACGCCACGTACACGGACGTGTCGGGGCGACCGCACATCGTAACGGCACCCTGACCGACGGAACCAAGGCCGGTTCCTGCGTGAAGCTGCCGATTCCTTCCGGCCTTTCGCCGCTCGCCTACCGCTCCTACGAGGCGCCGGACAAGGACGGGGTGAAGGTCGGCACGATGGTCGTGCAGAACAAGCTCATCACGTTCGTCTTCGACGACGCCTACGTCACCAGCCACAATTCCGTCACCTTCAAGGGTGAGGTCACCTTCGGCATCAACCGTGACACGACGAAGAACTACGAAGAGTACGAGATCACCTGGACCCTGCCCGGATCGGCGACTTCGGTGGTCATTCCCGTGGCCGCGTGCCCCAACTGCACCTTGGGGACTGTGTGGACCGGCAAGTTCGCCGTCATCAACCAGGCGGGCGACGGGATCGACTCCGGCATCCGGATCGGCACCGATCTCGCCGAGAAGCACCGTCAGTTGCCTCTTGGCGCAACGGTGACGATCAAGGACGTCATCGGCCCGGGGCAGATCTGCAAGTACGGGACGCTCACCACGATGCCCGGCAACAAGCCCATCATCGACGGCAAGATCAAGTGCACGTCGGACAGCTTCATCGAGGTCACTGTCCCCGCCGCGTACATCGGGACGACGATGACCTTCGCTGTCTTCACCGAGATCACCGCGATGCAGGACGAGTACACGGACACCGGGACGATCAGCGCCACCGGGCTCGAGGAGAAGGTGACGCCGGCCTTCGCACACTGGGCCAAGGGCTCCGCGGAGGGCTCCGGGGTGACACCCACGCCCACGCCCACGCCGTCGACATCAACACCGTCGACGCCGGTCTCGACTCCGACGCCGACCCCGTCGACCACGAGCACGCCGACACCGACGCCGTCTGCCACGAGCACGCCGAAGCCGACGCCGACTCAGACGGAGACGCCGCGACCCACGCCGAGCACGCCCGCTCCGACTCAGACGCCGAAGCCGACACCCAGCGCGCCGGCACCCACTCAGACGCCGGCCCCGAAGCCCACGCCGACCCCGACGCCCAAGCCGACGCTGCCGGGCAAGGCGGTGACGGTGACGCGGACGTTCCAGGTCGACCGGTACACGCCGAAGACCGCCGCGATCGCGGGAGTGACCGCGCGACTCGATGACGACCGCCTGCTGCACTACCGCGAGGACCGCCCGCTCTGGGGCCAGTCGAAGTGGGAGTTCGTCACGGTCGAGGTGCCGGCCAAGGCCACGACGGCCCAGCTCGTCGCGGCGATCAACGCGGCGACCGGCTCGGTCGGTGACATCCGCACGACCGCGCAGCTCGACCGCATCACGGCCGGCACGGGGGTCACCATGGCCTGGGAACTCGGGCCGGACGCCACCCGCGCCAAGCCCTGGGGACCGCGCAACGCGACATCCCAGCGCTACATCGGCCGCTCCTGACGACCCAACCGTGACCGGCGGACCCTGACCCGCCGCGTCACCGATCCGAAGGCTGCCGACTCGTGCCGACCCCCTGCCCTGACAGGGGGACCGGTCGAGGCGGCAGCCTTCGCCGTGCCACTGCCACGAGGGAACCGACCAGCAGCCGTGCATTGGCGCGACGCGGGAGTCCGGTCGTACATTCCACTGCGCAGGTACTCGCCGACATCGCGTGGCTCCCGGGCCTGTCCACCCGCGGCACGCCCGTCTCATGTCCAGGAGTTGCCATGGCCGCAGCAGGCCACCCCGCCCCGTCCGGCCCCGGCGCACCCCCTGAGGCCAACCCGTGGCATGCACTGTGGGCCCTTGTCGTCGGCTTCTTCATGATCCTCGTCGACACGACGATCGTCGCCGTGGCGACACCGGCCCTCATGACGAGCCTGGGCGCGGGGGTCAACCAGGTCGTCTGGGTGACAAGCGCCTACCTGCTCGCCTACGCCGTGCCGCTGCTCATCACCGGCCGGCTCGGCGACCGCTTCGGGCCCCGCACGATCTACCTCGTCGGGCTCGTCGTCTTCACCGCGTCGTCCCTGGCCTGCGGTCTGACCGGCACGATCCACGGGCTGATCATCGCCCGCGTCGTCCAGGGCCTGGGCGCCTCGCTCATGACCCCGCAGACGATGGCGGCGATCACCCGCCTCTTCCCCGCGAGCCAGCGCGGCCAGGCGATGGCGCTGTGGGGTGCGGTCGCCGGAGTCGCGACTCTCGTCGGCCCGATCCTCGGTGGCGTGCTCATCGACTCGCTCGGCTGGGAGTGGATCTTCTTCGTCAACGTGCCCGTCGGCGTCGTCGCGTTCGTGCTCGCCGCGCGGCTCGTGCCGAAGTTCCCGACGCACCCGCACCGCTTCGACTGGCTCGGCGTCGTGCTCTCCGGGCTCGGCCTCTTCTGCGTCGTCTTCGGCATCCAGGAGGGCAACACCTACGACTGGGGCACGATCGCCGGCCCGATCTCGGTGTGGGGGCTCATCATCACCGGCCTCGTCATCATCGGGGTCTTCGTGTGGTGGCAGAAGGTCAACCGCGCCGAGCCCCTCATGCCGCTCGAGCTGCTCAAGGACCGCAACTTCGCCGTCGCCAACACCGGGATCGCCGTCGTCGGCTTCACCGTGACCGCGATGCCGTTCGCGCTCATGATCTGGGCCCAGGCCGCCCGCGGCTACACCCCGACGCAGGCCGCGCTCATCAGCGCCCCGATGGCGGTCATGACGATGCTCCTCGCGGCGCGCGTCGGCAAGATCGTCGACCGGACCCACCCGCGGATCCTCGCGACCTTCGGCTTCGCCCTCTGGGGCATCTCGCTCGCGATCCTGTCGCGCATGCTCGACACGACGACCTCGGTGTGGCTCATCTGCATCCCGATGGCCCTGCTCGGTGTCGCGAACAGCTTCGTCTGGGGTCCGCTCTCGACCGCCGCGACCGGCAACCTGCCACCGCAGAAGGCCGGGGCCGGCGCGGGCATCTACAACACGACCCGCCAGATCGGCTCGGTCATCGGCAGCGCCGTCGTCGCGACCGTCATGGAGTCGCGGATCGCCGCGCACCTACCGGGCGGCGGCGACTTCTCGGCGGCCCAGGCCTCGGGCGCGGCGATCCCGGAGTTCGTCCGGGTGCGCCTGGCCGAGGCGATGGCCGACACGATGCTCGTGCCCGCCGTCGTCATCGGCGCCGCGAGCGTCCTCACGCTCGCCTTCGAACTCCCCCGCCACCAGGCCGCGCGCATCGGCCGTCACCGCGCCGGCCGCACGACCGGCTGACCTGCGCATCGTCGGCGCTCAATCACCACCGATGCCCGTGCGTTCGACGCCCTCGACGATCCAGCGTTGGAGGAAGAGGAACATGAGCAGGAGCGGGAAGATCGCGACGACCGCGGCCATGAACAGCTCGGACAGGTTGACCGACTGCGCCGTGAGGAAGGTCGACAGCGCGATCTGCACGGTCCACGCCTCCTGATCCTGGGCGATGACCAGCGGCCAGAGGAAGGCATTCCACGAGCCGATGAAGGTGATCGTGCCGATCGCCGCGGCGAATCCGCCGGAGTTCGGCACGACGATCCGCCAGAACGTGCCCCAATACCCGAGCCCGTCGATGAAGGCCGCCT
>RRZU013525909.1_pt1 | contig 27501 bp, 16 predicted proteins | sample 2165561 | NCBI WGS metagenome assembly RRZU01 (sample SAMN10456909, study PRJNA506462) | wastewater metagenome | isolation source: wastewater sludge | place: USA: Moscow, Idaho | reverse complement strand
TGAACGGGTGCAGTCATAGCGGAGCTTCCAGGGCGGTATCGCTGGGCCGCCCGCGCCAGCGGTTGACGCGGTGGCGCAGGCGGTCGAGGTACAGGTAGACCACCGGGGTGGTGTAGAGGGTGAGCAACTGGCTGAGCACCAGCCCGCCGACGATGGTCAGGCCCAGCGGCTGGCGCATCTCGGCGCCCTCGGCGCCGCCGACCAGCAGCGGCAGCGCGCCGAGGATCGCCGACAGGGTGGTCATCACGATGGGCCGGAAACGCAGCAGGCAGGCACGGCGGATCGACTCCTCCGGGCTCAGGCGCTCGCGGCGCTCCAGCTGCAGGGCCAGGTCGATCATCAGGATGGCGTTCTTCTTCACCACGCCGATCAACAGGAACAGGCCGAGCAGCGAGATCAGGCTGAACTGCCCGCCGGTGAGCTGGATCGCCAGCAGCGCGCCGACCCCGGCCGACGGCAGGGTGGAGAGGATGGTCAGCGGGTGGATGTAGCTCTCGTAGAGGATGCCGAGCACCAGATAGACCAACAGCAGCGCGCCGAGGATCATCAGCGGCTGGGCGTTCTGGCTGTCCTGGAAGACGCCGCCGGTGCCGCCCAGCTTGCCCTGCACCTCGGTGGGCAGGTCGATCAGCGCCATGGCGCGGTCGATGGCGGCGCTGGCCTGATCCAGGCTCACGCCCTCGGCCAGGGCGAAGGAGAAGCTCTCGGCGGCGAAGGCGCCGTCGTGCTGCACGCGGTCCTCGGCCAGGCTGCGTTCCCAGCGGGCGAAGGCGGCCAGCGGCACCTGGGCGCCGTCCGGGGCGATCAGCCGCACCTGGTCGAGCACCTCGGGATGCTGGGCGTAGCGCGGGTCGATCTCCAGCACCACGCTGTACTGGTTGAGGCTCTCGTAGATGGTCGACACCTGGCGCTGGCTGAAGGCGTTGTTGAGCAGCGCGGTGACCGTGCTCATCTCCAGCCCCAGGCGCTTGGCCGCCTCGCGGTCGACCACCAGGGTGATCTGCTGGGTGCCGGCGCCCTCGCGGGCGTCGACGTCGGTCAGCTCCGGCAGGCTCTTGAAGGCGTCGCGCACCTTCGGCTGCCACTCCTTGAGGGCCTCCAGTTCGCTGGCCAGCAGCACGTACTCGTAGCTGGAACTGCCGCCCTCGCGGGCGCCGAAGCGCAGGTCCTGGTCGGGCATCAGGAACAGCTGTCCGCCCGGCACCTTGGGCAGGCTGCGGCGCAGCCGCTCGGCGACCCGCTGGGCGCTGGCGTCGCGCTCGGCCACCGGCTTGAGGCGCACCAGCATGAAGGCGTTGTTGATCCCGCCCTGGCCGCCGATGAAGCCGGCCACGCTCTCCACCGCCGGGTCCTCAAGGACGGCGCGGCGGAAGATTTCCATCTTCGGCTGCATGACCTGGAACGACAGCCCGTCGTCGCCGCGGATGAAGCCGACCAGCTGTCCGGTGTCCTGCTCGGGGAAGAAGGTCTTGGGCACGTTGACGTACAGCCAGACGTTGAGGGCGATGGTGGCGAAGAGGCCCAGCAGGGTCAGCAGCGCGTGGCGCAGCGACCACTCCAGGCTGACCCGGTAGAAGGCCAGCACCCGCTCCTGCAGCCGCGCGCCGAAACGCCGCAGCCGGCCGTCGCGGCCCCGGGTGTCGCCGGGACGCAGCCAGCGGGCGCAGAGCATCGGCGTCAGGGTCAGCGAGACCAGCAGGGAGATGACGATGGCCACCGTCAGGGTGATGGCGAACTCGCGGAACAGCCGCTCGACGATGCCGCCCATGAACAGGATGGAGAGGAACACCGCGACCAGCGAGACGTTCATCGACAGCAGGGTGAAGCCCACCTCCTTCGAGCCCTTGAGCGCCGCCGGCAGCGGCTTCTCGCCGGCCTCGATGTGCCGGGCGATGTTCTCCAGCACCACGATGGCGTCGTCCACCACCAGCCCGGTGGCGATGATCAGCGCCATCAAGGACAGGTTGTTCAGCGAGAAATCCAGCAGGTACATGGCGGTGAAGCTGCCGACCAGCGACACCGGCACCGCCAGCGCCGGGATCAGCGCGGCACGCGGGCGGCCGAGGAAGGCCAGCACCACCAGGATCACCAGCGCCACGGCAATCAGCAGAGTACGCTCGGCCTCGTGCAGGGTGGCGCGGATCGACGGCGAGCGGTCGCTGGCCACCTGCAGCTCGACGCTGGCCGGCAGCACCGCGCGTAGCGCCGGCAGCTCGGCGCGGATGCCCTCGATGGTCTCGATGATGTTGGCTTCGGCCTGGCGGTTGACCACCAGCAGCACCGCCTGCTCGTCGTTGTAGAAACCGCTGTTGTAGCGGTTCTCCACCGCATCGCGCACCTCGGCGATGTCGCCCAGGCGGATCGCCGCGCCGTCCTGGTGGCGGATGATCAGCGGCAGGTAGTCGGCGGCGCGCGACAGCTGGTCGTTGCTGGCGATCTGCCAATGGCGGCTGCCGTCCTCCACCGCGCCCTTGGGGCCGCGCACGTTGGCCGCGCCGAGCGCCTGGCGCACCTCGTCGAGGGCGATGCCGTAGTGCTCCAGCAGGCGCGGCTGCAGCTCGACGCGCACCGCCGGCAGCGAACTGCCGCCGACCTGCACCTCGCCGACCCCCGGCACCTGGGAAAGTTTCTGCGCGACGATGGTCGAGGCGGCGTCGTAGAGCCGGCCCTTGTCGAGCACCGTCGAGGTCAGCGACAGCACCATGATCGGCGCCTGCGACGGGTTGACCTTGCGGTAGGTGGGCATGCTGCGCATGGCACTGGGCAGCAGGGTGCGCGCGGCATTGATCGCCGCCTGCACCTCGCGGGCGGCGGCGTTGATGTCGCGGTCCAGGTCGAACTGCAGGATGATCCGCGTCGAGCCCTGGCTGCTGCGGCTGGTCATCTGGTTGACCCCGGCGATGGTGCCCAGCGAGCGCTCCAGCGGCATGGCCACGCTGGAGGCCATCACCTGCGGGCTGGCGCCGGGCAGGCTGGCTTGCACGGTGATCACCGGGAAATCCATCTGCGGCAGCGGCGCCACCGGCAGCAGGCCGAAGCTCAGCACGCCGGCCAGCAGGATCGCCAGGCTGAGCAGCAGGGTGGCCACCGGGCGGACGATGAAAGGCGCCGAGAGGTTCATTGCCCTGCTCCGCCCACCGCCACACCCGCCGCGCTGCGCCCGGCAAAGCGCCGGCTCAGGCGGTCGAACCACAGATAGATCACCGGGGTGGTGAACAGGGTCAGCACCTGGCTGACCAGCAGGCCGCCGACCATCACCAGACCGAGCGGCTGGCGCAGCTCGGCGCCGGAGCCCGAGGCGAGCATCAGCGGGATGGCGCCGAACAGCGCGGCCAGGGTGGTCATCAGGATCGGCCGGAAGCGCAGCAGCGCCGCCTGGTGGATCGCCGCCTGCGGATCCATGCCCTGGTGGCGCTCGGCCTCGAGGGCGAAGTCGATCATCATGATCGCGTTCTTCTTGACGATGCCGATCAGGAGGATGATGCCGATCACCGCGATCAGCCCCAGGTCGTTGCCGGTCAAGAGCAGCGCCAGCAGCGCGCCGACGCCGGCCGAGGGCAAGGTGGAGAGGATGGTGATCGGGTGGATGTAGCTCTCGTAGAGCACGCCGAGCACGATGTACATGGTGACGATGGCGGCGAGAATCAGCCACAGGGTGCTCGACAGCGAGGCGCGGAACGCCTCGGCGGCGCCCTGGAAGCGGGTCTGCACGCCTTCCGACAGGCCGATCCCGGCCTTGACCTGCTCGATGCGCGCCACCGCCTCGCCCAGCGCCACGCCGGGCGCCAGGTTGAACGACACGGTGACCGCCGGGAACTGGCCGATACGGTTGACCACCAGCGGCGCGGCGCGCTCCTCGACGCGCACCAGGCTGGCCAGCGGCACCGCCACTCCGCCCTCGCCGGCCACGTGCAGCTGACGCAGCGCGGCCAGACCCATCTCGCGGGCGCCCTGGCTTTCAAGCACCACGCGGTACTGGCTGGTCTGGGTGAAGATGGTGGAGATCTGCCGCTGGCCGAAGGCGTCGTACAGCGCGCTGTCGATGGCGCTCATGCTCACGCCGAGGCGCCCGGCCAGGTCGCGGTCGACCTGCAGGTAGGCCTGCAGGCCGCGGCTCTGCAGGTCGCTGGTGACGTCGGCCAGCTCGGGCACGCCCTCCAGCGCCTCGACCAGCCGCGGAGTCCACGCCTCCAGCAGCGCGGCGTCCGGCGATTCCAGGCTGAACTGGTACTGGGTACGGCTGATGCGGTCCTCGATGGTCAGCTCCTGCACCGGCTGCAGGAACAGCTCGATGCCCGGCACCTGCGCCAGCGCCGGGCGCAGCCGCTCGATCACCTCGGCGGCGGTGACGTCGCGCTCGGCATGGGGCAGCAGGTTGATCTGCAGGCGCCCGCTGTTGAGGGTGGCGTTGTCGCCGTCCACCCCGATGTAGGACGACAGGCTGGCCACCGCCGGATCGGCGAGGATCGCCTCGGCCAGACGCTGCTGGCGCTCGCTCATGGCGGCGAAGGAGATGCTCTGCGGCGCCTGGCTGATGCCCTGGATGGCGCCGCTGTCCTGTACCGGGAAGAAGCCCTTGGGCACCGCCAGATAGAGCGCCACGGTCAGCGCCAGGGTGCCGAGGGCGATCAGCAGGGTGATGCCCTGATGGCGCAGTACCCAGTGCAGGCCGCCGTCGTAGCGGGCGATCAGCCAGTCGATCCAGGCCCCGCTGGCCTTGTAGAAGCGGCTCTGCTCGGCTGCGGGATCGTGGCGCAGCAGGCGCGCGCACATCATCGGCGTCAGGGTCAGCGACACCACCAGGGAGATGAGGATGGCCACCGCCAGGGTGATGGCGAACTCGCGGAACAGGCGCCCGACCACATCGGCCATGAACAGCAGCGGAATCAGCACGGCGATCAGCGAGAAGGTCAGCGAGATCAGGGTGAAGCCGATCTGCCGGGCGCCCTTGAGTGCGGCATTCAGCGGCGTCTCGCCCTCTTCCAGATGGCGGGCGACGTTCTCCAGCATGACGATGGCGTCGTCGACCACGAAGCCGGTGGCGATGGTCAGCGCCATCAGGGTCAGGTTGTTGACCGAGAAGCCGGCCAGGTGCATCACCGCGAAGGTACCGATCAAGGACAGCGGCACGGCGATGGAGGGAATCACCGTGGCGGCCAGGCGGCGCAGGAACAGGAAGGTCACCAGCACCACCAGGCCGATCGCCAGCAGCAGCTCGAACTGCACGTCGCGCACCGCGGCGCGGATGGTCTGGGTGCGGTCGCTGAGCACGCGCACCTCGACCCCGGCCGGCAGGCTGGCGGTGATGCCCGGCAGCAGCGCCTGGATGCGGTCGACCACCTCGATGACGTTGGCGCCCGGCTGGCGCTGCACGTTGACCAGCACCGCGGCGTTGCGGTCGGCCCAGGCGGCGAGGCGCTCGTTCTCCGCGCCGTCGACCACCTCGGCGATATCGCCCAGGCGCAGGGTCGCGCCATTGCTGTAGGTCAGCAGCAGGTCGCGGTATTCGGCGGCGGATTTCAGCTGATCGTTGGCGTCGAGCTGGGAGACGCGGGTCGGACCGTCGAAGTTGCCCTTGGGCTGGTTGACGTTGGCGGCATTGATCAGGCTGCGCACGTCGCTCAGGGTCAACCCGTAGGCGGCCAGCGCCTGCGGGTTGACGCGGATGCGCACCGCCGGGCGCTGCCCGCCGGCCAGGCTGACCAGGCCGACGCCGTTGATCTGCGCCAGCTTCTGCGCCATGCGCGTGTCGACCAGATCGTTGACCTCCGGCAGCGGCAGGGTCGCGGAGGTGACCGCCAGGGTCAGCACCGGGGTATCGGCCGGGTTGACCTTGTTGTACACCGGCGGCGCCGGCAGGTCATTGGGCAGCAGGTTGCTGGCCGCGTTGATCGCCGCCTGCACCTCCTGCTCGGCGACCTCCAGGGCCACGTCGAGGCTGAAGCGCAGGGTGATCACCGAGGCGCCGCCCGAACTGGTCGAGGACATCTGCGCAAGGCCGGGCATCTGCCCGAACTGGCGCTCCAGCGGCGCGGTCACCGCGCTGCCCATCACCTCCGGGCTGGCGCCGGGATACAACGTCAGCACGCGGATGGTCGGGTAATCCACCTGGGGCAGCGCCGCCACCGGCAGCAGCCGGTAGGCGATGGCCCCGGCGAGGAAGATCGCCACCATCAGCAGGGTGGTCGCCACCGGGCGCAGAATGAACGGACGCGACAGGTTCATCAGTCGGCTTTCCCGGTTGCGGCGGCAGGAGCCGGGCGCTCGCCCTGGGCGGCTCCCGGAGCGGCGCTCTGCAAACGTCCGTCACTGGCGCGCTCGCCCGCCTCGTCACGCGGCGCCGCACCGGCAGCGCCGGGAGCGGCCGGCGGCGTGGCCGGCTTGAAGGCGCCTTCCACCACTTCCACCGTGCTGCCGGCGCGCAGCCGGTCGGTGCCCTCCAGCACCACCTTCTCGCCGGCCGCCAGCCCCTCGGCGATCAGGCTCTGCTCGCCGTTGCCGGTCTCGACCCGCACCGGGCGTACTTCCACCTTGTCGTCGGCGCCGACCACATAGACGAAGGTGCCGCTGTTGCCGAACTGCACCGCCTCGGCCGGCAGCAGCAGCGCCTCGCGACGGGTGTCGACGCGCAGGCGCACGTTGACGAACTGGTTGGGGAACAGGCGCTCGTCGGCGTTCTCGAAACGCGCCTTGAGGCGCACGGTGCCGGTGGCGGTGTCGATCTGGTTGTCCAGGCTGGCCAGCACGCCCTCGGCCAGCCGGTTGCGCTCGCCGCGATCCCAGGCCTCGACGGCCAGCGCGGCGCCCTGCCGGTAGCGCGCCAGCACCGCCGGCAGCTCGGCCTCGGGCAGGGTGAAGCTGACGGTGATCGGCGCGGTCTGGGCGATGCTCACCAGCGGCGTGGCGTCGCCCGAGGACACCAGGTTGCCGACATCCACCTGACGCAGGCCGAGACGCCCGTCGATGGGTGCGCGTACCTCGGTGAAGTCCAGCTTCAGGCGCGCCTCGGCGACCTGCGCCTCCAGGCTCTTCAGGCTGCCGCGCAGCTGCTCGACGCTGGCCTGCTGGCTGTCGAGGGTCTGTTTGGCGATGGAGTCCTCGGCGTAGAGGCCCTGGTAGCGCTTGAGGTCGAGTTCGGCGTTCTTAAGCTCGGCGCGCCGCTCCAGCAGGTTACCCTCGGCCTGGTTCAGCGCGGCGCGGTAGCTGCGCGGATCGATGCGCGCCAGCAGTTGCCCGGCCTTGACCTGCGCGCCCTCCTCGAACAGCACCTCGACCAGCTCGCCGTCGACCCGCGGGCGCACGCTGACGCTGTTGTAGGCCTGCACGGTGCCGAGCGCCTTGAGCTCCACCGCGTAGTCGCCCAGGCGCGCCTCGGTGAGCCGCACCGGCACCGCCCCGCCACCTCCCATGCCGCGGAACCGCCCACCGGGCCCGCCGCCCATCCCCGGCATCCCCGGCCCGCGCGCAGCCGGCGCCTCGGCCACCGGCTGCGGCCACCACCACCAGGCCAGCGCCACGGCGAGCAACAGGACAACAGCGCCGAGCAACCAGCGCTGGCGAGAAGAAGCATGGGGAGCAGAGAGTCGGGACATGGTGCGAATCGCTTTCCTTGGGAGGCTGAACGATAAGGCCTCTCAGTTGGGATGCAAAGGAGCTTTACCGGCACTTTACCTGCCCGGCGGCGATCCATCTCGGCAACGCAGCCCCTAAACGCAAACGGCCTGCGCAAGGCAGGCCGTTTGCACACCAGACGAGGACTCAGAGCGCCTTCAGCGCCGCCGCGTAGTCCGGCTCGTCGGCGATTTCGCCGACCAGTTCGGCATGCAGCACCTTGTCGTGCTCGTCGAGCACCACCACGGCGCGGGCGGCGAGGCCGCGCAGCGGGCCTTCGGCGATGGCCACGCCGTAGTTGTCGAGGAACTCGCGGCCGCGCAGGGTCGAGAGGTTGATCACGTTGTCCAGGCCTTCGGCGGCGCAGAAGCGCTTCTGCGCGAACGGCAGGTCGGCGGAGATGCACAGCACCACGGTATTGGCCAGCTTGCTCGCCTCGGCATTGAAGGTGCGCACCGAGGTGGCGCAGGTCGGGGTGTCGACGCTGGGGAAGATGTTCAGCACCTTGCGCTGGCCGGCGAAGTCGGCCAGGGTCTTGTCGGACAGGTCGCCCGCCACCAGGCTGAAGGCCGGGGCCTGGCTGCCGACCTGCGGCAGGCTGCCGTCGACGCGTACCGGGTTGCCTTTGAGGGTCACTTGACTCATTGCGGTATTCCTTTTGCTTCAGGGATGAAAGCCCCGGCGCCGCCGGGGCGGTCGATCAGGGATGGCGGGCGAAGTGCTCACGGGTCAGCCGCAGCACCAGCGGGCTGAGCAGCAGCAGCGACACCAGGTTGGGCAGCGCCATCAGGCCGTTGAGGGTGTCGGCAACCAGCCAGGCGAACTCCAGATGGGCCAGCGCGCCGAAGGGGATGGCCAGGACGAAGACCAGGCGGAACGGCAGGATCGCCCGGGTGCCGGCGAGGAACTCCCAGCAGCGTTCGCCGTAGTAGCTCCAACCGAGAATAGTGGTGAAGGCGAAGATCGCCAGGGCCAGGGCGATCAGGTGGCTGCCGATGCCGGGCAGCGCCGACTCGAAGGCCGCCGCCGACAGCGCCGCGCCGCTGGCGCCGCTGGTCCATACCCCGGAGCAGACGATCGCCAGACCGGTCAGGGTGCAGATGATCAGGGTATCGATGAAGGTGCCGAGCATGCCGATCAGCCCCGAGCGCACCGCGCTGGTGGTGGTGCCGGCGGCCTGGGCGATGCCGGCTGTGCCCAGCCCCGCCTCGTTGGAGAAGATCCCGCGGGCCACGCCGAAGCGGATCGCCGCCATCACCGCGGCGCCGGCGAAGCCGCCGGTGGCGGCGATGGGGGTGAAGGCGTGGGTGAAGATCAGCGCGAAGGCGGCGGGAATCTGCGCGGCGTTGACCGCCAGCACCGCCAGCGAGGCGACCACGTAGGCGATGCTCATCGCCGGCACCAGCGCTTCGGCGACCTTGCCGATGCGGCGGATGCCGCCGAGGATCACCAGCCCGGCCAGCAGCATCACCGCCAGGCCGGTGGCCCAGTGCGGCATGCCGAAGGAGACGTGCAGCGCATCGGCCATGCTGTTGACCTGGACCATGTTGCCGATGCCGAAGCCGGCCAGCCCGCCGAAGATCGCGAAGGCGCTGCCGAGCCACTTCCAGCGCGGGCCTAGGCCGTTCTTGATGGCGTACATGGGGCCGCCGACATGCTCCTTGCGCTCGTCGACCTCGCGGTAATGCACCGCCAGCACCACTTCGGCGTACTTGGTGGCCATGCCGACCAGCGCGGTACACCACATCCAGAACAGCGCGCCGGGGCCGCCGAGGAAGATCGCCGTGGCCACCCCGGCGATGTTGCCGGTGCCGATGGTCGCGGCCAGGGTGGTCATCAGCGCCTGGAACGGGCTGATCTCGCCGGTGCCGGCCTCGCCCTTGTGGCGGCCCTGCCAGAGCAGGCGCAGGCCGGTGCCCAGGCGCAGCAGCGGCATGCCGCGCAGCGCCAGCATCAGAAACAACCCGGTACCGAGGATCAGCACCAGCATGGGCGGCCCCCAGACCAGTCCGTTGACCTGTTCGACCAGCGCATGGAACCACGCCATCCTCACCTCTCCTGTCGTCTCGTTGCGGGCGCGGCTCGATCCGCCGCGCGGTGGCGATGGTGCGCGGTGGCGCGCCATCGGGGTCCGTCGGGCGCCACCGGTGTGCGGCCGGCGCCTCGCTGTGCGCGCGGGTGTGCCGCGCCCGGCGATCCTAGCACGGCGCCGCGCGGCGAAAACCCGACGGACTGCAGTGGCTTTGCCGGGGCCAGGACAGGCGGGGACGCCGGGCGCGCCAGAGTCCAGTACGAGTTCCGGGGCGCATGGCGCACCCTGCCGAATTCGTGCACAGGCCCTGCGCCGCCCCCCGGCCGGCCCTGCAGGAGCGGGCGCGATCGGCTAGGATGGCGGCTTTTCCCGGAATGCCTGCGCGATGAAACTCGTCTCCTTCAATATCAACGGCCTGCGCGCCCGCCCCCATCAACTGGCCGAACTGATCGAGCGTCACCAGCCCGACGTGATCGGCCTGCAGGAAACCAAGGTGGCCGACGAGCAGTTCCCCCGCGCTGAGGTCGAGGCGCTCGGCTACCACGTCGAGTACCACGGCCAGAAGGGCCACTACGGGGTCGCCCTGCTGTCGCGCCAGGCGCCGCAGAACCTGCTCAAGGGCTTCCCCTGGGATGGCGAGGAGTCCCAGCGGCGCTTCATCGGCGCCACCTTCAGCGATGCCCAGGGCCGGCCGCTGCACGTGTTCAACGGCTACTTCCCGCAGGGCGAGAGCCGCAGCCACGCCACCAAGTTCCCGGCCAAGACGCAGTTCTACGCCGACCTGCAGCGCCTGCTGGAGGAGCGTTTCCGTCCCGAGCAGGGCGTGGTGGTGATGGGCGACTTCAATATCTCCCCCGAGGACTGCGACATCGGCATCGGCGCCGACAACGCCAAGCGCTGGCTGCGCACCGGCAAGTGCAGCTTCCTGCCCGAGGAACGCGAGTGGCTGGCGCGCCTCAAGCAGTGGGGGCTGGTGGACAGCTTCCGCCACCTGCACCCGGCGGTGGCCGACCGCTTCAGCTGGTTCGACTACCGCAGCCGCGGTTTCGAGGACGAGCCCAAGCGCGGCCTGCGCATCGACCTGATCATGGCCTCCAGCGGCCTGCTGCCGCGCCTGGCCGAGGCCGGCATCGACTACGACCTGCGCGCCATGGACAAGCCCTCCGACCACGCGCCGGTGTGGCTGCGCCTGGACTGAGACACCGGTCACAGTCACCGTCATTCGGGCGTCACCTCGGCGCCCTACCCTGCGCGGCAGTCTTCCGTCGTCCGCCCAGGAGTCCTGCCATGTCGCGCCTCGCCCCGTTCCGCCGCCTTGTGCCGTTCGCCGCGCTGCTGGGCCTGCTGCTCGGCGCGCCGGTGCAGGCGGCCCTGGCGCTGCCCGACGACGACCGGCCGCTGCTGCGCATCCACGGCTCCAACACCATCGGCGCGCGCCTGGCGCCGGCGCTGGTGGCCGGCCTGCTGGAGCGCGAGGGCTTCGGCTCGCTGCGCATCGAGCCGGGGCGCCAGGCCAACGAGCAGCGCCTCAGCGCCCGCGATGCACAAGGCCGCCGGGTAACGGTGGAGATCGCCGCCCACGGCTCGGGCACCGGTTTCACCGCGCTGGCCGCCGGGCAGGCGGAGATCGCCGCCGCTTCGCGGCCGATCAAGGCCGAGGAGGCGCGCCGCCTCGCCCATCTGGGCGATCTGCGCAGCCGCGAGGCCGAGCAGGTGATCGCCATAGACGGGCTGGCGGTGATCCTGCACCCGGACAACCCGCTCAACAGCCTGTCGGTGGAGCAGCTGGCGCGGGTGTTCTCCGGCGAGATCGCCCGCTGGGAACAGCTCGGCGCCCCGCCCGGAGCGATCCGCCTGTACGCCCGCGATGCCCGCTCCGGCACCTGGGACACCTTCAACGAGCTGGTGCTGGCCGCCCACGGCCGTAGCCTCGCCGCCGGCGCACGGCGCTTCGAGTCGAGCGAGGCGCTGTCCGCCGCGGTCAGCGCCGACCCGCGCGGCATCGGCTTCATCGGCCTGCCCTACATCCGCCATGCCAAGCCGCTGGCGCTGCAGAGCGGCGACGCGCGGCCGATGCTGCCCGGCACCTCGCTGGTGGCCAGCGAGGACTATCCGCTGGCGCGGCGGCTGTACCTGTACCTCAAGCCCGAGGAGGACAACCCCTGGGCGCGCGCCCTGGTGCGCTTCGCCCAGAGCCCCCGGGGGCAGGCGCTGGTGGCCCGCGAGGGCTTCGTCGCGCAGACCGTGCAGGCGATGAAGGTCACCCCGCATGCCGGGATGCCCGAGCGCTACCGGCGCCTGGCCGAGGAGGCGCACCGCCTGACGGTCAGCTTCCGCTTCAACGCGGGCAGCGCGCACCTGGACAACAAGGCCCTGCAGGACGTGCTGCGGGTGCAGCAGTACCTGCGTGCCCACCACAAGAGCCAGGGGCAGGCGGTGCTGGTCGGCTTCGGCGACGCCAGCGGCAGCGCCGAGCGCACCCGCCTGCTGTCCAAGCTGCGCGCCCTGGCGGTGCAGCGCGAGCTGAGCCGCGGCGGCATCCTGCTGCGCGACATCGACGGTCTCGGCGAAGCCCTGCCGCTGGCCGCCGACAGCGCCGACGGCGGGCGCCAGCGCAACCGCCGAGTCGAGGTCTGGGTGTACTGAGGCGCCGCGCCGGCTAAACTGCGCCCCCCGCCTTCGCACCGAGACTTTCCCCATGCCCATCGCCATGGCCCGCCACATCCTGGTCAAGACCGCCGCCGAGGCCGAGCAGCTCAAGGCCCGTCTGGCCAAGGGCGAGGACTTCGACACCCTGGCCCGCCGCCACTCCACCTGCCCGTCGCGCAAGCGCGGCGGCGACCTGGGCGAGATCCGTCCGGGGCAGATGGTCAAGGCGTTCGAGAATGCGGTGTTCCGCAAGCCGGTCAACCAGGTGCAGGGGCCGCTCAAGACCCAGTTCGGCTGGCATCTGGTGCTGACCTACTTCCGCGACTGAGGCGCACACCGCGCCACACGCGCCGGCCCGAGAAGGGCGAGGCATAGCCCGCGGGCCGACGCGCGCTACGCATCCGCCCCCTGCAGGCGCTGCGCGCGGCTGGCGCGCTGCTGCTCCAGCAGACGGCGCAGCTGCTGGTCGAGCTTGTCCAGGCAGCCCTGCGGGTCGAGCCAGTAGTCGGTGGACCACAGCCGCAGGATCTCCCAGCCCAGCCCGCGCAGCACGCTCTCGCGCACCTTGTCGCGGTCGCGGGCGGTGGCCGAGCGGTGGTAGGTGGCGCCGTCGCATTCGATGCCAGCGAGGTAGCGCCCCGGCGCGTCCGGGTCGACCACGCCGAGGTCGATGCGGAAACGCGACACCCCGACCTGCGGGTGCAGCACCCAGCCGCGCTCGCCCAGGGCGCGCGCCACCGCCTCCTCGAACGGCGAGTCGAACTCGCCCACCGAGCCGAACACCGCGGCATCAAGGGCGCGGGCGCCGTGCTCGGCGAATTCGAGGAAGTGCTTGAGGCCGCGCACGCCGAGCGCGGCGGTGCGCGACAGGTCGATCTGCTCCGGGCGCAGGCTGCTGAACACCTTCAGCTCGCGCCGCGCGCGGGTGATCGCCACGTTGAGGCGGCGCTCGCCGCCGCGCTGGTTGAGCGGGCCGAAGTTCATGCTCAGCTGGCCCTGGCGGTCGGGGCCGAAGGTGGTGCTGAACAGGATCAGGTCGCGCTCGTCGCCCTGCACCGACTCCAGGTTCTTGACGAACACCGGCTCGATCAGCGCCTCGTCGAAGTGGCGGTCCAGCGCCGGATTGGCGCGCCGCGCCGCGTCCAGCAGGTCGAGGATCAGGGTCTGCTGCTTCTGGTTGAAGGTGACCACGCCCAGGCTCAGCGCGCCCGGCTCGACACCGGCCAGGCGCTGCTCGATCTCCGCCACCACCGCGTCGGCCTCGGCGCGGTTGGTCTGGCTGCTGCCGCGCGCGTAGAGGCCGTCGACGCGCACCAGGTTGACCGCGCGATCCTCGGTGGTCGGCGACGGGAAGGTGATCAGCCCGCCCTTGTAGTAGCGGTGGTTGGAGAAGGTGATCAGGCTCTCGTGGCGCGAGCGGTAGTGCCAGGCCAGGTCGAGGGTCGGCAGGTTGGCGCCGAGCAGCTCGTCGAGGATGCTCTCCAGGTCCTCGTCGTCGCCCTCCTCCTCGCCACCCTGGGCGGTGGTGAAGAAGCTGGTCGGCGGCAGCTGCTTGGGATCGCCGACCACCACCACCTGACGGCCGCGGGCGATGGCGCCGATGGCGTCCCACACGGTGATCTGCGAGGCCTCGTCGAAGATCACCAGATCGAAGGGTTCCTGGTCGGCCGGCAGGTACTGGGCGATCGACAGCGGCGACATCAGCAGGCACGGGGTCAGCGTGGCGATGGCGTGGGGCGCCTCGGCGAGCAGCTGGCGCAGCGGCTTGTGGCGGTTCTTCTTCTCCAGCTCGCGGCGCAGCAGGCCGAATTCGCTGCTGTATTTGCTGTCCTCGCGGCCGTTGAGCTGCTGGCGGATGCGCGTGCGGATGTACTCGGCGGTGATCGCCCGCACGCGGTCGTCGAGGGCACGGAAGCCGGCGATCTTGCGCTCGTGCTCGACGGCGACGAACTGGCGCAGCGCCGGTTCGGCATCGATCTGCGCGGCCAGCCAGCCGCGCGCGTAGTTGACCTCCAGCACCCGCATCAGGTCGGCGCCCTCCAACCGGCCCTGTTCGAGCGCGGCGATCAGCGGCTGCAGACCGAGGCCCAGCGCCTCGCTGCGCACCCGCCGCCAGGCGCACCAGCCGTGCAGGCGGCCGGCGTGGCGTTCCAGTTGCCCGGCCAGCGTCGCCAGGCGGGCCAGACCGGCCTCGCCGGGCTCGTACAGCTCGCCGGGCGCGCGGCCGATCAGCGCGGCGAAGGCCTCCAGCGCCTCCTCCAGATCGGCGCCGAGCTGCAGGGCGTCGCCGCACAGGCGGCCGACCGCGGCCTGCGCGTCGAGCAGCCCGTTGCCCTCCAGCACCAGACGGCGCAGGCCCTGGCGCAGGGCGGCGAGCTGTTCGCCGTCGCCGGCCAGCGCGGCGGGCAGCGAGCGCAGCTGCCAGGCCAGCTGGGCCAGTTCGTGCAGCGCCTCGGGGTCGGAGTCCAGGCCGTGCCAATGCGGCAGGCCGGCCAGCCGCGGCGCCAGCGCCTGCAGTTCGCGGTGCAGCTGCTGCAGGGTGCCCAGCACCGGCAGGTCGGCGCCGACCCCGTCGCTCAGGCCGACCCCGGCCTGTTCCAGCAGCCAGGCCTGCAACTGGCGCTGGCGCACCAGCTTGAGCGGCCACCAGCTGTCCTGCGCCTCGCGCCAGCGCTGCTCCAGGGCCGTCAGGTCCAGCGCCAGCAGGCGCTCGCGCGGCCAGGCCTGGGACAGCCCGGCCTGCAGTTCGGCGAAGCGCTGCAGCAGCGGCACCGCCTTGTTCAGGGCGTCCAGGCGCTCCAGCACGTCGGCCTGGAAGGCGAAGTCCAGGTCCTTGCCGGCGGCCTGCGGCAGCAGGCGCAGCAACTGGCCGAGGGCCGCCAGCTGGCCGCGTCCCTGCAGCGGGCGCAGCAGGCCGAGGTGCCGGCCGAGCGCGGCCAGACAGTCGCCCAGCGCCGTGGCGCGCGCGGCGAGCAGCGCCGCCTGGGCCAGCGCGGCCTGCTGCCAGGCCATGCTCCAGTCGTCGACGGCGACGAAGGCCAGCGGATGCTCGCCGGCGCCGCCCAGTTCGGCGGCGTTGAGGCCGAGGCGTTCGGCCACCGCCAGCAGGTGCTCGCGGTCGGCGGCGGTGTGGCTGTCGGGATCGCTCCAGCGCAGCTCGACGAGCGGCACCCCGGCATGGGCCACCGCCAGCGCCAGGGCGCCGCGCACGGTCAGGCCGTTGCGCCGGGGCCGGTGCAGGGCCTCGACCAGCGCATTGAGCTCGTCGCGCAACTGGCGCAGGCGCGAAGTCTCGCGCGCCCATTCGACGTCGCGCAGGGTGCCGCGCGCCTTCCAGGCGTCGGCCAGCTGCTGGAATACCTCGACCTTGCGCGCCTTGTTGGAATGCAGCTCCAGGCAGAATTCGCCGAGGCCATGCTCGCGCAGGCGGCGATAGACCACCTCCAGCGCGGCGGCCTTCTCGGCGACGAACAGCACCCGGCGGCCGAGGGCCAGGTTGTGGGCGATCATGTTGGCGATGGTCTGCGACTTGCCGGTGCCCGGCGGGCCGATCATCACGAAATTGCGCCCCTCGGCGGCGGCGACCACCGCGGCCAGCTGCGAGGAGTCGGCCGACAGCGGGGTGAACAGCTGCTCCGGGCTGACCCGCCGGTCCAGTTCGCGGGGGGCGACGAACTCGCCGGGCTGGGCGAACGGCTCGCGCGGGCTGTCGATCAGGTGGCGCACCACCGGGTTTTCCTTGAGCTGCTCCAGGCGCTCGGCCAGGTCCTTCCACATCAGGTACTTGGCGAAGGAGAAGGTGGTCAGCAGGACGTCGTCGACAATCTCGAAGCCGTCCACGTCGAGCACCTCGCGGCGCATGCGGGTGAGGATCGCGGCGATGTCGATGCCCTGGCCATCGCTGGGCAGCAGGCTGTCGAAGCCCTGGATGTCGAGGGCGAAGTCCTGGCGCAGCATCTCCAGCAGGGTGGTGTTGAAGCGCGGCTCGTCCTCGCCCAGGCTCAGGCGGATGCCGGAGTTGATCGACTTGCGGCTCATGGTCACCGGCAGCAGGATCAGCGGCGCCCGGTAGCTGCGCTCCTTCAGCCCCGGACGCTGCCAGCGCAGGAAGCCGATGGCGAGGAACAGGGTGTTGGCGCCGCCCTCCTCCAGGTCGGCCTTGGCCTTGCGGTACAGCTCGACCAGCGCGGCCTCCAGCTTGTCGGCCTCCAGCGGGGCGAACAGGCGGCCCTTCTCCAGCGCGCTGCGCGCGCCCTGCTCGCGGGCCAGGACGGCGGCGGCGTCCTCGCCGCGCGGCGGCAGCGCTTCGAGGGCGAACGCCTGTCCGGCGGCCAGGGCATCTTCGAGCAGCGCGGGATCGGGGGCGAGGATCGGGATCGCGGTGCGGCTGTCGCGCAGGCTGAGCAGCGGGTTGCGCAGCGACAGGTCGAGCAGACGGCGCTGCCACTGCTCCAGACGGCCGAGCGGGGTGGCCGGCGCCAGCTCGTCGTCGCCGACCGCGGGCGCGCGCATGTCCGGCGCGTCGAGCACCTCCAGGCTGTCGGCCTGCGGCAGCGGCGTGCCGAACGGGCGCAACTGGTGGGCGCGGGCGGTGGCCAGGTCGAGGACCATGACGAAGCGCTCGCCCACCGTCAGGCGCTGCTGGGCGGCGCGCATGGCATCCTTGAAGGCCACCCCGCGGCTCAGCAGGGCGCTGTCGAACAGCAGGATGTCCTTGAGCTGCACGCGCTTGCGCAGCAGCAGCACGTCGTCGCCGCAGACCTGCGGGAAGCGCTCGGCCTGCATCCACAGGCCGGCGTAGGCATGCTCGTCCTCCAGCACCAGCAGCGGGTGCAGGCCCATGCGTTCGAGCAGCGCGCAGCACAGCAGGGCGCAGTCCAGCGCCCCGGCGCTGCGCGTCTGCACGATCTGCTCGGGGCTGCGCAGGCGCTGCGCCGCGGCCAGAGGCGCCGGCGCGGCCAGGGCGTCCAGGCGCAGGCCCAGCAGCACGTTCCAGACCGCCACCGCCTGCAGGCCGAGCCGGCTGGCGTCGGCGGCCTCGTAGCCGTGCAGGGTGGCGTCGTGGCCGTTGCGCTTGAGCAGCTCGCCGGCCAGGCGCAGCAGCTTGTCCACCACCGGCTGCGCCGGCAGGCAGCAGCTGGCCAGCTGCTCGGGAGCCTGCAGGTAGCCGGCCCACTCCAGCTGCGCCGGCGCGCCGAGGTCCGTGGCCGCCTGTTCCCGGTGGGCAGTGCCGCCCTGCTCGTCACGGGCCTGACCGGGTACCAACGCTTGCTCGGACATCCGACTGCATCTCCAACCTGCGGACCGCCAACGGGCGATCCCGACCGGCGCAGTCCGCGCCGGCACTCTATTGATGATCTGGGGGAACAGGCTTGCGTCACCGCGCCGGGGAATGGCGGAAAAGCGTCACCGGGCGGCCATGAACCTGTACGGGCGCACAGTATCCGCTGCCATCGTGCAGGTAAAGGGCTTTGCCGCCTCGCACGGCCCTGCCGGCTGCGGATCGGCGCCCGGCCCTGGCCGGCAGGTCCCGCGGCTTGCTCCCGGCCCCGGTTGTGCGACAATCCGCGCCTTTTTTCAGCGCCGCCCGCGCGCCTGCAGCCGATCCACAGCCGATGACCCTCGATCTCCACCACCTGCGCCTGCAGGACTGGCGCCATGCCATTGCCAGCGGCGACTTCCAGCGCGGTCGCGCCTATGCCGACGAGGAGCGCGCGCAGAACCTGCGCTTCGAGGCCGGCGAGCTGCTCGCCGAATGCCGCGGCTCCGGCTGGCAGCGTTATCGCCAGCGCATCCGCCTGATCGAACGGGCCGGGCGCTGGGACGTGGACGGGCGCTGCAACTGCCCGGTGGGCTACAACTGCAAGCATGTGGTGGCCGCCCTGCTGACTCTGGAGCGCCTGCAGCAGGCCGGCCAGCGCCTGCCGGGCAGCGACGCGCCGGCACCGCAGGTCGTCGAACTGCCCGCCCGGCCGCCGCGCCCGCGCCTGCTGCTCGGCAGCCATGTGCGCGCCCACTACGACGCCCGCAAGGGGCGCATGCTCGAACAGACCCAGCACCGCGCTGCGCTGGCCTTCGACTACCAGGGCCACCTGGCCTTCGGTCGCGGCGCGCGCGAGCTGCTGGTCAACCTCGACGGCGGCCGGCGCCTGCGCATCCTCCGCGACCTGGAAAGCGAGGCGGCCTGGCGCCAGCAGCTCGTCGAGCTGGGCTTCGCCGTCGCCCTGCGGCGCAGCGAGGCGCTGCCGGAAAGCGCCGGCGAGCCCTTCGAGCTGGCCGACGACGGCGCCTGGCTGCACTTCGTCCGCGAGGGCCTGCCGCAACTGCGCGAGCGCGGCTGGCAGGTGCGCCTGCAGCCGGACTTCCACTTCAACCTCGCCGAGGTCGGCCAGTGGTACGCCAGCGTCGCGGAGGCCGAGCACGACTGGTTCGACCTGGAGATGGGCATCGAGGTGGACGGCCAGAAGGTCAGCCTGCTGCCGATCCTGCTGCACGCCATCCGCCACTCGCCCTGGCTGCTCACCGGCGAGGCGCTGGCCCGCCGCGGCGACGACGAGGTGCTGCTGGTGCCGCTGCCGCGCAGCCACGGCGGGCGCCGCGTGGCCCTGCCGTTCGGGCGGCTGCGGCCGCTGCTGGCCAGCCTCGGCGAGCTGTACCTGCGCGACGACGAGGGCGCCGCCGACACCCTGCGCTTGGCCCGCGCCGACGCCGCGCGGCTGGCGCAGCTGGAACAGTTGCCGACCCTGCACTGGCTCGGCGGCGAGCGCCTGCGCAACTTCGCCAGACGCCTGGCCGAGCTGCCGCAGCGCCGGGTCGCCGCGCCCGCCGGGCTGCGGGCCGAGCTGCGCGACTACCAGCAGCAGGGCCTGAGCTGGATGCAGACCCTGCGCGAGCTGGGTATGGGCGGCATCCTCGCCGACGACATGGGCCTGGGCAAGACGCTGCAGACCCTGGCGCACATCCTCGCCGAGAAGCGCGCCGGGCGCCTCGACCGGCCGGCGCTGATCGTCATGCCCACTAGCCTGATTCCCAACTGGCAGGACGAGGCCGCGCGCTTCGCACCCGAGCTGCGCGTGCTGGCCCTGCACGGCGCCAAGCGCAAGGCACTGTTCGCCCAGATCGACCAGCACGACCTGGTGCTGACCACCTATGCCCTGCTGCCGCGCGACCTCAAGCAGTTCGCCGCCCGCCCCTGGCACCTGCTGATCCTCGACGAGGCGCAGAACATCAAGAACCCGCGCAGCAAGGCGGCCAGCGCCGCCGGCCAGCTCGACGCCGCCCAGCGCCTATGCCTGACCGGCACGCCGCTGGAAAACCACCTGGGCGAGCTGTGGTCGCTGTTCAACTTCCTGATGCCCGGCTGGCTCGGCGACAGCAAGACCTTCGCCCGCAACTACCGCACGCCCATCGAGAAGCAGGGCGACGCCCTGCGCCTGGCGCATCTCAACGCCCGCGTGCGGCCCTTCATGCTGCGCCGCAGCAAGGAGCAGGTGGCCCGCGAGCTGCCGCCCAAGACCGAGATCACCCTGCGCATCGAGCTGACCGACGTGCAGCGCGACCGCTACGAGGCGCTGCGCCTGGCCATGGACCAGAAGGTGCGCGCCGAGATCCAGCGCCTGGGGCTGGGCCGCAGCCAGCTGCTGATCCTCGAAGCGCTGCTGCGCCTGCGCCAGGCCTGCTGCGACCTGCGCCTGCTCGGCGACGAACAGGCCGCCGGCTACGCCAGCGCCGACTCCGGCAAGCTCGCCGCCCTGCTCGACATGCTCGACGAGCTGATCAGCGAGGGCCGCCGGGTGCTGCTGTTCTCGCAGTTCACCTCGATGCTCGAACTGATCGCCGCCGAACTGAGCGCGCGGCGCATCGCCCACGTCACCCTGACCGGCGCCAGCCGCGACCGCCGCGCGCCGGTGGAGGCCTTCCAGAGCGGCCGGGTGCCGGTGTTCCTGATCAGCCTCAAGGCCGGCGGCGCCGGCCTCAACCTCACCGCCGCCGACACGGTGATCCACTTCGACCCCTGGTGGAACCCGGCCGCCGAGGCCCAGGCCAGCGACCGCGCCTACCGCATCGGCCAGGACAAGCCGGTGTTCGTCTACAAGCTGATCGCCCGCGGCAGCGTCGAGGAGAAGATCCAGCAACTGCAGCACAGCAAGGCCAGCCTGGCGCGCAGCGTGCTCGACGGCGGCGTACAGGGCGACTGGTCGCTCAGCGAGGCCGATCTCGACGCCCTGCTGGCGCCGCTGCCCTGATGGACGCGCCCTTCGCCGCCACCCTGCCCTGCCGCGGGGGCGACTATCCGGACTGGCATCGCGGCCGCTCGCGCTACGCGCTGTGGAGCCTGCCGGTGGAGTGCCCGCGCATCCTCGCCCGGCTGGCCGAGGCGCGCGCCCGGCTCGGCGACTGGCTGCACCAGGACTGCCGCCGCCAGGCGCACATCACCCTGTTCGTCTGCGGATTTCCTGCGCAATCCCCGCAATTCGACGACGATTTCCCCGCCGCGCGCCTCGCCGCCCAGCTCGATGCGCTGCGCCGCCTGCGCGCCGCGCCCTTCGTCCTGCGCATCGGCGGCCTGCGCAGCTTCGCCAGCGCACCCTACCTGACGGTGGACGATCCCGACGCCAGCCTGGCGCCGCTGCGCGCGGCGCTGGCGGCGCAGGGTGCGGAAATCCGCCAGGCGCCCTACCGCCCGCACCTGACCGTCGGCCGCTATGCCTGCGCCGTCGCCCACGCCGAGTTGCAGCGGCGCCTGGCGGCGAGCGTCGACCACACGCCGCTGAGCCTGCCGGTGCGCGAGCTGCACTACGCCACCTACGCCGCCGCCGACCTGGCCGGCCCGCTGCGCTGCGAGCGGCGCCTGGCGCTAGACTGAGCCCACCCCCGGCACGGAGCCCGACATGTTGAGCAGCGAACTGAAAGCCTTCTATCAGGTGGCGCAACTGGGCAGCATCACCCAGGCGGCGAAGAAGCTCGGCCTCAGCCAGCCGACGGTGACCACCCAGATCCGCCAGCTGGAGGCGCGCTACGGCATCGAGCTGTTCTACCGCGGCGGCCGCCGGCTGAGCCTCAGCGACGCCGGCGCCGCGCTGCTGCCCAGGGTGCGCGCACTACTGCAGCAGGAGGCCGACATCGAGTTCTTCCTGCGCAACAGCGGCCAGTTGCAGGGCAGCCTGCGCCTCGGCGCCACCGCGCCCTACTACGTGCTCGACCTGCTCAAGGGCTTTCGCGAGCGCCTGCCGCAGGTCGAAGTGGCGGTGCAGATCGGCAATTCCCAGGAAGTGCTGGAGGCGCTCGACGAGTTCCGCGTCGACCTCGCCGCCTCCTCGCAGCGCCTCGACGATCCGCGCCTGGTACGCCTGGAGCTGGGCCGCGATCCGCTGGTGCTGGCGGTGCACCGCGAGCATCCGCTGGCGGCGCTGGGTAGCGTGCCGCTGGCCGCCCTGGCGCGGCACTGCCTGCTGATGCGCGAACCCGGCTCCACCACCCGCCAGCTGACCGAGCGCATGCTCGCGGAGGCCGGCGTGCGCCCGCAGGCGCTGCTGGAGATCGGCAGCCGCGAGTCGATCCGCGAGGCGGTGCTGCGCAACATCGGCGTCGGCATCATCGCCCGCCACGAGGTGCCGCACAGCCCGGAGCTGCGCGTGCTGACCCTGGAAGGCGCGCCCGAGATCGCCGAATACCTCTACTGCCTCAAGGAGCGCCGCCTGGCGCGCCTGCCGGCGGCCTTCCTCGCCGTGGCCCGCGAGTTCGCCGAACGAGCGGACTGACATCCCCGCTTCACAAAAATCCCGATACCTCCATCGGCAGCTTTTGCCCAACTGCCACAAGGCCTTAGCACACGCGCCCTAGCATGACCCTCGTCGAGTCATACCGCTCCACGAGGATCGCACCATGCACCCCATGCCCACCGCGCACCTGCGCGTCCACCAGTTGCGCAAGCGCTTCGGCGGCTTCACCGCCCTGGACGGCGTCTCCCTGGACATCGCCGCCGGCGAGCTGGTCTGCCTGCTCGGCCCTTCCGGCTGCGGCAAGACCACCCTGCTGCGCTGCGTCGCCGGCCTCGAACGCCAGGACGGCGGCGCCCTGTACATAGGCAGCCGCGACATCTCCACGCTGCCGCCGCAGGCCCGCGACTACGGCATCCTGTTCCAGTCCTACGCGCTGTTCCCCAACCTCACCGTCGAGCAGAACATCGCCTACGGCCTGGCCGGCAGCGAGCGCGAGGCGATCCGCGCACGGGTCGCGCAGATGCTCGAACTGGTCGGCCTCACCGGCAGCGAGAAGAAGTACCCCGGCCAGCTCTCCGGCGGCCAGCAGCAGCGCGTCGCTCTGGCCCGCGCGCTGGCACCGGCGCCCTCGCTGTTGCTGCTCGACGAGCCGATGTCGGCCCTCGACGCCCGCGTGCGCGAACACCTGTGCAGCGAGCTGCGCGCCCTGCAGCGCCAGCTCGGCATCACCACCCTGATGGTCACCCACAACCAGGACGAGGCCATGCTGATGGCCGACCGCATCGCGGTGATGAACCACGGCCGCGTCGAGCAGTACGCCACCCCGAGGGAGATCTACGCCAACCCGGCCAGCCCGTTCGTCGCCGAGTTCGTCGGCCAGGGCAACTGGCTGCCCTTCGAGCAGGCCGGCGACGGCTTCGCCCGGGTCGGCAGCCTCAGCCTGCGCCTGCCGGTGGCGGCTCGCGCCGAGCGCGGCCGGCTGTTCTGCCGCCCGGAAGCCATCGTGGTCAACCCGACGGTGCACGAGCCGAACCTGTGCCGCGCGCAGATGCGCGAGATCACCTTCCTCGGCAACCGCTGCCGGCTGAGCTTCGAACTGGACGAGCTGCCCGGCCACGCCCTGCAGGCCGAGGTCGCCCCGGAATCGCTGCCGCATCCAGCCGGCGAGCTGTGGGTCGCCCTGCCGCCGCACCGTCTGCAGGTGTTCGCCTGACATGCACAGCTCCCTCACCCTCCCCGCCGGCCGCGACGCCGGCCTGCGCTGCGCCCGCGCCGACCGCCTGTTCGTCGCCGGCGGCAAGTGGACGATGCTGGTCCTGCTGCTGCTCGCCGTGCTGCTGCCGCTGACTGCCATGCTCTGGCGCGGCTTTGCCGGCGAGCCCGGCCAGGGCGGCGGTCTGGCCGCCGCCGCCGAGCTGCTGACCAGCGCCAACTTCCGCTGGCTGCTCGGCAACAGCCTCAAGGTCGCGCTGACCGTGGCGCTGATCGTGGTGCCGCTGGCCTACCTGTTCGCCTACGCCCTGCAGCGCACCCTGATCCCGGCCAAGGGCCTGTGGCGCGGCATCTCCCTGCTGCCGCTGTTGGCGCCGTCGATGCTGCCGGGTATCGCGCTGATCTACCTGTTCGGCAACCAGGGGCTGCTGCGCGAGCTGCTGGACGACAACATCTACGGCTTCTGGGGCATCGTTCTCGGCGAGGCGATCTACACCTTCCCCCATGCCTTGATGATCCTGCTCTCGGCGCTGGCGCTGGCCGACGCGCGGCTGTTCGACGCCGCGGCGAGCATGGGCGCGAGTCCCTGGAAGGCGTTCCGCAGCATCACCTGGCCGGGCAGCCGCCAGGGCGTATTCGCCGCCTTCTGTCTGGTGTTCACCCTGACCATCACCGACTTCGGCGTGCCGGTAGTGATCGGCGGCGACTACCAGGTGCTGGCGCTGGAGGCCTACAAGGCGGTGGTCGGCCAGCAGCAGTTCGGCCGCGGCGCGCTGATCGGCCTGGTGCTGCTGGTGCCGGCACTGCTCAGTTTCGCGGTCGACGCCTGGCTGCGCCGCCGCCAGCGCGAGGCGATGAGCGGCCGCGCCCAGGTGTTCCGCCCGCAGCCTGCGCCGCGCCGCGACGCCGCCTTCCTCGCCGTGGTGATCGCCCTGTGCAGCCTGCTCCTGCTGGTGTTCGGCATGGCGGTGTACTCGTCGCTGGTCGCCTTCTGGCCGTACAACCTGTCGCTGTCGCTGCGCCACTACGCCTTCGCCGACCTGCCCGGCGGCTGGCAGCCGTACTTCAACAGCCTGCTGATGGCCTCCGCCAGCGCGCTGATCGGCGGTTTCCTGATCTTCACCGGCGCCTGGCTGCTGGAGAAGACCCGCCAGGACGCCCTCACCCAGGTCCTGCGCCTGCTGTGCTTCGTGCCCATGGCGGTGCCCGGTCTCGTGCTCGGCCTCGGCTACGTGTTCTTCTTCAACCTGCCGGGCAACCCGCTCGGCGGTCTGTACGGCAGCCTGCTGCTGCTCACCGTGTGCACCGTGGCGCACTTCCTGAGCACCGCGCAGATCACCGCCAGCACCGCGCTGCGCCAGCTCGACGGCGAATTCGAGGCGGCCGCCCTCTCCCTGCGCGTGCCGCTGTACCGCCACTACCTGCGCGTCACCCTGCCGCTGTGCCTGCCGGCGCTGCTGGACATCGTCCGCTACCTGTTCGTCTCGGCGATGACCACCGTCTCGGCGGCGATCTTCCTCTACAGCCCGGACAGCATGCTCGCCGCCATCGCCGTGCTGAACATGGACGACGCCGGCAACGTCGGCGGCGCCGCCGCCATGTCCACCCTGATCCTGCTCACGTCCGCCGCCGTGTCCCTGCTGCTGGCCGCCGCCTCGCGCGGGCTGCTGCGCCGCAGCCAGGCCTGGCGCCAGGACCCGAGCCACTGACTCACCCCCGGAGAACCCTCATGCACTATCAGACCCCCGACCGCCTGGAAGCCGCCATTCTCGACTGGGCCGGCACCGTGGTGGACTTCGGCTCCTTCGCGCCGACCCGCATCTTCGTCGAGGCCTTCGCCCAGTTCGACGTCGAGATCAGCCTGGACGAGGCCCGCGGCCCGATGGGCATGGGCAAGTGGGACCACATCCGCGCCCTGTGCGACCAGCCGGCCATCGCCGAACGCTTCCAGCGCCGCTTCGGCCGCCTGCCGAGCGATGCCGACGTCACCGCCCTCTACGAGCGCTTCATGCCGCTGCAGATCGCCAAGGTCGGCGAACACTCGGCGCCGATCCCCGGCGCGCTGGAGGCCATCGCCGCCCTGCGCGAACGCGGCCTGCGCATCGGCACCTGCTCGGGCTACCCGCGCGCGGTGATGGACAAGGTGGTCGAGCTGGCCGCCGCCGCCGGCTACCGCCCCGACCATGTGGTGGCCAGCGACGAGGTGCCGCGCGGCCGCCCCGGCCCGGCGCCGGCCCTGGCCAACGTGGTGGCGCTGGGCATCGAGCACGTCGGCGCCTGCGTCAAAGTCGACGACACCGCGCCGGGCATCCTCGAAGGCCACCGCGCCGGCATGTGGACCGTGGCGCTGCGCTTCTCCGGCAACTTCGCCGGGCTGACCTGGGACGAGTACCGAGCGCTCTCACCCGCGCAGCGCGCCGCCGAGCGCCGGCGCCTCGATGCGCTGTTCGCGCCCTGCCGGCCGCACTACCTGATCGACACCCTCGCCGAGCTGCCGGCGATCGTCGACGCCATCGACCTGCGCCTCGCCCGCGGCGAACTGCCGGGCAGCGCCCGCTGAATTCCCTTCGCACAAGGAAATCCCCATGTTCAAACGTCTTGCCCTCGCCGTCGCCCTGGGCGCCGCCGCCCTGCAGGCCCAGGCCGCCACCGAGCTGACCGTCTACACCGCCCTGGAGGTGGAACAGCTCAAGGTCTACAAGGAAGCCTTCGAGAAGCAGCACCCGGACATCGAGATCCGCTGGGTGCGCGACTCCACCGGGATCATCACCGCCAAGCTCTTGGCCGAGAAGGACCGCCCGCAGGCCGACGCGGTCTGGGGTCTGGCCGCCTCCAGCCTGGCGATCCTCGCCCAGCACGACATGCTCGAAGCCTACGCGCCGCAGAACCTGCCCAACATCGACGCCAAGTACCGCGACGCCGCCAACCCGCCGGGCTGGGTGGGCATGGACGTGTGGGCCGCCACCGTGTGCTTCAACCGCGTCGAGGCCGAGAAGCAGGGCCTGCCCAAGCCGACCCGCTGGGAAGACCTCACCGACCCGGTCTACAAAGGCAAGATCGTCATGCCCAACCCGGCCTCCTCCGGCACCGGCTACCTCGACGTCAGCGCCTGGCTGCAGACCTTCGGCGAGCAGCAGGGCTGGGCGTTCATGGACAAGCTGCACGAGAACATCGGCCAGTACACCCACTCCGGCTCCAAGCCGTGCAAGCTGGCCGCCGCCGGCGAGTTCCCGGTGGGCATCTCCTTCGAATACCCGGCCATCCAGCTGCAGCGCCAGGGCGCGCCGCTGGACATCGTGCTGCCCAAGGAAGGCCTCGGCTGGGAGGTGGAGGCCACCGCCATCCTCAAGGGCAGCGACGCCATGGATGCGGCGCGCAAGCTCGCCGACTTCTCCGCCAGCCCCGAGGCCATGCGCCTCTACAGCCACAACTTCGCCGTGCTCGCCCAGCCGGGCATCGCCCAGCGCATCAGCGAGCTGCCGGCCGACTACGAACAGCGCCTGATCGCCAACGACTTCGCCTGGGCCGCCGAGGAGCGCGAGCGCATCCTCGCCGAATGGCGCCGGCGCTACGACGGCAAGTCCGAGAAACAGTGAGGAGAACCACCATGCACAACCGTTCCGACATCGCCATCGTCGGTGCCGGCATCCTCGGCCTGGCCCACGCCTTCGCCGCCGCCCGCCGCGGCCTCAAGGTCCGCGTCTTCGAACGCAGCGAGCGCGCCCTCGGCGCCTCGGTGCGCAACTTCGGCATGGGCCTGATCACCGGCCAGGCGCCCGGCCCGATGCTCGACCTGGCCCGCCAGAGCCGGCCGATCTGGGCCGGCTGGGCCGAGGCGGCGGGCTTTGCGGTCAAGCGCGAAGGCTCGCTGCTGTTCGCCCGCAGCGAGGCCGAGGAGCAGCTGATCGAGGCGTTCTGCGCCGGCCGCGCCCGCGAGCACGGCTACCGCGTCGAGCTGCTCGGCCGCGAGGCGCTGGGCGAGATCTACGGCGGACGCTTCCGCCACCACCGCGCCGCCCTGCACGGCTTCGACGACCAGCAGATCTATTCGCGCGAGGCGCTCCCGGCCATCGCCGCCTGGCTGGCCCGCGAGCACGGCGTGGAGTTCCACTTCTCCACCCTGGTGCGCGAGGTCGAGCCCGGCGTGCTGCACACCACCGCCGGGCGCTTCCAGGCCGGGCACATCCTGGTCTGCGCCGGCCACGACTACCTGACCCTGCTGGCCGACACCCTGCGCACCCTGGAGCCGCAGGTCTGCCGCCTGCAGATGCTGCG